>TARA_R110002051_G_scaffold74594_1_pt1 | contig 17555 bp, 13 predicted proteins | sample TARA_R110002051 | Tara Oceans TARA_R110002051 (sample SAMEA4397023) | marine metagenome | biome: Polar Biome; feature: [MES] marine water layer (ENVO:01000295) within the mesopelagic zone...; material: water (ENVO:00002006), including particulate matter (ENVO:01000060) such as......
GTAATCCCGGCAGACGCCGGTGCGATCGTTAAACCCGCCGAACGCGGTACGTGTCGCATCCGCCTTCATGTAGTCGAAGGCGATCTGTTGGTGGGCAAAGTCCAGAATGGCTTTCACGCGCGGCCAGCCCAATGGGGTGGAGGAAAACGTCTGCCAGGCGAAATCGGCGAGCTTGTCCGTATCGCAATAGCGGCTGCCCAAGAGATAGACCAGAATCTCGTCCGGCAGGTCGTTGATCGGATGCTGTATGGCATCAACCGGCATCGGATCCGGCAGGCCGTCGTCCTCGATCTCGAACTCGGTGGAGATCGTGATCAGCCCCGCCGGTGCGACGATCCGGCAGCAGTCATTGCCGAACCCGTCGATATAGTCGCGGGCCTCGACCGGAGGGTCGAAATGCAGCACCTGTTCCGTGAGAAGATCGCCCTGGCGGGACGGGTGGATGCCGAGGACCAGCAGCATCGGCGTGTCGAACTGGCATTCATAGCCTATGCGAAAGCCCGCACGGATCTTCATCAACTGTCACCTCGTGAATAGAGTAGGATAAAGATACCCGTTCAGCTGCAACGTGCAAGCTAGCCCGCGGTTCCGTCAGCCATGGAGAAGGTCTGCACCCTCGTTGGTCGTCACATTGACCTGGACGTGCATGCTGTCAAAGTCGGATGCGTCGCCGTTATAGCTCCCGGAGAGCGGCACTGCCTGGCTCGGGTCGCGCGCCACGCCGACGCGGATCAGGTCGCGGTTGCCAACAATGCCATTGGTGGGGTCGAACTCCACCCAGCCGGCGCCGGGCAAATAGACCTGACACCAGGCATGGGTCGAACCGCCGCCGAGGGTGATCGAGCCGTCGCGATCCGGAACATAGATATAGCCCGTGACGAAGCGTGCCGCGAGGCCGAGCGAACGCACCGCTTCCATCATCAGCAGCGCAAAGTCCCGGCAGGTCCCTCGGCGGAGCGCCAGTGTTTCCAGCGGCGCCTGCGTGCCGTGCTCCGAACGCCGTGCGTAGGTGAAGCTTTCGTGGATGGCGTTGCAGAGGGTCATGAGAAGATGCCCGGTTTCGGTCGGCTGGCCGATGCGGGTGAATCGCCTTGCCCATTTTCCAACCTCGTCGTCCGGATCGGGATAGTGCCGCTGCATGGTCCTTTGCAGATCGAAGGCTTCTTCGGGATCATAGGCGAAGGGATAGGTGCGCGCCTCGTCGTCGATCTGGAAATCCACCGCGACCTGCGGTGTGTGATCCAGGGAAATATTGGTCTCGAAGCGCAGTTCGCGGGCAGATCCGGAGACGGTCACCAGGGCAATGCAGTTGCCGAAGACGTCGTGGATCCACCGGACATGATCAGGCCTCGGCCGGACATCCAGGTGTGCGCTGAGAAGCCTCTGGTCGAAACTGTCGCGCGGCCGGAAGAGCAGCCGGTGCAAGCCGAACTCGATCGGCCTCCTGTAGCGATAGGAGGTGACGTGCCGGACGGAAAATATCGTCATCCAATGATCCGAGTGACAGTGAGAGTGTTTGTCCGCCCCGAGGAAGGATCCCTCCGCCGGGTTGTGGAAAGATCAACGGTATAACAGGCGCGACCGTCGTGTGACAGGGTAAAAGGCACGCGGGCAGATGTCCGTAGCGTTGCCTCACTCGCTGCGGACAAGACACCCCGCATCCTCGCAGGCCAGGATGAATGCCCTGCGTGCATCCCCGGCAGAGGCGGTTCCGGACATCGCTCCCATCGCCGCGCGCCGTGCCTTGGCAAAAGCAACCCCACGCGCGCCGGGCCATTTGTTCGTCAGGAAGTCGAAGCCACTTGCAGGTCCATCCACCGTCACAAGCGTTGTGTTGCGCGCAACTGCCGTGACGGCGGGTTCCCAAGTCGTCTCGAAGTTCACGCGAAGCATATCGTCACCGGTCATTCCGCATTCCCATCTGTTTGCCCCATCTGTCTGAGAGGCGCCGAACAGGGCAGCTGGTGTATTGTTCCGCTCGGTCGGCCGCCTCGCGCGTTCGGTGCGCCTTTTTTAGAGAGAGCTGATCGCGCAGTCGGGTGGCCGCCCAGGAACCTTTCTCCTCCCCGGAAATTAGTGCTGCCGACGTATCGAGTGGGGCCGATGATCGAACCTGCTGTTCTTGTACGAGGTATTCTTGCCAGCAGGTTCTTCACAACGCAGTCAGCCCCATCCTGAAGCCGATCTTGCGAACCACATCCTCGTCGCCCCGGCATCTCTGGTCGCCTCGCGGCTGCTCCAGATGGTCGGCGAGGGTGCCAAGCCACCGGTCTTCGTTGCACGATCGGAATCGTCTGCACTTGCCGTCTGGACGGCGCTCACGGCAATTGCAAAAGATCTCGAGGTGGTCCTCTTTCGCCCGTGGGACTGCCTTCCCTACGACCGGATATCGCCCTCGCGCGAGGTGATGGGTTTGCGCATGGACGCCCTGCGCGTCTGGCTTGAGGGTGAGACAGACAACCGGATCCTGGTGACGTCACTCGATGCTCTGCTCCAGCGTGTCCCGCCGGCAGACGTCATCCATGAGGCTTCCTACGAATTGGAAACAGGAGCGTTCTTCGACCGACCGAGGTTTGAAGCCTTCACGGCCAGAACCGGCTATCTGGTCGATTCCGTGGTCGACGAGCCCGGTGAAGTGGCGCTGCGCGAGGATTTCGTCGAGATTTACCCGGCCGGCGGTGACCTGCCGATGCGGATCGTGCTCGACGAAGACGGCACCATCGACGAGCTCCGGTTCTACGACCCGACGACACAGCGGACGATCGAGACGGTGGCGAGAATGGTCTTCGGCCCGGCCTCGGAGCTGATCCTGAAGGACGCGGAGGCGGCGGCGGCGGGAGACGATCTGGCGATGGAGCAACGGCTGCGTCGCCACTACGAACACCTGCATCCCGTGCTCGACATTCTGCCGCCGGGGCCTGTGATCCTGGCGCAGGAAGTCGCGGACCGCCTCGACGTCTATCTCGACATCATTGCCGAGGCGAAGTCAGCCCAGAGCATGCTCGCCGGCATCAACAACGGCGGCGGTTCGCTCTATCTTTCCAATTCAGAATGGAGCAAGTCCCTCCGTCGGCATCAGACGCGCGACCTCTCACTGCCGGCGGATGCGGGCCTGCCAGACTTCGGCGGGCCGCAGACGCGAGCGGCTGCCGCTGGTGGCTTCGCGGCGGATCAGCTGAAGCAGAAGCGCCGTGTCCTGGTGACCGGTCAGCATCGGCGCCTGCGGCGCTGGCTGCAGCGGCTGGAGGAGCGCCTTTCGCTGAAGGCCATGCAGGTCGGCGACTGGCATGAGGTTAGCGGCGCCAAACCCGGACGCCTGCTGACCGGCCCGTTCGCATTGGAAAAGGGCTTCCTGGACCAGGAAAATGATCTGGTCGTGATCGCTGCCTCCGAGATTTTCGGCCTTGATCAGAGACCGGGCACTGCTGCCGTGTCGGCGCCGCTTCTTGCGGAGCCGGAGCTTCAGATTGGCGATGTCGTCGTTCATCAGGATCACGGCGTCGGGATCCTGCATGCCCTGGAAGTCGTTGAAGTGGAGGGAGTGCCGTCGGACGCTGCGCGTCTGGAGTATCACGGCGGTTCTTCGATACTGGTCCCGATGCACGACTTCGGTCTCCTGTGGCGCTACGGTTCCGCCCCGGAGGCCATTACCCTCGACAGGCTCCATACGGATGCCTGGGGAAAGAAACGTGCATCCGTGTTCCGCGAGATCCAGACTTCGGCGCGACAACTCGTCAGTTATGCAAAGGAGAGGGAGGCACAAGAGGCGCCAAGGCTTCTGCCCGACAGGGTGCGCTTCAGTCGTTTCGTCTCGCGTTTCCCCTATGCGGAAACCGCGGATCAAACGGCAGCCATACAGGCTGTTCTCGACGACCTGGCGTCCGGACGGCGGATGAACCGGCTGATCTGCGGCGATGTCGGCTTCGGAAAGACCGAGGTGGCCCTGCGGGCCGCCGCGGCAGCTGCAATCGCCGGCGCCCAGGTGGCGGTCCTGGCGCCGACCACGGTGCTTGCCAAACAGCACTTCCTGAGCTTCGAGCGTCGGTTCCAGAACACGGGCATCAAGGTGTCCCTGCTGTCTCGGCTGCTTGCGCCTTCCGATGCAAAGGCGGTCAAGGCCGAGATGGCGAAGGGGGAGAGCCAGATCGTCATCGGCACCTCGGCGCTGTTGTCGAAGGATGCCACATTCGACAACCTCGGGCTTCTGATCATCGACGAGGAGCACAAGTTCGGTGCCCGGGACAAGACAAAGATGCGCTCGCTCGCCCCGGTCCTCCATGCTCTGGCGATGAGCGCGACGCCCATTCCCCGCACCCTGCAGCAGGCGCTGGTGGGTATCCAGGACGTCAGCCTCTTGAACACGCCGCCGGCCAGGCGGAGGCCGGTGCGTACCTTCCTCTCTCCCTATGATCCGGCTGCGATGCGCACGGCGCTGCTGCGAGAGCGGCGGCGCGGGGGGCAGTCCTTCGTCGTGGTGCCACGGATCGAGGATATCGAGCCGGTGCGGCGCGAACTGGAGACGGTCGTGCCCGAGCTTTCGCTGAAGGTGGCGCACGGCAAGATGCCTGCCGCCGAGGTGGACGACATCATGGTGGGATTTGCGGATGGCGATGGCGATGTCCTGCTCTCCACCAACATCATCGAGAGCGGGCTCGACGTGCCCAGCGCCAACACGATCTTCATCTGGAACGCCGATCGCTTCGGTCTTGCCCAGCTTCATCAGCTTCGGGGCCGGGTCGGGCGCAGCCGTGCGCAGGGCATTGCCTACCTGCTGACGACGGCGGATGCGGAACTGGCCGAGCAGACGAAGGCGCGGCTGTCGGCCCTTGTCGCGAACGACCGGCTGGGCGCAGGCCTCGCTCTCAGCCAGCAAGACCTCGATCTGCGCGGAACCGGCGATCTGCTGGGCGACGACCAGGCGGGCCATGTGAAGGTCATCGGCACGAGCCTTTACCAGCGGATGCTGGCCGCTGCCGTGGAGGGACGAGGGCCGAAGCGTATCGATCTCTTCGAAAGCCCCGACATCAGCATCGGGATCGACGGCCGCCTGCCGGAGGACTACGTTCCGGATCCGGCCGTGCGAATGAACCTCTATTCGAGGCTGCTCAAGCTCACGGATGCGGCTGGTCTCGATGATCTCGCAGAAGAGCTCGACGATCGGTTCGGAGAAATACCGCCGGACGTTGAGATCCTGCTGCGCATGGCGCGTGTGACGAGGGCTGCGCAGCAGTTGCGTATCCGGCGCGTCCAGGGAGGGCCGGCAGCGCTTGCCTTCAGCTTTGCCGGCAAGCCTCCCGCCAAGCTGCTTTCCACCCTGCGGAAGCATGGACCGGTCGAGACCAAAGATGGACGCGAGCTGCTGGCGGTGGCAACCGAAAATGGCCTGCAGCGGCTTGAACTCCTGGAGCAGATATTCGGCCTGGCGCACGGCCAGCGCGAGCGATGCAAAGCGGCTGCATCCGGCTGACGGATCTGCATGTGTCAGCATCACCGCATTGAAGTAGTCTGGAGCCTGGAACGCGTGCTTCCCTTGGCCGTTTTAGCTGCAGGAGGAGACAGCCATGCTGCAATCGCTACTGGTCGAAATTTTCGGTGCCATACCGCCATCACAGGGTGAGACGGTTGCCGACGTCGTGCCGCACAAGAATGCCCTTGTCCTGTTTGAGGACAACCTCGCTCCCGTCCGCCGCTGGCAGACGGAGCTGCTCAAGCTCGACAGCGACGCCCTGAGGGCGATGGAGATCGCGGTCGTCTGCCTTCCGTCCGACAACGAACCGGCCTTGGTGAATGGCCATCCGCAATCTCTGCCGGTCCAGAAAATCCGGCAGGAGCTCCAGGGGGGAACCGGCAAGTTCGAGGCGGTGCTGGTCAGCAAGGCCGGAGACGTCATCCTGCGGTCCGACGCTCCCCTGACGATCCGGCAGATCCAGGAGGCCCTGGGCGTAGCGCCGCAATCGCCGGAGCCCGAATAAGGTCGGGTGGCGCCATTCGCGGGGGGCTAATCAGCGGAGCTGCGTTGTTCTTCTTCCGCAATCCAGTCTCCGTCCGGGGTTTTCACCAGCAACGGTGTGGAAAAGACGCCGGCTACCTTGCTGGATGCAGAGGCGAACTCTTCCTGCAGACGAGGGCGCCAACGCTCCGTCTGGATCATCGCCACCCCCAGCGCCATGGGGGCAAGGCCGCAGGAGGACAGGAGGCGCAGGCCAGCCAGCATCGAACTGCCGCTGGAAATCACGTCATCGATGAGCGCGATGCGGCGACCCTCCAGGAGCGGCAGCATGCGCGGATCGATGTAGAGCCGCTTGATCTGGTCCGGCGTGGTGATCGACGACATTGGGACGGACAGATCGTCGAGATACCAGAACTTGCGGGAGGTTCCGAGCGGAACGAAGCGATCGTGACCCAATTCCCGCGCCACCGCACTGGCGAGCGTCAGCCCGAGGGTGGGGAGGCCGACGACAATCTCCGGATCGGAAGCGCGAAGCCTCTCCGCCAGGGCCTTCGCCAGGGCATCCTGTACCGCAAAGCTCGCCTGGCTGATGATCAGCGAAGCAAGCCCATGCCGGCCGTCGGAGAGCGGCCGGATCGGCAGTTTGATCTGGCGCTCGTCTGGCAGGGTGGCGGGGAAGAAGCCCGAATGGCTGGCGCCGCCTGGAAAGCTCGCGGGCGGATGGAGATCCTGCCAGAAATCATGCGGCTGCATCTGTTGGTTCCTTCCGCCGGGCTATTTGAGAACCGGGCTTTCCATCAGGATTCCTGTCGTGACATCGGCGATGCCGCGATCTGTCTGATGCGGGCCGGCGTTGCAGGCAAGCGTCGCGCCGAAGCAGGCCTTGAATATCAAATAGGGCGGCTGCCAGTCGACGATGCCATCCATTGCCGCGCGCAATGTCGAGAAGCCGTCGGCGACCTCGGCGAGCGGTGCCTCGGAGACGAGGCCCGAAAGCGGCAGGGGCAGGAGAACATCCACCTTGCCGTTCGATGCGACAGCCATGCCGCCGCCGGCGGCGATCACGGCATTGGCCGCGACAGTCATGTCCTCGACGTTGCCGCCGAAGACCGTGAGGTTATGGCTGTCGTGCGATACGGTGGTGGCAAAGGCTCCCCGCCACGCGCCCCATCCCCTGAGGAAGCCGACGCGCGGGTGGCTGTCGGCGCGGCCGTGACGGTGGGCGACGGCGATCATGGTGGTGTCCGCCGGAGGAACGACGAAGCCGTTCTCGACATCCGCCTCCGTTTCGCCCCAGCGGGTGAAGCGCGGCTGGTCGATCGTGGCGATGCGCACCCTCGTCCCTGTCGCCCTGACCCGAAAATCGTCCGGCTGCAGCGGTGCGAGCTTCATCGAACCCATCAGAGCAGCACTGTCGATGGGCTGCAGGGTACTCGACATCGCGCCGCCTGTGGCAACGGTCTCGCCGCTGGCGATGACCTGCACGGCCTCCAGGTCCACCAGATCCGCAAACAGCACGAGGTCGGCGCGGCGACCGGGCGCGATGAGGCCGAGATCGTCGCGGCCAAGGCGCCGTGCCGCGTTCAGCGTTGCCGCCTGCAGCGCCCATTCCGCCTTCATTCCATAGCGCACCAGCCTGCGGACCACGTCGTCCAGCCCGCCGGACGAAAACAGGTCGTCGGGGAAGACGTCATCGGTGCAGAGCGTCACGGTCTGCGGCAGATGGCCGAGCGTGTTCAGGGCCTCGACGAACTCGGGGAGCAGGTGGTCGTGCGATCCCCGCAGTTCGATCGTGAGACCGGCCCTCAGCTTGCCGATCAGATCGTCGGCGGAGACGAGCTCATGGTCGGAGGTGATGCCGGCTGCCATAAAGGCTGCAAGGTCGGCACCGGCGAGACTGCGGGCATGGCCGCAGATCAGCTTGCCCGAGGCGAGACCCGCCTGGACGATATCGCTCATCCGCGGGTCGCGGTCGATGACGCCGCGCATGTTCATGACCTCGGCGATGCCGCCGACCTCCGGCCAACGCAGCATCTCTGCCACGGCCTCGGCGTCGAAATCGGCGCCGTTCAGCTCCAATCCGGGTGCCGACGGCACGCAGGACGGGGCCAGGAGAATGATCCGGAGCGGCAGGGATCTTGCCGCCTCCGCGGCATAGCGGACGCCGTCGAGACCGTGGACATTGCCGAATTCATGCGGATCCCAGACGATGGTGGTCACGCCCCGCGGCAGGACGGCCCCGGCGTAGGTCGCCGGCGTCACCATCGAGCTCTCGATGTGCATATGGGTGTCGATCAGGCCGGGGCTGACGAAGGCGCCGGCCGCATCGATAATATCGGCCGCGTCGGAGCGGGTGCCGCGTTCATGAACGCTGGCGATCAGCGGACCGACGAGGCCGATGTCGGCAGGACGACGCTCACCGGTGACCATGTCGACGACGGTGCCATTGATGATGAGCCGGTCGAAGGCCGCCGCACCGCGTGCCGCAGCCACCGCGCGGCCCCGCAATTCCGGATCGTTGATGTCTGTAGTATTCAAATCCAAGCTCATTTGGCAGCCTCTGAACGCAGTGCCTCAAGGATGAGCGCACGCAGTGCATCCACATCGCCACGGGCGGCGAAGCTTCCGTTGAAGGCGGCATGCGTCTCGCGCGTCTCGACCACCGTGCGCCCGCGGGTCAGGCGGCCAGCGCATTCCATCTCGATATTGGCCGGCTGGAATTCCACGAGGTCCTTCCTCGCGAAGGCTGCGGCGGCGACCGCATCATAGAGCGCCATGGCCGGTCGGCCACGGCTCGTGGCGATGGCAATGAAGCCGTCCAGCATATCGGCGATCAGCCCGGCATTGCGGCCTCCGGCGGCACGTACCGGCAGGACGTCTTGCGGCGTGGCAAGGACCTGGCGGCAGAAGTCGAGGTCGACCATGCGCAGGGGAAGGCCGTGGGCCAGGACGATCGCGACAGCTTCCGGATCGGCATAGGCGTTGAACTCGGCCGACGCGGTATGGTTGCCGCGCGTCAGGCCGCCGCCCATCCAGACCAGATCATCGATGCGGCGCGCCAGTTCCGGCCGTGCCAGCACGAGTGCTGCAAGATTGGTGAGCGGGCCGAGGGCCAGGATGCGGCGTGGCGACGGCGCGGTCCAAAGCCAGCGGCAGAGGGCGCTGAAGGCGTCGTCCTGAACGCGATCTTCCGCCTGCGGCAGTGTTTGGCCGGTCGTCGGAATGCCCGTATTGCCGAGAATGGCCTGGGCGGTTTCGAGGCCTCCCATTACCGGACAGTCGCGGCCCGCATAGATCGGCATGCTCCAGCCGAAGGCATGGGCTGCACCGGCGGCATTGGCGCGCACCTGATCGAGCGGTGCATTGCCGAACACCAGCGACACGCCGTCGATCTCCAGGCCGGCATGGCGCACGACCAGCAGTGCGGCGATGTCGTCGAAGCCCATGTCGGTGTCGATCCAGACGGACATGGGCGTCATCCGAACCGGTGAAGAGGGGCTGCCGCGGAAATCGGCATGTCGAAGGCGACCTCGGCGTTCAGCGGATAGGCCGGCAGGCTGACATCAGCCTCTGCCTTGACGCTGCCGAAGCCGCTTTCCAGCAGATATTCCCGCGTGCCGCCTGCAAAGGAGACGCCGCGAACGGTGCCGGTGAAGGGGCCGGTTCCAAGCGAGATGGCACGGGGCCGCCAGGCGAGACCGGCGGCGTCCGGAAGCGGGCCGGCAGGATCAAGCTCGATGCCGCCTGCTGCGACAAGCTTACCGTTGCGGATCGCAAAGAGGTTCTCGAAGCCGACGAAGTCGGCAACGAAGCTGGAGACCGGATTGTTGTAGATCTCCTCCGGCGTGCCGATCTGCTCGATGGCGCCGTCGCGCATCACGACAATTCGGTCGGCGAGCGCTAGCGCCTCGACCTGATCGTGGGTGACGAAGATCATCGTTACCCCGGTCTCCTTCTGCATGCGCTGCAGTTCCGTGCGCATTTCCAGCCGCAGCCGGGCATCGAGGTTGGAGAGCGGCTCGTCGAGCATCAGCACCTTCGGCTGCATGACCATGGAGCGCGCCAGCGCGACACGCTGCTGCTGACCGCCCGAGAGGTCTGGCGTCTTCCGGCCGGAGAATGCGGTGAGGCCGACGGATTTCAGTCCCGCGTCGACCCGCCGCGTCAGCTCGTCGCCACTGACGCCCTGGAGCTTCAGCCCGAAGGCGACGTTTTCGAACACCGTCAGGTGTGGGAAGAGGGCGTAGGACTGGAAGACGAGGCCGATGTTGCGCCGGTTGGCAGGCACGCGGGTGATGTCCGCGCCGTCAAGAGTGATGCGGCCCGACACCGGGGTCATCAGGCCTGCGATGGCCCGCATGGTCGTCGTCTTGCCGCAGCCGGAGGGGCCGAGCAGGGCAAGCAGTTCGCCCTTGCGGATGTCGAGGTCTAGATCCTTGACGGCAACGGTCTTGCCGTAGGCGAGGGACAGCTTGTCGAGGGAGAGGAAGGAAGCGTCAGACATAGCGGGAAAAGCCTAGGAAGCGTTCGGCGGCAAAGACGATGCCGATTGAAAGGAAGGCGAGGAGTGCCGAGAGAGCCGCGACCGAGGGATCGAAGACGATCTCCATGTAGCCCAGCATGTCGATCGGCAGGGTGCGCACGCCCGGTCCGGAGAGGAAGAGCGAGACCGGCACCTGATTGAAGCTCGTCACGAAACCGAGGATGAAGGCGGCCAGGATGCCGCCGCGGATATTGGGCAGGACGACGCGGAAGAAGGCGCCGAGACGCGAGGAGCCTAGGAGCACGGCCGCCTCCTCCATGTCGGAGCGGAGATTGGCGAGGCTGGCGGAGACGACGCGCACGGCATAGGGCAGCACCAGCGCCGTGTGGGCGAGGAAGAGCGCCAGCGTGATCGACAGGCCGACCGGAATGACGAAGTAGCGCAGCAGCGCCAGGCCGACGATGATGCCCGGGACGATGATCGGCGTCGACACCAGGAAGCGCACGGTTTCCGACAGCGGCAGCTTGTAGCGCGACATCGCATAGGACGCCGGGATGCCAAGCAGCAGGGCCGTCAGGGTGCCGCCGATCGCCAGAAACATCGAGACCGCGAAGCTCTGCCGGAAGCTCTCCACCGTGAAGACCTTGGCGATCCACTTCAGCGAGAAGCCCTGTGGCGGGAAGGCCAGCGTATCGCCGGCGGAGAAGGATGCCGCGACGATGATGAAGAACGGGCCGATCAGGAAGATCATCACCAGCAGGAGAATGAGGGGTGCGTAGAGCCTCTGGGTCATGACCTGTTCCTCGCCGTTGCGATCCGTTTCAGGACAATGTTTGCAGCAAAGCTCATGACGATCAGGATGAAGGCGATGACGCTGGCCGACACGAAGTTGTTGGCGACCGTCACCTGCTGGTAGAGCAGTGTCTCGAGCATCAGGACCTTGGAGCCGCCGAGGATGGCGGGCGTGATATAGGCGGTCATCGAGCCGGTGAAGACGAGCGTGCCGCCGACGACGAGGCCTTCGCGCGTCAGGGGCAGGATGACCTTCCAGAACACCTGAAACCAGTTGGCGCCGAGGACGCGGGCCGCAGGCACCGCATCGCGGGGAAGGTTTTCAAGGGCGCTGATCAGCGAGATGACCATCAGCGGCAGGAAGAGCTGGAGCAGTCCGATGAAGACCGCCGTCTCGGTGAAGAGGATCCGGAACGGTTCGTCGGTCAGGCCGACGGTCATCAGCGCCTGGTTGACGATGCCGGTGCGGCCGAGGATGACGATCCAGGCGTAGGTGCGGGCGACCGGGGAGATCATCAGCGGCAGCACGACGAGGCCGATCATCTTGCCCTTGGCGCCAGGAGGGAGGGAGACGATGGCATAGGCCGTTGCATAGCCGATCACGGCGGCTGCGAGTGTCACCAGTGCGCCGAGCTTCAGGGTGCGCAGGAAGACCGTGCGGTTCAGCGGCTGCGAGAAGAAGTCGACATAGGCCGAGAGCGTCCACTGATCGGCGGACTTGAAGCCCTCCGACAGGAGCAGGACGACCGGCACCACGAAGACGAGGGCTGCGAATACGGCGGCTGGCAGCGCAAGGGCCAGAGCCTCCGTCCGATTTTGAAACATTTCTCTTCAACCCTCGAGTGAGTTCAAGTCGGGCGCAGCCCGGACCGAAATCCGCAGGCTGCGCCCTTCGCCTTGGGAGGCATGGGTTCAGACGTCGAAGACGTCCTTGTCGTTACTGGCCGACCTTGGCGTTCCATTCCGAAAGCCAGGCGTCGCGGTTGTCGAGCGCCACGTCGGACGGGATGAGCTTCAGGCTTTTCGCCGTCTCTTCGCCGTAGGTGATGTTGCCGGCGACTTCATCCGAGACCACAACTTCAGAGTTGGCCGGGCTGTCCACGAGCGCTTCGGCAAGCTTGGTCTGCACTTCGGTGGAGAGCCAGAAATTCATGAACTCGTGCGCCAGGTCCTGGTTCTGGGAGCCCTTGGCGAGGATCATGACATTCATGCCGCCGGTCTGGCCTTCCTTGGGTGTTGCCCAGCCGATCGGCAGGTCGAGCTTGGTGAAGGGTGCCCAGGAGAAGCGGCCGATCGGTGCTGCCCAGATTTCCTCCTGCTGCATCAGCTGCACCAGCTGGGACGACTTGACGTAGAAGGTGACGATCTCGTCCTTCTTTTCGCCGACGGCCTCGATGGCGGCCTTCAGGTCCGGCGTATCGGCGCCGAGCGCCTGGCCGAGCATGTAGAGGGCCGGAGGACCCTGGTTGGTGGTGACATTCGGGAAGGCGACGTGGGACACGACGTCGTCCTTCAAGAGATCGGCCCAGGACTCGATCTTCACCTTGTCGGTGCGGTAGGCGATGGAGGTGGCGTAGAAGGTGTAGCCGACGCTCATGCCGTCGCCGTTCGGATCCTTGGCGATGTCGTAGAGCTTGTCGTAGTTGGAGAGCTTCGAGGTGTCGATCGTCTCCGTCAGGTCCGAGCGAGCCGCCGACAGCGCGTCGGCCATGGAGACGACGGCCATGTCGATGACGGGGTTGGCCTTGTTGGCTTCCATCTTCGCCAGACGCTCGACACTGTTGCCGGTCTCGACGACGAGCTTGCAACCGCACTGGGCCTCGAAGGGATCGTAGACGATCTCCTTGAATTCGTCCTGGGCGAAGGCATAGACGGAGATCGTCAGCGTCTTGTCCTGCGCCTGCGCAGAACCGGCGGCCAGGGTGAGCGCGGCAGCGGATAGGTATAATAGCTTGTTCATGCGGGTTCTCCTGCTGGGGTTTTTTCTGGATGCGTCGGTGCTGTCAGCACGCCGGTGGTCTGGCGCGCCACCAGCGTCATCGGCACACTGGTCGTTTCGGCCGACACGACGCCTCTGGTGGCGTCGGCAGCCGTATCGGTCTCGATGGCGCTGAGCAGCGCGTCGATGGCGATGCGGGCAATGGTCGCAACGTCCATCCGGACGCTGGTGAGGGCCGGCGTGATCATCGCCGACCAGGCAAGATCGTCGAAGCCGGCAACGCTGGCGCGGCCGGGAACGGAGATGCCGGCATTCTGCAGCTCCGTCAGGGCGCGCAGGGCATGAAGGTCGGAGACGGCTGCAAAGGCGGTGGCGCCCCTCTCGACCTTCTCCGCCAGGCGCAGGGGACTTGCCTTGCCATGGGCCTGTTCGTGCTGCTCGATCCAGAGGATCTCGGCCTTGCCACCGGCAGGCAGCCGGGATTTCATGCCGCCGATGCGGTCGTTCTGGACGTTCGAGGCAGGGTTGTTGCCGATCAGGACGAAGTTGCGATGCCCCAGTGCCGCCAGATGCTCCATCACCAGCTGCCCGCCCTCCCAGTGATCGGCGGACACGGTGCTGTTGGGTGTGGACGGGCTGTCGATGACGGCGAGCGGTCGGCCGATGTCGACGATGCGGGTGCCGAGCCGCGGAACGATGACGATGCCGTCCACGTCGCGCTCGATGAGCCGGTTGATCGCTTCCGTCTGCATCGCGACGCTGCCGCGGGAGTCGGCGATCAGCACGCCGTAGCCGGAGGCACTTGCGGCATATTCGATCGCCTGGGCGATCTGCGGGAAAAGAGGGTTAGAGATGTCCGGCAGCACCAGACCGAGCACCCGGGTGTGCCCCGTGCGGAGCGCGCGGGCGGCGGAGCTCGGGACATAGCCCAGCTCGTCCGCCTTCGCCCGGATCCGGTCAATCAGTTCTGCCGAGATGCGACCCTTGCCGGCCAGCGCATTCGATACCGTCGCCGCCGATACGTTGAGCGCGGTCGCGATCATGGTGAGCGTCGGGCCGGGGCGAGGATTGGCCAAGGGATTGCTGCTTGATGGTGATTAATCGTTTAATCAAGCTAGCGGACAATCCTGCACGAGTCCAGCAGAAAGCCTGGAGAGATCTCGCCCCTTCCACCTCTGTCGTCGACGGGGTGGAAATGGCCGACGGATGACGGTCCGCCGGCCATTCCAGAGCGAGCTCAGCCGATGATGTCTTCAAGCCGGACCGGGAACTTCCGCACCCGAACACCCGTGGCGTGCCAGATGGCATTGGCAATCGCCCCGACCGTCCCGGTAATGCCGATCTCGCCGACGCCCTTGACGCCGATGGCATTCACGAAGGGATCGTTCTCCGGGATGAGGATCGCTTCCAGCGAGGGAATGTCCGCATTGATGGGCACATGGTATTCGGCCAGATCCGCGTTCATGATCCGGCCCGTTCTGTGGTCGATAATCGCCTCCTCGTGCAGGGCAAAGGAGACGCCCCAGATCATGCCGCCGAAATACTGGCTTTCAACGAGCCGGGGATTGATGATCCGGCCGGCGGCAAAGGCTCCGACCAGCCGCGTCACGCGGATCTGTCCGAGATCCGGATCGACCTTCACCTCGGCGAAGACGGCGCCGTGCGAGAACATGGCGTGCGCTTCTGCTGCCGCCGGATCGCGGGAAGCCTTGGCCGTTCCGACGATCTCCCGCCGGCCTGCCCGGGCCAGGATCTCCGCATAGCTTTCGCTGCGCGTCTCGTCGTCCCGCCGGTAGAGCCTTCCGGCCCCTGCCTCCACCCCGATGTTGCCGGCCCCGAAAAGTGGCGAGGCCGGATCATTGGTGGCAAGTTCCGAAAGCTGGGCAATGGCGTCCTTGCCGGCATTGTTGAGCGCCAGCCCGGCGCTTGCGGTATGGGCTGAGCCACCGGCGATCCCACCGTCCGGAAGGGTCGAGAGCCCGGAGTGGAACTCGACCTGATCCGGATCGAGACCAAGCGCCTCGGCGGCGATCTGCGCCAGCGCTGTCCAGGCGCCCTGGCCCATGTCGGCGCCGGCCGTCTCCACCAGGGCCGTACCGTCGGCGCGCAGGGTTGCGCGCGCCTCCGCCGGGAAGTGCGGGCAGGGGAAGAGGGCGGTGCCCATGCCCCAGCCGACCAGGAAACCGTTCTCGTCACGCATCTGGCGGGAGGCGAGAGGCCGGCCGGCCCAGCCGAAACGCTTCGCGCCCTCGGCATAGCATTCGCGCAGCGCCTTGGAGGAGAAAGGCCTTCCGCTGCCAGGCTCGGTCTCGGCGTAATTGTGCAGGCGGAAATCCAGCGGGTCCATTCCGCAGGCGTCCGCCGCCTCGTCGATGGCGACTTCCAGCGCTGCCGATCCGGATGCCTCGCCCGGCGCCCGCATGGGACCGGGCGTGCCGGTATCGAGCCGGATGCCCTCGTGCTCCGACAGCAATGCCGGGCTTGCGTAGAGATGCGTCGAGGCATTCGCGGCCGGCTCCAGGAAGTCGTCGAACGAGGACGTCGCGGAGATCGACTTGTGGTGAAGCGCCGTCAGGTGTCCGTCATTGTCCAGGCCGATGCGCAGCTTCTGCCAGGTGCCGCCACGATGGCCGACGGGTCCGTACATCTGGGCACGGCTGAGGACGAGCTTGACCGGGCGCTTCAATGTCCGCGCCGCCAGGATCGCCAGGATCTGCGGTCCGTTGATGATGGCCTTCGACCCGAAGCCGCCACCCAGGAAGGGAGAGCGGATCGTGACGTTCTCCGGCGGGATGCCGAAATAGGTGGCGTAGGACGCGCAGCTCATCGCCAGCGCCTGGTTGGGCATGTCGAGCATGACATGGTCGCCGTCCCATTCGGCGACGACGGCATGGGGTTCCATGGCGTTGTGGTATTGCGCCGGGGTGACGTAATCCCGCTCCAGCACCTGGGCCGCATTTGCAAACCCTGCCTCGACATCGCCGAAGGCTGCCTTCGGTGGGCCGCCGACACCGACGGCGGGGGGATCGAAGCGAAGGCCGTCATCGATGCCGGTCCGTGGTTCGTCGGCATCGTACTGCGGGTTGAGCAGTGCAGCGCCTTCGGTTGCCGCTTCCAGTGTTTCGGCGATGACCAGCGCGATCGGCTGGTTGGCGTAGCGGACGGTACTGTCCTGCAGCACCTCGATCCGGAAACCGAAGGGCGGCATCTTTTCGTCCGGATCATGGGCGAGCGGCGGCCGGCTGGCCGGCGTCATGACCTCGACCACGCCGGGATGGGCCTTGGCGGCCTCGACGTCGAGCGAGGTCACCCGGCCGCGGGCAATCCTGCTGACCGCGGTCACGGCATAGAGCATGCCGTCCGGGTGATTGTCGGCGGCGTAGGTGGCGCGGCCGGTGACCTTGAGAACACCGTCGCGGCGCGTCAGCGGCTGACCGGCGTTGGAGCCGTAGCGGGCATTCGTGGATGGTGCATCAAGCGACATGGCTCGCTCCCGGCGTTGTTGAGAAGGGAGAGGCGGGGAGGGCAGGCATGACCTCCGGCGTCCCCTCGGCTGCAAGGATCAGCGCCCGCACGGCGATGCGGCGCGCCAGTTCGATCTTGAAGGCATTGTCGCCCGAGGGTCTTGCGTCCGCGAGCGCGATCTCGGCTGCCCTTGTGAAGGCCTCGAGCGTCGGCTCGGCCCCTGCCAGCGAGGCTTCCGCCTCTCGTGCGCGCCATGGCTTGGCGGCAATGGCGCCAAGGGCGAGGCGGGCATGGCTGATGACGCCATCGTTGATTTCCAGGGCTGCCGCCGCCGAGACCACGGCAAAGGCATAGGACGTGCGTTCACGCAGTTTCAGATAACGGGCGTTGGCGGCAAACCGTGTCGCCTCCGCCGGGAGCCGAAGCGCAACGATCAGCTCTGCGGGGGCGAGTGCAGTTTCCTGCTCCGGTGTCTCGCCCGGCAGTCTGTGGAAGTCTTCGAGCGGGATCTCGCGTTTCCCCTGAGGCCCCTCGACTTCGACCACGGCGTCGAGCGCGGCCAGCGGCACGCAGAAATCCGATGGGTGCGTGGCGATACAGTGTTCGCTCCAGCCGACAACGGCGTGGAGACGGTTCTCGCCGTGGAGTGCGTCGCAGCCGGAGCCTGGGACGCGGCGGTTGCAGGCGCTGGCGGTGTCCTGGAAATAGGCGCAGCGGGTGCGCTGCATCAGGTTGCCGCCTACGGTGGCTGCATTGCGCAACTGCGCCGAGGCGCCCGAGAGCAGAGCCTCGGCGACAGCCGGAAAGGTCCTGGCAAAACGTGGATCGTAAGCGAGGTCGGAGTTGCGCACCATGGCGCCGATCCGGACGCCGCCGTCCGGCTGCCACTCGATACGGTCGAGGCCGGGCAGCCTGGTGATGTCGAT
>TARA_R110002051_G_scaffold222573_1_pt1 | contig 17539 bp, 19 predicted proteins | sample TARA_R110002051 | Tara Oceans TARA_R110002051 (sample SAMEA4397023) | marine metagenome | biome: Polar Biome; feature: [MES] marine water layer (ENVO:01000295) within the mesopelagic zone...; material: water (ENVO:00002006), including particulate matter (ENVO:01000060) such...
CAAGCTCCATATCGTGCGCACGGGGGTTGTCGGCAAGACCGTTGCCGCCAGTGGCGACATGATTGCGCGGCACTCCAGTTGTCCCGCGCTGCGCTGAAATGCGCGGATCTGCGCCTGTTCGAGAAGTTGCTCGAGCACCTCGGGGGCAATATTGACGATCTCGTCATATTGCCGGAGCACGGCCTTCACATCGGTCGGCTGTACATCGAGCAAACCAGAGCGCGCGCTGTCGTCGGCGCTTTTCACAGGTACGGCGGGATAGACCCGTCCGGTCAGGCGGTTGAAAGCCATGGCCGCGATCACCAGCACTAGCGAATTGACCGCGACGGGCCAGAACACAAACCCGTAGCCTATCTCGAGCACTTCTGGACCACCTAGCACTGCCGTCAGGGCCACCGCCCCGCTCGGAGGATGGAGGCTCTGGGTGGCTATCATCGCACCGATTGCAAGGCTCAGCGCCAAAGCCGCCGCAAGAATTGGGTCGCCGACAAGTCCGGCGATGGTCACACCGATCGCTGCTGCAATGCAATTTCCCGCCAATATCGACCAGGGCTGAGCCAATGGGCTCGAGGGCGCAGCAAACAAGAGCACTGCCGAGGCGCCCATGGGGGCGATCAGCATGGGCGCAAGGCTTCCCTCTCCCATCGTCGCCCGTGTGATCAGACCCGTAATCATAATCCCGACGAGTGCACCCAGAGCGGTGCGCGAGGCTTCAGCAAGGCTGACCCGCACAAGGCGCGGGCGGAGTGATGCAACAAGGGGAAATGACACTGTAAGGCGGGTCCTGACGAATTGGGGCCGAACCTAAACGTCAGCGCCATCCTTCACAACGAAGCGAAACCCAAACTCTTTCCGGAAATTGAAAAATTGCGCCTTTGTCGCGCCGTTTCTTGGAACGGGCGCCCCACTTACGAGTTCGATCGACACGGAGGTTAGCCATGAGCAAGTTCAAAGTTGCCTGGACAACCGGCAGCCTGAATGACCGTCAACCCGGGCGTAAGCGATGGGTTTTCCAGTCCCGTCAATGCGAGGTGGCAGCTTTGCGCCGCGATTTTAGCCGTTCAAGTCGTCTTTGCGCTCGCCCAAAAGCTGCGCGCAACGTAGGGTCCGAACGTCGCCCGCTAGCGATTATGACCGAAAATATTTCTCACTGCATTGGCGTCATCGCCGTCCCAATCGTCCAATGTCCAGGCTGTCTGCCGTTTTCGGCCAAGACGGGCGACATGGTGCTTACCGTTTAGCCTCACCGGGCACATCTGCTCTTTGTGGCCTAGTGGAGAACGGCTTCATGGCAACCCACCCTATTACTTCGACCTGACGGACAGCTGGGGCGTGCCGCTGGGAATGCTGGCAAAACAGCATATGGGCCCCTGTGACGTGCCCAGAGCGTGTCTCTCCCAATCGCGCTCAGCCTCACGGCCACGCCGCGAACGAAGACGCGACGTCCACCTGTTTGCGTGCCATTTCCTGCCGGTATTGCTGAGGGCCTTTTCCATTGAGACGTTTGAAAAAGCGGGAAAAATATGCTGGATCTTCAAAGCCGAGCGACAGGGCGATCTCGGCGACCTGCATGCCGGAGTTCTCAAGCATTTGGCGCGCCTCGGCAATCAGGCGCGAATGGATGAGGCCGAGCGGGGTTTGACCCGTTGCACGCTGGACGGCGCTGTTGAGCCTGTCGGTACTCACCCCCAGGTAACGCGCATAATCGCCGACCCTCCAATGGCCGCGCATTTGATGATCCACCAGATGCAAAAAGCCACTCACAATGGCTCGCGGCGCAGGGCGCGGCGCCTTCGTGCCCAAGTCCGAGGTGCGCCAGAGCATGATCGAAACGATCGCCAGTTGATGGTGTACCATTTCCTGGGCGCCGGCCCGGTTTTCACGCAACTCGGCTTCCATATTCGAGATCAACATGACCAGTCGGGCCGAGACCTCCCGTTCGATCCGTGTCCCCAATTGCGGGCGGTGGGATAGGCGGCGAATGTCTTCAGCGATGTTGCCGGGAAGGGGCATTTGGCCCAGCGCCGCATCCGAAATGGCGAGCCACGCACCGCGTGATCCCGCGAAAAGCGTCAGTTGCGCCGGTTTTCCCGTTGGCACCCATACCAGGGTGGGTGCCTGAAGCGCTGCAGTCTCACCTTGATAGTTGATCTCACCAGTGCCAGACACGAGGACGAAAATGCGGTTGCGCCGCCCCATAAGGCTCCACTGGGCAGTGTCGAGCGTTGATGCGATCGACTGACTCTCGACCTCCTGGGCGAGAACGAGACGCTGGCGCGCCGAGGCTTCCTTCTGAGCTGATCGCATCGAACCCCTCTCCATCTGCCGCAAAAGTACAAGTTTCTCCCGAAAAAGTCTATTCTTGCGGCTTAGGGAAGTGAGATAGCGTCATGCTAGGCGCTCAAAGAGACGGAAAAATCTGACGAGCGCTTCGACGCCCGATAGGGGCATGAGGAGGATTCCATGACATTGTTTTCGCGCAGGGGCACCCTGCGGACCGTAGGTGCTGCCGTGATGCTGATGGCTGGCGTCAGTGCATTTGCCGTTTCCGCGCAGGAAGAACGTACATCGGTCAAGATCGGCTATGCCGTCTCGATCACCGGCGGCAATGCGGGCGGCGCCGGCATCACCACCATCCCGAACTATCGTCTCTGGGCCCATGAAGTGAACGAAGCGGGCGGCCTTGAGCTGCCAGACGGTTCGCGTCTGCCCCTCGAAGTGATCGAATACGACGATCGTTCATCGGCAGAAGAAGTCGTGCGCGCCGTAGAGCGGCTCGTCACCCAGGACGAGGTCGATTTCGTGCTCTCGCCATGGGGCACCGGCTTCAACCTCGCCGTCGCGCCTTTGCTCGATCGGTTCGGCTATCCGCTGATCGCTTCGGCCGCCGTCACCGATCGTGCGCCTGAATTTGCCGAACGCTGGCCAGGCAGCTTCTGGCTTCTGGGCGGTGGTGCCGACTATGCCGGTGCGCTGGCTGATGTTCTTGCATCCGCGCAGGAAGCCGGCGAGATCAACGGCGATGTCGCCGTGATTTCGGTGGCCGACGGTTTCGGCATCGATCTCATCAATGCCGCACGCGAAACCTTCGCCGAAGCGGGGCTCAACATCGTCATGGACCGGACATACCCGCCGGGCACCACCGATTTCTCGCCCATGATCAACGAAGCCCAGTCCTCGGGCGCCGACAGTTTCGTCGCGTTCTCGTATCCGCCTGACACCTTTGCCCTGACACAACAGGCGCAGGTCGCGTCCTTCAATCCCAACGTCTTCTATCTCGGCGTCGGCACCCCGTTCCCGACCTATCTCGCTGCCAATGGTGACAATGTCGAAGGCATCCTGAGCCTTGGCGGTATCGACACGTCCAACGAGGCGCTCATGGACTATCGCCAGCGCCACGAAGACTTCATCGGCCAGGCCCCCGATTTCTGGGCTTCGCAGATGACTTATGCGGGTCTCGAAATGCTCGAGGAAGCCATCAGCCGCGTCGGGCTCGATCGCGATGCAGTGGCCCAGGAGCTCGCCACCGGCACCTTCACCACCATCCTTGGCGAGACGACGCTGGAAGACAACCAGCTTCGCGATCTCTGGTGGACAGGTCAGTGGCAGGATGGCGTTTTTGTCGCCATCGAACCGTCCGACCGCGACGGTGCGAGCGACATCCGCCTGCCCAAGCAGCCCTGGTCGGGCCAGTAAGAAACGCGGCCCTGTCCAAACGCTTTGGGGCAGGGCCGCCCCCAAAATCGGATATCAGTTTGACCACATCGTCCCTCGGGCGGCGGAAGGGTTTGACATGCTAACGACTGCGCTCATTTCCGGACTGGTGCTCGGCGGCACCTACGCGCTCGTTGCCATGGGCCTGACGCTGCAATACGGCATCTCGCGGATCATGAACCTTGCCTATGGCGAAGTCACCATCTTCGCCGCGTTCTCGGCATTCCTCCTGTTTTCCACCTTCGGCATCAATCCGCTGATGGGGATGCTTGTCGTGCTCCCCGGCGCCTTTGCCTTCGGCTATCTGATCTATGGCGTCATGATGCAGCCGCTGGTCAAGCGTTCGTCCAAGACCGGCACATTGGAAGTGGATTCAATCCTGGCGACCTTCGGGCTGTTGTTCGTCATCCAGGGCGTGATGCTGGTCACCTTCGGATCGAACTACACGAGCTACAACTACCTCAATTTCGGCATCAACATTCTTGGCGCCAACATCGCCGCAAACCGGCTGCTGGCTTTCGTTTTGGCGATCGTCATTGGTGGAACGCTGTTTCTCGTGCTCACCCGTACCCGCTGGGGCACGACCATCCGCGCCATTGCCGTCGCGCCGAAGTCGGCTCCCTTGGTGGGTATCAACGTCAACCGCACGGCGCGCTTCGCCTTTGCGCTCGGCACCATGCTGGCCGCATCGGGCGGCGTGATGATTTCGATGTACCAGACCTTCAACGCCTCGATGGGCGTGGTCTTCACCATGAAGGCATTGGTGATCGTCATCATGGGCGGTCTCGGCAATCTGATGGGGGCACTGGTCGCCGGTCTTCTGCTCGGGCTCGTCGAGACCTTCGTCGCCACCTATATCGACCCGGGTCTGACCCTGGCCTCAACCTATCTCATCTTCCTCGTCGTGCTCCTTTGGAAGCCGGCGGGACTGTTCGGAAAGGCGGCCGGACGATGAACCGCACTATCATCGGCTTTATACTTATCGGCCTCGCGCTCGCAGCCCTGGCCTTTATTCCCACCCAGCTTGGCGCTTATGGCGTCGGTCTTCTGCTCGGCATGACGGGGTATGTCGTTCTCGCCAGCGCATGGGCACTGTTTTCCGGACCCACACGCTACATTTCGCTGGCCACCGTCGCATTCTTCGGCATCGGCGCCTACACCGTCGCGGTCCTCAGCGAAACGCTGCCCTATCCACTGGTCCTCGCTGTCGCCGGCCTCATCGGTCTTGCCGTGGCGCTCGTCGTGGGGCTCGCCACGCTACGGCTGGCCGGCATCTATTTCGTGATCTTCAGCTTCGGGCTGGCCGAACTGGTTCGCCAGCTCGTCACCTGGTATGAAGTCAACGTCACCGGCACGCTGGGTCGCTACATCTTCCTGCCCATTACAGCCGAACACATCTACTGGCAGCTTCTCGGCCTTGCCGCCATAACGCTCCTGATCGGCTGGTTGATATCGCGCTCGCGGATCGGTCTGGCGCTCAAGGTCATCGGCGACGATGAGACCGTTGCTGCTCATACGGGCATTGACATCTCTCGCCTCAAGCTTGTGCTCTTTGCCATCAGCGCGACCATCATCACGCTGGCCGGCGCCATCCAGGCCCCGCGCTGGACCTATATCGAACCGGCCATCGTCTTTAATCCCACGATTTCCTTCCTCACGGTCATCATGGCCCTTCTGGGCGGAGCCAACCGTCTGTGGGGTCCGATGCTGGGCGCAATCCCGCTGTTCCTGCTGTTTGAATGGCTCAGCGCCAATTTCCCCAACCATTATTCCATCATTCTGGGTCTTATGTTCATCGCCATCGTCTTCGTCGTCCCCCGCGGAATTCTCGCGCTCGGCGAAGATCTTCTGAAGCGCGCGCGGCGCAAGGAGGTGGAGCAATGAGCACGCTATTAAACATCACCGATCTCAAGAAACAGTTCGGCGGCCTGACCGCCGTCAACAATGTCAGCTTTTCGGTCGCCGAGGGCGAGATCGTGGCGCTGCTTGGCCCCAATGGCTCAGGCAAGACCACAGTGCTCAACATGATTTCGGGGGCCCTGACCCCCACGGCGGGAACAATCGCTTTGGCGGGGGAAACGATCTCGAACCTGCCGCCGCACAAAATCGCGCACAAAGGCGTTTCGCGCACCTTTCAACTCGTCAAGATCTTGCCGTCGCTGACCGTCGCCGAAAACGTCATCGCCGCCCTGGCCTTCCGGCCCAACCCGCTCTGGGGCAACGCTGCGCAGGAACGTGCCGAAATGCTTCTGGCCGATGTCGGGCTTTCGGGGCGTGGCCATGAGTATGCCGATGATCTGACCTATATCGACCAGAAGCGCATGGAACTCGCCCGCGCGCTGGCCGCTGAGCCGCGCCTGCTGCTGCTCGACGAATGGCTCTCGGGGCTCAATCCGACCGAGTTGCGGGTTGGCATCGACCTTATCGTATCGCTGCGCGCGCGGGGCATGACGATCATTCTTGTCGAACACATCATGGAAGCCGTTCGCGCCCTGTGCACCCGTGCGGTCGTCATGAATGTCGGCTCGAAAATCGCAGAGGGTCCGACCGAAACCGTGCTTGCCGACCCGGCGGTCATCGCCGCCTATCTAGGAGACGGCAATGCTTGAAATCGAAAACCTCTCGCTGCGCTACGGCCGCCATCTGGCGCTCGAAGACGTGTCTGTCAAAATCGCCAAGGGCGAAACCGTCGTCATCCTCGGCGCAAATGGCGCGGGCAAATCTTCGTTACTCAAAGCCATAGGCGGCCTGGCACGTCCCGAAGCCGGATCGAAGATTTCTCTCGACGGCCAATCGTTGCTCGGGACGCCACCACACAAGATCCCCGAGACCGGCATCGCGCTGGTTCCCGAGGGCAGGGGGGTGTTCGGTGATTTGACCGTCGAGGAAAACCTCCTATTGGGCGCTAATCCCAAGCGTGCCCGCGCCACTGAAGCTGAACGCAACGCGCTCATTTACGATCTCTTTCCCCGCCTTGCCGAACGCAAGCGCCAGATGGTGCGCACCATGTCGGGTGGCGAGCAACAAATGGTCGCCATCGGGCGCGCGCTGATGAGCAACCCGGACTACCTCATGCTCGACGAGCCCAGCCTTGGACTCGCGCCGATCGTCGTGACCGAATTGTTCGCGGCGCTCAAACGCGTGCAACAGACAGGCGTTGCGCTCCTACTGGTCGAACAAAACGTATCGATTTCCCTTTCGATCGCCGATCGCGGCTACCTCATGGAAGCTGGCCGCATCGTGGGATCGGACACTGCCGAAGCGCTCAAGACCGACGCTGCGGTGCAACAGGCATTTCTTGGCGGCACCGCCGCCTGACGTCAAACAAGGAGACTAGCGATGGATCAGCTCGGCCTGCTTATTGCCAATGAAGATCAAGAAGCCACCGGCGGGGCCGTATTCGAACGGCTCAACCCCATTTCGGGCGAGGTCGCGACCCGCGCCGCCGCCGCTACGGTAGAAGACGCCCAGCGTGCAGCAGACGCCGCCGCTGCCGCGTTCCCCGAGTGGTCGAAGACCGTTCCGAAAGAACGGCGCAAGATTTTGCTCAAGGCCGCTGACGTCCTCGAATCGCATGGGCCGCAATTTGTCGAGGCGATGGGCGCCGAGATCGGCGCTACTGCGGGTTGGGCGATGTTCAACGTCATGCTCGCTGCCGACATGCTGCGCGAAGCGGCCAGCCTTGTCACCCAAATCAAGGGCGAGATCGTCCCGTCCAATCGCCCTGGCAGCCTCGCCATGGCCTTGCGCCAACCGGCCGGCGTCGTCCTTGCCATGGCGCCTTGGAATGCCCCGATCATCCTCGGTGTGCGTTCGCTGGCCACGCCACTCGCCTGCGGCAACACCGTGGTGATGAAAACCTCGGAACTCTGCCCGCGCACCCATCGCCTGATCGTGGAATGCCTGCTCGAAGCCGGCTTGCCCAAAGGCGCACTGAACGCCGTCTCCAATGCACCCGAAGACGCCGGCGAAATAGTCGAGGCCCTGATCGCCCACCCAGCCGTCCGCCGGGTCAATTTCACCGGGTCGACACGCGTGGGCCGCATCATCGCCGAAAAGGCCGGACGGCATTTGAAGCCCGCTCTTCTCGAACTGGGCGGCAAGGCGCCGTTCGTGGTTCTCGACGATGCCGATCTCGACGAAGCCGTGGCTGCTGCTGCGTTTGGGGCCTACATGAACCAGGGCCAGATCTGCATGTCCACCGAGCGCATCGTCGTTCAGGACTCGATTGCCGACGCTTTCGTTGAAAAGCTCGCAGCCAAGGCGAAAACCCTCGTCGCCGGCGATCCGACCAAGGGTGATACACCGCTCGGTTCGGTGGTCGATGGCTCAGCCGCCCAGCGTCTTGAGCAGTTGATCAAGGACGCCACCAGCAAAGGCGCAACGCTCGCCGCCGGCGGACGCATTGATGGCACCATCATGGATGCAACACTGCTCGACAAGGTTACGCCGTCGATGCGTATCTACGGCGAAGAATCATTTGGTCCCGTTGTTACGGTCGTCCGTGTCGGGTCGGTCGATGAAGCCGTACGTGTTGCCAATGACACCGAATACGGCCTTTCGTCAGCTGTCTTCGGTCGGGACGTCAACCGTGCTCTGTCGGTCGCCCGACGCATCGAAAGCGGCATCTGCCATGTGAACGGACCCACCGTCCACGACGAGGCGCAAATGCCGTTCGGCGGCGTCAAAGCGTCCGGTTATGGCCGGTTTGGCGGCAATTGGGGCATCGCCGAATTTACCGAGCTGCGTTGGGTCACCGTCCAGGACGGCCACATCCACTACCCGATCTGATCTTGGTGGCCTTTGCCCACGGGCAAAGGCCTCTCCAAGGGCAGTCCAATTGCCGAGCTGCCTAGGGCCTGCGCGTCCATAGGCCTTGTTGGTAGCCATTGAGATAGTCGACAACGAACGATGCCGGCTCTCCTTGAACCTCTGCGAAGGTAAGAGAGGAGATGGAGCCATCCGGGGCGTTTTCGTTCTGGGGTGCGACCGCAAAGCGATCCGAGCCCCATGGCGTCATGGCCAGGGAGGCCTCGGCGGGACCAAAGACGAGTTCCAATCCGGACTCGGCCTGTCTTATCTCCGCAGCACCAAAATAGGGATTATCATAAGTGCCAACATACTCGCTCAATGCGCGCCCGACATCGAGATCCTCGGGCGGTGTTTGGCCGACGAGGTCGCCAACGGGGGTGAGATAATTGGCGAGGACAGAATTGTAGCCGCCGAACCAGTCCCGGGTCACCTGACCGTACTGAACCATTTCCAAAAATTGTGTGCTTATTGCCTCAGCGGCACCAACAGGCGCCCCGTTCGTAAGCACGACAATGCCGATATTGGCTGAGGGGATGAAACGCATATTGGCCCCCGCCCCCAACACAAACGCGCCCGAATGGCTGAACGATGTACGGCCGTTGGCTTCTGACCCCACATTGAACCCATAGCCATAAAAGCTCGGCCTCGCAGTGATCAAGTGCGGCTGAGCGCTAAAGGCCTGGGGGCTCACTGCCGGAAGGAAACTGGCTTGGGTGAAGATTTCGATGCCGTCATATTGACCATTTGCAAGGAGCAGCTGCAGCCATTGGGCGAGGTCATTTGCGCTTGATGATGCACCACCGGCGGGAGCCTGCGCATCGGCGTCCCGCTGATAGAGCGGCTGGAATCTGCCCTCGACATACGCATGGAGGGTGGCGCGATTTTCCCGCTCAAGGAAGTCGCTGTAGCGGAAGCTTGATGAAGTCATGCCCAAGGGTTCGAACAGGACCTCGTCCGCCAACGTCTCCCAATCCTGGCCCGCTGCGGCCGCGATTGCCTCGGCGCCGATCGTGATTCCAAAATTCGCGTAGTGGTAAGAGGTTCTGAACGCATCAAGGGACAAGAGACGGAGGCGAGCGATAATTTCGTCGCGCGAGTAACCGACGTCCTCAAGATCGTCACCAGCGGCCATTGGCAAGCCGCTGCGATGCGCGAAAAAATCACCGATGGTCGCGTGGCCCGTAACATAGTCATCGGCCAGTTGCAGCGCCGGTAGATAGTCGATCGCCTTGTCGTCCCAGCTCACGTGCCCCGAGCTGACCTCAATGGCCCCAACCGTTCCTGAGAGCGGTTTGGAAAGCGATGCAATCTGAAACACCGTGTCTGCTGTCACAGGCTGGGGCTTGCCTAACTCTCGCACCCCGAAACCCTGTGAAAAGACTGTCTCGCCTTCGTGGACAACGGCAACTGCCGCACCTGGCACGCCGCTACGCTCCAGGATGGTTTCAACCAGCTCAGGCAGAGAAGCAAGCGCAAGGTCCATTCCATCGGCCGAAAGCGCAATGACATCCTCGGATGGCGAGTTTCCAACGACTAGCGGAACGGGCTGGGCATGAGCCGAAACAGCCGCAAACGACATCATCGATCCCAGGCCTATCGCGGCGCCAACCGCGATCAGACGAAATGTACCGGTCATGAAAATCTTCTCCCAGAAATATCTACATTTAATGCTCCAGCCACAAACCATATCGTTCCTAAAAAAACCTCACCGCAGCCATGATGGCGCAGGGATGAGTGGTTTTATTGAGAATGGTGGATACACAACCCGAACGGAATGAGGATGCTCATAGGACAAATGTTGTTCATCTGGATACTTGGATACTGCATTGCGTGGGCGGATTAAATAGCCCCGAATTTCGTGGACACTGTAGGGATACATGTCCCCGGGGATCGAGCGGATGGTTTCCGCATCGACCGCGCGAGAAACGGCCAGACTCATCGCATGTCATAGCGGATAAACATAAGAACCCGATCAGGCGCAGCTTTGGCACAAAAGACCGCGGGTTCCCCGTTCAAACGAACGGGGCCGGCAGTCGTGAGCAAAGATATACTCGGGATTAGACAAGAGGAGGTGCTGCACTTGTCCATTTTCCCGACCATGTCCAGGGTAGTTGCCCCCCTTCTGACCGGTCTGTTGGCGCTGCCGGCGCTGGCCGACGAACCGGGCGGGCTGGTTACCGGCAGTTTCGGCGATAAATCGCTAGAGCTGACCGTTGCTTCCGAATTGTCTGGAGCGACGATCATCGGCAACTATACCGATATATCCCTCCTTGCCGCACAGATGGAAGGCGATCAGGGGCCGGTCAATCTGGAACTTGTCATCAGCGGCGAAATGCCCGCTCCTGCCGAGGTCGCGCTGACGCTTACCTTCGCCCGCGATATGGGCCGAAACTGGAGCGGCGATCAGGACGGTCTGACGCTGTCGCTGGATGAATTCGCGCCGGGGGACGGGATCGTCGCTCTGGAAGGCACGCTCACGGGGCAAGTCAGCGGCGGCCCCTCATCCCAAACCCGGCCTGTAACCTTCAGTTTCGACGTGCGGCTTGAAGAGCTTGACTGAGATGACAGGACCCGCCCTTGCCCGAACTGCGGTCTTGCTAATGGCTATGGCAACTTCAGCACTGGCCGGTGAACCGCCCAACCCGGTCTGCCACGCTGACGTCCACCGCGCAGGTAACTTTGACTTGCGAGAGATTGGTCCGCTGATCGCGGGAACATGGACCGAGTCCGCCATCGGAGCGAGTGTGGCAATAGGCGTTCAAAGGAGCACCTTCGAGATCATCTATGATCGGAACCGCAACCGGCTGTATCTGGGTGCGGACGGCATTCAGACCGAACTGGTGCCGGTTCGAGGCGGTAACAAGCCGCTGCGCTTTGACTTTGTGCGTGGTGAGCCGATGGACCCCCGGTTTCATATGTTGACCTCATCGGGTTCCGGGCCCGCGGCAGAACCCTTCGAATGGGCGCTGGTTCAGGATTGCCAGATTGCCTCGGCGCCGCAATTCGAATGGCAATTCGGCTCCGGTGCGCGGCGCTCGGACGGAATCATCAGTTTCTTCTCGGCCAATGAGGCGATGGGAACAAAACGCAATTCCGCGCGGGGCGTCCGCGAACAGCTGATCAGCCGATAGCAATGACATGAAGGTGCTTGTCTCACTCATCCTGTCCTTCGGCATCGCGGTCCCTGCCGGCGCATTGGAGGCAATCGGGGAGATCAGGGCAAGCCTGGACGGTGAAGAATTGAACTGGCAAGTGCTGCGTCAAGATGATGGCTCTGCGATGGTACAGGTCACCGATATCGGCCCGCTGACCATGATCGATCTGCATGCACTTGGCGAGGGCAGCATTTCCATCGGCCTGATCTTTCATGGCAAGCCTTCAGGCGATACGCCGCCCGCCGGTCTGACCATCGATATGCGGCCCGATCGCGGGGCTTTGGCAGGCGCGGTCTGGGAAAGCGAGGAAGGCCCACCGCAGATGTCGATCGATCTGTTGGACCTTGAAGATGAAGGGCGCATCCAGGCCAGTTTTTCAGCAAATCTATGCCGCCGGAATGCCCCTGACGACTGTCGCCACGTCGAGGGGCGGATCGACACGTTGTTGGGTGCCAGCCCATGACGCTAGCCGAGTTATTGGCCGATCCGCTGCGTGTCACGCAATACTCAGACACCGTGCTGGAGATCGAAAACCGTCCGATCCGGCGGGCTGCGATCGCCGCAGTGGCGATACTGGTGGCAATCGCGGCAGGCCTCGCGGCCATGGCGGACGGCGCCACCGGAACGGGGATCATCGTGTTGGCGATGGTGGGCCTGATCGGCTGGCTTTACCTACACGAGGTGGTGCAACTGACACAGCTGCGCCTGGATCGCGATGCCGAGCTTGCCCGACTGCGCGTGACCACGTTGCGCGGGCGACGCGACGAGACATGCGCACTCTCGGACCTGCACAAGGTGGAAAGCGTCGCGCATTACGGAACGGGAGCAGGAAACGATGAGACCCGGCTCCTGCTGGTATGCGGATCGGGCACAGAGCGGCGCGAGATCGTCGTGCCTATGTCCCGCCTGGATCCCGAAGAGGTGGCGCATCTGGCAGGCGTCGTCAATGGATGGCTGTCCCGCCGCGAACAGGGAGTTTCCTCATGAGCATCGAGACGAACACGCATGATCTGCTGGAACTCGAGCTGGGAATCCCGCGCTTCATCCTGTGGTTCGTCATGCTGCCTGTCCTGCCGGTCACGCTGATCGGGCTTGCCAATCTGATCGGCGGCGAGTTCATGACCGCGCTGGTTCTGCTGGCCGGGCTGAACGGGGCCTTTGTCGCGGGGTACATCGCCTTATCCGAGCGCACGCGGCTGAAGCTGGATGCTCGGTCCGGGCAAGTCAGCATCACCCGAATATCGCGCCTCGGCACGCGCCGGCGGGACTACCCGCTGGAGGCGCTCGACAGTGCCGAACTGGACCGCAGTCATACCTCGCGAGAGGACCGCAGCACCTCGAAGGTGGTTCTGGTTTTTCGCAACACCCGCCCTGCAACACGGGTTCCGTTGTCACGTTGGGGCGTGTCGGGCGATGGGCCCGCGCAGATCGCCAATAGCGTCAATGTCTGGCTGCGGCGCTATTTCGGGGACGAAACGATCGCGGGCGCCCGCTTCCGAGCCGCGCACAACGGAGAAGCCGTATGAAATCGCTCGTGACCGCCGGGCTGGCCGCCCTGACGTTATCTATCGCAGCGCCGGCACTCGCCCAGGATCGCCAGAACACGACCCTCGTGCTGGACGTGTCGGGGTCGATGTGGGGTCAGATCGATGGCGTGAACGAGATCCCGTCGGGAACCTTCACCTTCACCGCCAATCTCGGTGGCGAGGAGATCGGCGACGAACCTGTCTGGGACCAATCGTCGATGCCATTGGATATTCCCCTTCTGTCCGGCGAGGTGATCTGGGAAATCTCGGACACCGGGTTCAACATGATGCGGACGGGCACTGCAAATCCCTTCACCGCCGATCTGCCGTTCGGCGATTATATCGTGACGGTCCATTCGACGGCTCAGGACGACTTCTCGCAAACCGAAATCAGCCTGGCATCGGACAGCGCGCGCAATATCCACGCGATCTTCCCGCCCATCGCGCCAGAGCGACCCCTCGCCCAGGTATTTGATCCGGCGCCGGCCGTTGTCGGATCCGCGTTCAGGGTGACATGGGAAGGCGAGGACCTGCATACGCGCGACTACGTCACAATCGTGCCCGCCGATGCAGAGGACGGGATCTATGGCGACTACGATCGGCTCGAGGAGCCATTCCCGAAATCGAGGGCGCCGCTCAGGGCCAGTATACGAATGCGCGCCGCGTGGTTTCGCTGAATCGGGTGGGAGAATAGGAATATACCATGAAAGTTCTGCTTGCCGGCCTGTTCGCTGCGCTGCTCCTCCCCGTCGCGGCCTTGGCCCAGCCCACAGCCCTCCATACGGAGTGTCCGGCAGAACGCGCCGTCTACACAATGGCAACCGAAGGCACCGACTATAGTGTCCATCTGATACCGGCACAGACACGTGCCGGCTGGTCTTCGGACCTTTATCTTCGTCTGACCACCCCTCAACGCGTCTACTGGTTTGTATTCGCCGCCGCCGCATCGCAGGGAAATGTCAGGCTCGACCCCGTCGATGATCCCTACGCGCCCGAAGCGCGCGAGGCTGGCCCGGCAAGCATGATCCAAGCCTTCCGTTCCCGTTGGCCGGATGCACCCGTGGACGCGTTGCCATCGCTGCTGCGCTTCTATGCCCTGGATGCGGAGCTGGGTTTCATGCTGGCACAGCCGCAACAGGGCCAAGCCGCCCCCGCCTTTCTTCTGATGCCAGAACTCAACACCGCACTTTGGTATCATCTGCCGGCGCTAACGCCCGATCCGGAAGTCGAACGTGACCCCATGCCGCGAGGTATCTTCCGACTGACGGCCTGCCTCGACACCACCCCACCACCGGCTTTCCCCTGACCGTCCTGGGACGTAAGAGGCTGCCAGCCACCGCTAACTTACCTCTCGATGAAACGAAGGGTGGAGTGATTGTCCAAACCAGTGAACGAGGCGATGGACGTTCACGCAAAAGGACGGGTGCCGTGAAACGAGCCCAGCCCCGTGCCATTAGGATCGGGGACCATGATCGGTTCAAGTCATCTCTTGTGGGTTTTCATCGCGCTGAAGCGCGCGATCGATCGGCGAGCGGCCGATGCTGCTAACGCTTGAGACGACCGCCGCGACGTCCAGAAAAGGGCCATCGCCGGGCCCGCAAGGCCGATGCCGGTTTGCTGCCGGAAAATGATGCCAGCCTTGGCCGTTGTCGCCGATTGCGAGGCCAGCAGCATTGCTAGGCACTGCGCGAGGCCATGGCGATCGAAAAGGCTGCAACAAGATAAGAGCCGAAGGTCATCATCCCCAATGACGACGTTATCGCAGATACTCAAGCTTGCGATTTGGTTCTTATAGCTATCGCGGCAACGTTCGCATTCTAGTGCCGCATCGATGGCTCAAGCATCTCGGGTCTACCGATGTCCAGCGTCGCGATTTCGTTGGCAAAGTCCAAACGCTCGTCGGCCGACTTCGTGGTCATCGCTGCTGCTTTTTTGACGAGTTCGCGGAATGCGACGATTGCGTTGCTGGCTTCGTCAACCGGCAGGGGTTCGCCTTCATAGCGTGCGGCAAAGCGCGCGGCGACGCGACCGAGGAGTGCCAGAATGGCAGCACTTTCTGGATTCTCGCGGGCATGGCCCTGGGCGAGTTTGTGGAACTCGACATATGTTCTCACGCCGCCGTTTTGATCTTCAAGCCATGCACAAAGGTCTTGCACGCTGTTTCTCCCGTTCAATTTGGCGTCTTGGCTGGACACCGAAAAACGGGCTGTATATCAAAAGTGAGACGCGGTGAAAAGAGGACGGTATGGGCATCCAGTTCGAGGACATCGGCAAGCGGCTGAGGGCTTACAGAATCGGCAAGAATCTGAACGCTGACGACATTGCCAACCATCTTGGAATCTCGCGCGCCGCCGTCTACCGGCTGGAGAAGGGCGAGATCGTCAAGATCCAGATTCTTGAGGCAATTTCCAAATTTCTGGACGTTTCACTGCCATCGCTGCTGGGCGTGGGCGTCGAGTATTACTCCAATGCCCTGTCGTTTTTCGAACGCATGCGGCAGTTGGAGGAGAGCTCTCTCCACCTGCTGGGCAATTTTTCTCCCGTCTCTTCGCTGCTGCTGACGCCCGAATATATGAAGTATTTGCGACTGATGCTGATCGAGGCCATTTCAGACACCGTCAAGGACCGCGATCGGGAAATCGCCGGCATCGACAAGATACTGGACCTTCTCAACGAGCGGCGTGCCAGCGCAATGCGGCGGCGGGTTCCAGTGGTCTCCATTGTCGGTAGTCAGGATATCGAGCGCTTTCTGCTCCTCGGGCTCGTCGGCCGGTTCGATCTGCCACCCACCGTCGTCGCCGAGAGGCGCGCGGCGGCGCGGTACGAGATCGAGCGGCTGTGCGAGACAATGGAGCGCCAGCCGATCGGTACGCAGGTGGGCATCGTTGACGGCCAACCGCCAAGCCAGACATTCCAGATCTATGAACGCGAGCAGGACTCTGCGGTGACGCTGTCCCCTTATCGTCTGGGAGACCAGCCCAACATCTCCTCGGGCATCGCCATCGTGACGTCGGCGCCCGAAGCTGTGCGGCATTTCAAGGAGACCTTGGACAGCCAATGGGCGATCGCCCGAAAGGGGGGCGAAGGGGCTGCCATGTTGCGTCGGATTCTCGATCGCGCCGCGTCGCCCGGGGCCGCCGCATCCAATTGACAAGACGCTCGGCTTGTCGCATTGTCTCAAAAATGAGACAGATTGAAGCCCAAGCCAGCCCCCATTTCCAGCCAGTTGTTGTCGACACGCTGGCACGCGTTGTTTCCAACGAATGGGTCAATGACGAATACAAGTTGCTGACCCTGCGCGCGGAAGGGCTTGCGGCGACAGCGCAAGCCGGACAATTCTTCAACATCGAATGCCCGGCCCAAGGCGAGGACAAGCCGTTTTTCCGCCGGCCAATGAGCACTTATGGCGCTTACGCCGACACCGGCCATGTCGAATTTCTCTACAAGGTCACGGGCGCCGGCACGCGCGGCCTGGCGGGCGTTTCGACCGATACCAAGATCCGGATTCTCGGTCCGCTTGGCGTGGGATTTTCCATTCCCGAGCATGTGAAATCGATTGTCGTGCTCGGCCGGGGAGTAGGGCTGGCGACGCTCGCGCCGCTGGCGGAGATGGCGATGGCGCGCGGCGTTGCGGTGACGGCCATCATCAGCGCCCGCGGTCCAGACCAGGTGCTTTCGGTCGACCGCTTCCGGGCCGAAGGGGCATATGTGGAAATTGTGCTCGACAGCGACGGCACGAGCGCTCCTGTCAACGTCGAAGCCGTCTTGCGCCGTCTGCACGCCAATGGGCGCGCCGATGCCTTTTATACCTGTGGTTCGAACAGGCTTATGGTGCTCATGCAGAGACTCGCCGGGGAGTTGGGCGTTTTCGGCGAGGTCGCCATGGAACAGCAAATGGCCTGCGGGCTCGGCATGTGCTTTTGCTGCGTGCGCAATTTCAACATTGGAGGCGAAACCGTCTCCAAGCGCGTCTGTTGGGACGGCCCGGTCTTTCCATTGGCGGAGGCCACCTCATGGTAGATCTTCGCACCGACCTCGGACGTGGACTGGTTCTGGCCAACCCTGTAATGCCGGCGTCCGGAACGTTCGCCGAGGGGCTGGCCAAAGTGGTCGATCTCAATACCATCGGCGCGCTGGTCACAAAAACAATCACGGCCGAACTGCGCGGCGGCAATCAGGTGCCGCGCGTCAGCGAGGTCGGCAACGGCATGCTCAATTCGATCGGCATTCCGTCAAAGGGGATCGATCAGTTTATCTCCGAGGCCCTGCCCTTCTATCGCCAGTTCGCCAGTCCGCTGATCGTTTCGATTTCAGCGCCGACGGTCGATGACT
>TARA_R110002051_G_scaffold61604_3_pt1 | contig 17522 bp, 16 predicted proteins | sample TARA_R110002051 | Tara Oceans TARA_R110002051 (sample SAMEA4397023) | marine metagenome | biome: Polar Biome; feature: [MES] marine water layer (ENVO:01000295) within the mesopelagic zone...; material: water (ENVO:00002006), including particulate matter (ENVO:01000060) such as......
TGTTGCGCTGGCGCCCGACTTCCTGTCGCCCGCCGGCGGAACGCCTGCCGACGAGGACCAGGCACGGCAGATGTTCAGTTCGCTGGACGCCGAGGCGACCGCGGCCGATGCGGAGGCAACCCGCGTCTATCTCGCCGGCCTCGACGGCACGAACGGCGAAGTGGGTGCCGTCGGCTTCTGCTGGGGCGGCGGCCTCGTCAACCGCATGGCGACGAAGTCTCCGGAACTGGGTGCCGGTGTGGCCTATTACGGCTCGCAGGCGGCCGCAGAGGATGTCCCCGCCATCCAGGCACCGCTGATGCTCCATTACGCCAGCCTCGACGAGCGCATCAACGCCGGTATCGACGCCTACCGCGCAGCGCTTGAGGAGCACGGCAAGACCTTCGAGATCCATGTCTACGAGGGCGTCAACCACGCCTTCAACAACGACACCTCGGCGGCCCGCTACGACAAGACGGCGGCCGATCTCGCCTGGGCCCGGACGGTGGAATTCTTCAAGACGCACCTGGCCTGATTTCGGTCAGCGCCCCGGCCTCTATCGTGGGGTCGGGGCGCAGCTCGCGACGGCTTCCGCCAGAGCCTTCATCTCGTCCCTCCGCCCGCTCGACTTGCGCCAGATCAGCCCGATCTCCCGCGATGGCGCGGGCTCCGCGAAGGGCACGATGCGGATGTCGTTGCGGGCCGTTTCCGTCGGGATCGCCATCTCCGGGATCAGCGTCATCCCCATGTCGTGGGACACCATCTGCAGGAGCGTCGTCATCGAGGTCGCGCCGAAGGTGACGAGACTGCGCTTGCCGGCCGTGCCGCAGACCGAAAGCGCCTGTTCGCGCAGGCAATGCCCTTCCTCCAGAAGCAGCAGCCGGTCGACATCCACCTGCGTCTCGATCAGCGGCGACAGCAGGATCGCCTCGGCATTGTTGGCCATCGCCATGAAGAACCGGTCGACGAACAGCGGGAAGGCCTCGGTGCCGTCTCCCTCGATCGGCAGTGCGGCGATCACGGCATCCAGCGTCCCGTCCTGCAGGTCGAGGATCAGCCGGTCGGTGACCGCCTCCTTCAGTTCGATCTCGATCGAGGCATAGCGTTCGCGCAGACAGGGAACGAGTTTAGGCACGAGGTAGGGCGCAACCGTCGGGATGATGCCGATCCGGACCGGACCGTCGAGCATCCGGCCGTTGCTGCGCACCCCGCTTTCCAGCCGCTCGACCTGCTCCAGAACCGATCGGACCTGTGCCAGCACCTCCTCGCCCTGGCGCGTCAGGAGGATGCCGTTGCGGTTGCGCTCTACCAGCCGAACCCCCAGGCCCTGCTCCATGTCGAGGATCTGGGCAGACAGTGCCGGCTGGCTGATGTGGACGGCTTCCGCGGCGCGTCCGAAGTGTCTCTCCCGTGCGAGCGCCTCGAAATACCGCATCTGGCGTAGTGTCAGACCCATCAGTTTTTCCGATCGTCGATTGCAGTAAATAATATTGGAAACTATGGAACTATGGTGCCAAGGTCAAACCGAAAGCCTAGAACGGTTCCAGATTTTCAACAGGGGAGACAGCCATGTCCGATCGTCCCACGATGACGACGACTGCCGGCGCGCCAGTGCCGGACAACCAGAACACGATGACCGCCGGCCCGCGCGGCGGCGTCATGCTGCAGGATTACCAACTGATCGAGAAGCTGGCGCATCAGAACCGCGAGCGTATTCCGGAACGCGTCGTTCACGCCAAGGGTTGGGGCGCATTCGGCACCCTGAAGATCACCGGCGACATCTCGAAGTTCACGAAGGCCAAGTGTCTGCAGCCGGGCGCTGAGACGCCGATGCTCGCCCGCTTCTCCACCGTTGCCGGCGAAATGGGTGCCGCCGACCACGAGCGCGACGTGCGCGGTTTCGCGCTGAAGTTCTACACGCAGGAAGGCAATTGGGATCTCGTCGGCAACAACACGCCGGTCTTCTTCGTCCGTGACCCCTACAAGTTCCCCGATTTCATCCACACGCAGAAGCGTCACCCGAAGACCAACCTGCGCTCGGCAACTGCCATGTGGGACTTCTGGTCGCTCTCGCCGGAAAGCCTCCACCAGGTGACGATCCTGATGTCGGACCGCGGCCTGCCGGTCGACCCGATGCACATGAACGGCTACGGCTCGCACACCTACTCGTTCTGGAACGATGCCGGCGAGCGCTACTGGGTGAAGTTCCACTTCAAGACGGAGCAGGGCCACAAGCACTTCACCAACGAAGAAGGCGAAGCGCTGATCGGCAAGACCCGCGAAGGCTACCAGGAAGCCCTGTTCGGCGGCATCGAGCGTGGCGAGTTCCCGCGCTGGAAGGTGCAGGTCCAGATCATGAACGAAGCCGAGGCCGAGACGACCTCCTACAACCCGTTCGACCTGACCAAGGTCTGGCCGCACTCCGAGTTCCCGCCGATCGACATCGGCACCATGGAGCTCAACCGCAACGCCGAGAACTATTTCGCCGAAATCGAGCAGGCGGCCTTCTCGCCGTCCAACATCGTGCCCGGCATCAGCTACTCCCCGGACAAGATGCTGCAGGCCCGCGTGTTCTCCTACGCCGATGCGCACCGCTATCGCCTTGGCACGCATTACGAAAACATCCCGGTCAACCAGCCGAAGTGCCCGGTTCATCACTACCATCGTGATGGCCAGATGAACACCTACGGCGGTATCCGCACCGGCAACCCGGACGCCTACTACGAGCCGAACTCGGTCAATGGTCCGTTCGAGGACGACTCCGCCAAGGAGCCGCCACTCGCCATCGAAGGCGACATGGGCCGCTTCAACCATCGCGACGGCAATGACGACTACGGGCAGCCACGGGCGCTCTTCAACCTCTTCGATGCGGGACAGAGGGCACGCCTCTTCTCCAACATCGCGGCAGCCATGGGCGGCGTCCCCGGCGAGATCGTCGAGCGGCAGCTGGCGCACTTCAAGCTGGTGCATCCCGATTACGAGGCAGGCGTTCGCGCAGCTCTCGAGCACATGCACGGCTACAAGGCCGACACCATCTCGGCCCAGCCGACCGCGGCGGAATAAGTCTCAGGTCTGCAGAAACGAAAACCGGGGCCTCGGCCCCGGTTTTTTCATGTCTACCAGCTGGTGGCCATCTGTCCGGCCCGCACCTTCGGCGTCCGCCCGATGCCCTTCGGCTCGGCATCCAGATCGTCCGGCACCACCGCCGGCGAAATGTTGTCGAGGCAGGCGGCGATGTGATCGGTGATGGCGTTCATCAGCGATGGCGAGAGGCCCGGGCGTTTCATCAGGCCGATCTGCACCGGCGGCAGCGGCGGAAAGCCGTCCGCCGACGTCAGCACCTTCATGCCGGGCCGCAGGGCCGATTCCGGCAGCACCGACACGGCCATGCCGGCCAGCACCGCGGCGGCGACCACGGTCGACGACCAGCTCGTGAACAGCACCTGGTACTCGCGACCGTCCGCATCGAGCGCCGAGCAGGCAAGCTGCCGCCACAGGCAGTCGCGACGGCCGACCGCCAGCGGAACCGGCGCATCCTCCCGCAGCGGATGATTGGCCGATGCGACCCAGCAGAGCGGCTCGGTCCGCACCACGTCCGACATCCGGGCGCGGGGGTTATGGGTCACGAGCGCGATGTCGAGTTCGCCCCTGGCCATGCGTTCCGCCAGGCTCGATGAGTTCTCGCAGACGATATAGAGCTCGACGTTCGGATGCGTCTTGGCAAACCGCCCGATGATCTCCGGCATGTAGCGGTCGGCATAATCGTCCGGCGTGCCGATCCGCAGCGTCCCCTCCAGCCGGTTGTCGTCGAAGGCGGCGATCGCTTCGTTGTTCAGGCGGATGATGCGGCGCGCGTAGTTGAGAAGCTTCTCGCCCTCCGTCGTCAGGCGGTTGCCGCGACCGTCCTTGGCAAACAGCTGCTTGCCGATCCGCTCCTCCAGCCTTCGCATCTGCATGGACACGGCGGACTGCGTCTTGAAGACACGATCGGCGGCCTTCGTGAAGCTGCCGGTGTCGACGATGGCGAGGAAGGTATGAAGCTGGTCGATATCGAGAGGAGCGGACATGGCGATCACCCATCAGTTTGTCTGATGTCAATCATTAGAAACATTCGTTGGACTGATCAATACGGTTTCCGGCATAACGTGAGTGCAATCAGAACAACGGGCACTCCCTGCGCCCGAAGAGCCTTCGCCACCCTTCCGTGAGACCTCCACGGAGGGGACGGCCTTCTCGTGCCTACCGGAAAGGACTAGACCATGCGCACGATCCAGACAGTTGAACTCGACCTCGTTCAGGAGCAGACGGGCATTCGCCGACCGATCGGCGTAATGGCGGGCGTCGCGAATTCCGTCTGGCGTGTGCTGCGCAACCGATGGGCTGCCAATCGGCTGCACGAACTGGATGACTACCAGCTCGACGACATCGGCCTGACCCGGCATGACGTGATGCAGGCGACCCACCGCTCCGGTGTCTTCGACGACCCGGCGGCCTTGCTGGCAGAAACGGTGCGCCGCCGCGGCAAGGACAGGTTCGAGCGCCTCCGGCGCAGCTGATACGACTTTTTCCCCGCAGGGTGATAGCCAATAGCCCTGCTGCTTGCCCGGTCCGGATCTTCCGGCCGGGCTTTTTTTATCAGGCCTTCGACGGCTCCGAGGCTGCCTGGCTCGTCGTCGTGCCCTTGAAGTAGGTGTCGAAGATCGCTTCCATGTTCTTCTGGTAGGTCTTTTGCACCTCCAGCCCGCTGTCGAACATGCTGTTCAGCGTCTCGGCATAGGGATTTGCGGCGGCACTGGCCTCGCCCTGCGAGGGTGACTTGGCCGAAGCGGCGTGGCCGAAGCTGCCGGACATCATCTCCTGGAACGCCTGCATGAACGGGTTGTCGGCGAACATGGCGGCAGGCGAAGGCTGCTGTGGCGCGGCCGTCTTGTCCATCCCCCAGGCCGATCGCATGCTCTGCATGAAGGGGTTGTCGAACACATCCATCGGGTTCTGGCTCGCGGCCTGCTTCGGCTGCAGCCCGAGGCTGTCCAGCCACTGCTTCGTCATCTGGCCCATCGGCGTCGAGGCAAAGATGTCGCCGCCCTGCTGCATCTGGCCGGTGGCCTGCTTGAACATGCCGCCCATCAGCGTGTCGGCCATGGCCGGCATCATCTTCTTGAGGATGTCCTGGCCGACGCCGGTTAACTGCTCCGCCTGCGCGGCAATCGCACGCGACACCTCCGGCGAGCCGAACAGCTTCTCCAGCACCGCGTTGCCGTCCGCCACCCCCTGCGGCGTGAAGGTCTTGCCGAGATCCTCGAAATACTTGGCATAGCTGCCGGACATCATCGTGTTCATCAACGCCCCGAAGTCATAAGGGTTGGTCGCCGTCCGTTTCAAACCGGAGGAAAAGGCGGGCGTCAGGGCGGCCATGGCCTGGGCGGCCTGCTCCTGCGCGAGATTGAACTGCCTGGCCATCGCATCCATGGCGGCACCGTTCTGTGCCTTCAGCATCATGTCGAACAGTGGCAGCATGGAGCATCCTTCCGATTGGCGTGATAGGCCAATATATCCGGAAAGCTCGCAACGGGAACAGTTTTTCGAAAGCGTGAAAGGATCAGTACTTATACTGATCGAAGATCGGCTCGACCGACCCCTGCCAGCGTCCGTGGTAGAGCATCAGCAGGTCGTCGGCCATGGTCGCCTTCTTGGCCAGCACCTCGTCGAGCGTCGCCAGGAAGACCGTCTCGTCCTGGCCTTCGCCATTGAGACGATTGCGGGCGGCGAGACCGGCGCGCGAGATGTTGACCACCTCCCGAGCAACATCGATGAGAGGCCGGCCGGCGATTTCCGCCTTGAGTGCCTTCGCGGGAACCGCATTGCGCAAGGCAAGAACGTCCTCGTAGCTCCAGCCTGCCGTCAGCTCCTCGGCCGCGGCAAGCGCACCTTCGTCATAAAGCAGCCCGACCCAGAAGGCGGGCAGGGCGCAGATGCGCCGCCAGGGGCCGCCGTCGGCGCCGCGCATCTCGAGGAACTTCTTCAGCCGGACGTCCGGGAAGAGCGTCGAAAGGTGATTGGTCCAGTCCCCGAGCGTCGGCTCCCAGTCGGCGATCTCACCCTTCAACGCGCCGTTCATGAACTGGCGGAAGGTGACGTGGGTACAGTCGTGATAGCGTCCGTCGCGCACCACGAAATACATCGGCACGTCGAGCGCCCACTCTACGTAGTCTTTGAAGCCGAAGTCGGCATCGAAGACGAAGGGCAGCAGCCCGGACCGCTGGTTGTCCGTATCGCGCCAGATGTCGCCGCGCCAGGAGAGAAGCCCGTTCGGCTTGCCTTCCGTGAACGGCGAGGAGGAAAACAGCGCGGTCGCCAGCGGCTGCAGCTTCATGGAGACACGCATCTTGCGCGCCATGTCCATCTCGGAGGAGAAGTCGAGGTTCACCTGGATCGTGCAGGTGCGATACATCATGTCGAGACCCTGCGTGCCGACCTTCGGCATGTAGCGGCTCATGATCTCGTAGCGCGATTTCGGCATGCGCGGCGTCTCGGCGAGCGTCCACTTGGGGCTGCCGCCGATGCCGAGGAAGCGGATGCCCATCGGCTCGGCAACCTCGCGCAAGACGTCCAGATGCCGGTTCGATTCCGCACAGGTCTGGTGGATCGTCTCGAGCGGCGCGCCAGAGAGCTCGAACTGGCCGCCGGGCTCGATCGAGATCGCGCCCATGCCGGAGCGCTCGCCAAGCCCGATGATGTTGTCGCGATCCATGATCGGATCCCAGCCGAGCTTCTGCTGCATGCCGGTCAGGAGGGCCGAGATGCTGGCCTCGCCGGCATAGGGAACAGGGCTGTTGTCGGCAAAGAAGAAGGCGAACTTCTCGTGCTCGGTTCCAAGCCGGAATTGGTCTTCGGGGCGGGCGCCGCTGGCAAGGTAGTCGGAGAGCTCGGACACCGAATTCAGGGGTGTCTCGTCGGTGGTGTCACGGGCCATGGGAACTACCTTGTAGGACCGACAGATCTGTCGCGTCCGGCTGCTTTAACCGGATTGAAGTGCGGTGCAAGTGAATTTCTTTCAAGATGCTTTCAGAAAAAGAACGGGCTCCGTTCAGCGCCAGTCGCCGATCGTGGCCTGGATCACCGCCAGCGCCGCAACCGCTGCCGTGTCCGCGCGCAGGATGCGCGGCCCGAGCGGGATCGGCGTGACGAAATCGAGGCCGCGCAGCAGCTCGCGTTCCTCTTCGGAGAAGCCACCCTCCGGACCGATCAGCAGCGCCAGCCGCTTCTCCTGAATGGCGTGAAGCGCCGCGAGCGGGTTCTGGCTCTCTTCGCCCTCGTCGCAGAAGAGGATGCGCCGGTCCGCCGGCCAGTTGTCCAGGATGTCGCGCAGCTTCTTCGGCGCGGCGACTTGCGGGATGGACAGTATGCCGCATTGCTCTGCAGCCTCGACGACATTGGCCTGGAGCCGGTCGAGGTTGGTGATCTTGCCCTGGACGTGCTGGGTCATCACCGGCTGCAGCAGGCCTGCCCCCATCTCCACCGCCTTCTGGACGATGTAGTCGAGCCGGCCAACCTTCAGGGGAGCAAACAGGTACTGCAGGTCGGGCGCCTGTGGCTGCTCCCGCGTCTGCTCCACGGCTTCGATCACCAGCTTCTTGCGCGACGGGAAGACCAGCCTCGCACTCCACTCGCCGTCCTGCCCGTTGAAGACGAGGATCTGCGATCCCTCCGTCAGTCGCAGCACGTTGACGAGATAGTTGAACTGATCGGCCGCTGCCTCGACGAACGCGCCTGCCGCAAGGGGGGCGTCCACGAACAGGCGCTGCATCCGGAAGTTGGCACGCATCTCAAAGCCTCACAGGAAGATGGCAAACATGATGGTGGCGAAGATGGCGGAGAGCCCCGCCGCCAGCGGAAGCGTGATCGTCCAGGCAGCCAGGATGCTCATGAAGTGCGACCGGCGCACGAGCAGGCGCCGCCGCACTTCATTGTCATTGCGCTCGACGGGTTCCCCCACAGCGAACTTCGCCGATTTTGCCCGGATATAGGCCAGCCGGCGGTGCGAGTGGCGCGTGTACCATTCCCGGAAAAAGCCAACCCCGAAGACGGCGCCGACGGCGACATGGGTGGTCGATACCGGCATGCCAAGCCAGGCTGCCACAATCACCGTCAATGCGGTGGAGAGCGATACGCAATAGGCCCGCATGGGGTTGAGCTTGGTGATCTCCAGGCCGATCAGCCGCACGAGCTTTGGCCCGAACAGCAGGACGCCGAGCGAGATGCCGAAGCCGCCGATCAACAGGCTCCAGAGCGGAATATCGGCAGTTCCCGCTGCTTCGCTGTGGACGCTGGCAACGATGGCCGCCAGCGGACCAATGGCGTTCGAGACGTCATTGGCGCCGTGAGCGAAGGAAAGAAGTGCTGCGGCACAGACCAGCGGGATGCGGAACAGCTTTCGCAGCGATTGATTGCGGTTCTCCAGGCCTTCGGCCTGTCGCCGGACGATCGGAATGAGGAGCCGCCAGACCAGGATGCCGCACAGCAGTCCAAGCCCTGTCGCGGACAGCACGGACACCTCGACCAGAAACCCGAATCCCACGAGCGCAAGATAGGCGGAGAAGGCACCCGCCATCACCCCGATCAGGGGGGGCACCCATTGGCGAGCCGCCGCGATCTTGTCATCCCTGTAGATGATCAGTTCCTTCAGGAGGAACAGGAAGGCCGCAGCGATCACCGCACTGAGAAGCGGTGAGAGGATCCAGCTTGCTGTGATGCTGCCGATTGTGGTCCAGTTGACGGCGCTGAAGCCCGCGGCAGCAATGCTGGCCCCCATGACCCCGCCAACCATCGAGTGGGTTGTCGAGATCGGCGCGCCGAACCACGTGGCCAGGTTGATCAGCACCGCCGCCGAAAGCAGGGCCGCCATCATCGACCAGACCAGCACCGAGGGCTCGCCGATGAAGCCGCTGTGCATGATGCCGTTGGCGATGGTGTCCGAGACGCTCCGGCCGCCAATGACGGCGCCGGCAATCTCGCAGACCGCAGCCAGGGCAAGCCCGAACCCCATGGTCATCGCACGTGCGCCGACGGCTGCTCCGATATTGTTCGTCACATCGTTCGCGCCGATGTTGATCGCCATATAGGCAGCCAGCGCAGCTGCGCCGATGATGACGAGCGTACCCGGTTGCCCCAGCGCAAACGCGCCTGCAAGAACGCCCGCCACGATCAGGAAGAGCAGGACCGTCCAGAACGCCGCCATGCTCCGCGACACCTGCCGGGCAGCGCCCTCGGCCAGGTTGAATTTCTCGAGATCCTTGTCGAGCGTGGGCTTGATGAGACGCGGCTTGCGTGTCCCCATGATGCGTATCCTGGAGGATGACCAGTCACTGGCCGATGATGCGAATGATTTGACGTAGCGTCAGTGCGCTCCGATGACAACCATCCGGCGCGTCGGAAGTTTCAGGCAGCTGCGGTCGATGCCGCTTCGGCCCTCGAACCGGGGCCATGGGCCATCTGAAGGAACAGTGCCTTGAGTTCCGGCTCCTTGACGCGCATGGCGGCTTCCTCGGGAGAAACCCATTCCAGGCGCCGGCTGCCTTTCTCGGGAAAATCCTTCAGCATCTCCTGGACTTCCAGCGCATGCACCTGCACGCGGACCGGAACCTTCAGCCCGCTGCGAAGCGCCTTGTCGTAGTGGTAGTAGCCGAGGGGTTCCTTGTCGACCTTGCCCTTGGCGCCTGCCTCCTCGTAGGCTTCGCGCTCCGCAACGGCATGCGCCTTCTTTGCCGCCATGGGCCAACCCTTGGCGATCACCCACCGTCCGCTGTCGCGGCTGGTCAGCAGCAGAACCTCGATTTCGCTGCGCTTCTTCTTCATCCGATAGCAGAGCGCAGCATATTGCTGCTTTGGCGGCCGCCGAAGCATGAGTGCAATATCTGACGTGATGCGGTTGAGAAGATGCAAAGTGATGGGGTCTCCAAAGCTGAGTTTCAGGTGAACACGCGTACAATGCGGTGATTCTGCCGCAGCACGCAATTTTATTCGCAGATTAGAATATGGTGCGAAGACTAAAGTTTTTGAGACCAAAAGCGACGCAGGACACGGAAATCTGACCTGAATCACCATTTTTTTGGCGCACCTCTCGTCAGTCAACGCATGGCGTCGCTCGCGGTGCCGTGATATTCGCAATTGACGCCGCAGATTGACGGTCGGTCGGCGGCTTCGGGAGGAAGTCCGTGATGGAAGCAATCAAGTTCCTGGAACCTCGTGCCAGTGTCGTCGCGCGCCGATCCGCCATCATTGCGGATCTGGTGGACCTGCTGCCGCGCGAATGCGTGGTGCATGAAGCGCGCGAACTGGTGCCCTTCGAGACGGATGCCTTCGTGTCCTACCGTCGCTTGCCGCTTGCCGTCGTCCTGCCGAAGACGACGGAGCAGGTCGCGGCCGTGATGAAGTACTGCAACCGCTACGGCATCCCGGTGGTGGCGCGCGGGGCGGGGACATCGCTCTCGGGCGGCGCGATCCCGCAGGAGGACGCGGTGGTGGTCGGCCTGTCGAAGATGACCCGCCTCCTCGAGGTGGACCCGGCCAACCGCACCGCCACCGTCCAGGCGGGCGTCACCAATCTCAGCATATCCGATGCCGTCAGTCCCGAAGGTTTCTTCTACGCGCCCGACCCTAGCTCGCAGCTTGCCTGCACCATCGGCGGCAATATCGGCATGAACTCCGGCGGCGCCCACTGCCTGAAGTACGGCGTCACCACCAACAATCTACTCGGGGTCAGGATGGTGCTGGTCGACGGCACCGTCATCGATCTCGGCGGCAAGCATCTGGACGCGGCCGGCTATGATCTGCTCGGCCTCGTCTGTGGCTCGGAAGGCCAGCTCGGTCTGGTAACGGAGGCAACCGTCCGGCTGATCGCAAAGCCGGAAGGTGCGCGTCCCGTACTCTTCGGCTTCGACAGCTCGGATGCCGCCGGCGCCTGCGTCGCCGACATCATCGGCTCCGGCATCATCCCGGTCGCCATCGAGTTCATGGACAAGCCGGCCATCGAGATTTGCGAGGCCTTCGCCCATGCCGGCTATCCGCTCGATGTGGCAGCCCTGCTGATTGTCGAGGTCGAGGGCTCCGAGGCGGAGATGGAGGCCATGCTGAAGGAGATCGTCGCGATCGCCGGCCGCCATGGCGTCAGGACCGTCCGCGAGAGCCAGAGCGCCACGGAGGCGGCGCTGATCTGGAAGGGTCGCAAGTCCGCCTTCGGGGCCACGGGGCGCATCGCCGACTACATCTGCATGGACGGCACGGTGCCGCTCGGCAAGCTCTCCTACGTGCTGGAAAAGACCTCCGAGATCGTCGAACGTTACGGGCTGCGGGTGGCCAATGTCTTCCATGCGGGCGATGGCAACATGCACCCGCTGATCCTCTTCAACGCCAATGATCCGGAGGATGCCGCCCGGGCCGAAGAGGCCGGCAACGAGATCCTCAAGCTCTGCGTCGAAGCCGGCGGCTGTCTGACCGGAGAACACGGGGTTGGCATCGAAAAGCGCGATCTGATGCGCCACCAGTATTCCGACGTGGACCTCAACCAGCAAATGGCGGTGCGGGCGGCCTTCGATTCCGACTGGCTCCTCAACCCGTCCAAGGTCTTTCCGCTCGAGGGACGCCCTGCCGCATGACACTGACACCCCACAATGAGGCGGATGCGGCCTATGTCATCCGCAACGCGGCAGCAGGGGGCACGACCCTGGCGATCGTCGGCGGCAATACCCGCAGCGGTTTCGGCAATGCCGTCGCCTGCCACGATACGCTGAGCTCTTCCGGATTGACCGGCATCGTCGACTACGAGCCGGCGGAAATGGTGATGACGGCGAAGGCGGGCACGCCGGTGGCCGAGATCGAGGCGGCGTTGGCGGCCAACCGGCAGATGATGGCCTTCGAGCCGATGGACCATCGCGGCATTATGGGCACCACCGGCGAGCCGACGATCGGCGGCGTCTTCGCCGCCAATGCCTCGGGACCGCGTCGCTTTGTGGCCGGTGCCGCCCGCGACAGCCTGCTCGGCATCCGCTTCGTCAATGGCAAAGGAGAGATCGTCCGCGCCGGCGGCCGCGTCATGAAGAACGTCACCGGTCTCGACCTCGTCAAGCTGCTGGCCGGCTCTCAAGGGACGCTGGGCTTCCTGACCGAGGTCACCTTCCGGGTCCTGCCTGTGCCGCAGACGGTGGAAACCATCGTCATTTCCGGTCTCGACGATGTGGTCGCCACGCAGGCCATGGCCGTCGCCATGGCGATGCCTGTGGAGGTCTCCGGCGCCGCGCATCTGCCGCAGACCGTCCGCGGCCGCTTCCTAAGCGGCCGGCTGCCGGACGGCGAGGCGACAGTGCTGCGCCTGGAGGGGCTGGAGGCGTCGGTCTCGGTGCGCGCCGAAAAGCTGACCGCGGCCATGGCAGTGTTCGGAGAGGTCAGCCGGCTTGGCGCCGAAGACAGCAGGCATCTCTGGCAGGAGGTCCGCGACGTCGCCCCCTATGCCGGCACGCCGCAGAAGCCGCTCTGGCGCGTCTCGGTCGCACCGTCCGCCGGGCACCAGCTGGTGGCGGCCCTGCGGCTGGAAGCGGGCATCGACGCCTTCTTCGACTGGCAGGGCGGGCTCGTCTGGATGCGCATGGAGGCGGATCCGGAGGCAGAGCCGCTGCGTCGCTACATCAAGGCGCTCGGCGGCGGTCACGCCACCCTGCTGCGGGCACTCGAACAGGCAAGGGCAGTGACGCCGGCTTTCCAGCCGCAAGCCGATGCCGTCGCCGCGCTCTCGGCCCGCGTCAAGCAGAAGCTCGACCCGGCCGGCATCTTCAACCCCGGCAAGATGGCGGGAGCATAACGTGCAGACAAATTTCACCGCCGAGCAGTTGGCAGATCCGCATGTGGCGGAGTCCGAAAAGATCCTGCGTCGCTGCGTCCACTGCGGCTTCTGCACCGCCACCTGTCCCACCTATGTCACGCTCGGCAACGAGCTCGACAGCCCGCGGGGCCGCATCTACCTGATCAAGGACATGCTGGAGAACGGCCGGGCGGCGGACGCCGAAGTCGTCACCCATATCGACCGCTGCCTCTCCTGCCTTGCCTGCGTCACCACCTGTCCGTCGGGTGTCGACTACATGCATCTCGTCGATCATGCGCGGGTCCACATTGAGAAGACCTACCGGCGCCCGCCGATGGACCGCCTGATCCGGCAGGTCCTGGCAATGGTGCTTCCCTATCCCGGTCGCTTCCGCCTGGCGCTCGGGCTTGCCCGCCTCGGCCGGCCGCTGGCACCGCTTCTGAGAAGAGTGGCGCCGCTGAAGCCGCTGGCGGCCATGCTGGATCTGGCACCGCAGGCTAGGCCGAAGCCGTCGACATCCGCCCGCCCCGGCAGCCGAGGCTCCGAGGGCGAGCGTCGGGGGCGGGTCGCCATCCTCTCCGGCTGCGCCCAGCCGGTTCTCGATCCCGGCATCAACGAGGCGACGATCCGCCTCCTTACCCGGCTCGGCGTCGAGGTGGTGGTGCCGCAGGGGGAGGGCTGTTGCGGCGCGCTCGTCCACCACATGGGCAAGGAGGATCAGGCACTCGCCTTCGCCCGCAGCAACATCGACGTCTGGATCCGCGAGATCGAGGCGGGTGGCCTCGACGCCATCATCATCACTGCCTCCGGCTGCGGCACGACGATCAAGGACTACGGCCACATGCTGCGGCTCGACCCGGCCTACGCGGACAAGGCGGCAAGGGTCTCGGCGCTTGCCAAGGATGTGACCGAATATCTGTCGGCGCTTGAGCTACCCGAGGTAGAAAGCCGGGGCTTGGCGGTCGCCTATCACTCCGCCTGCTCCATGCAGCACGGCCAGAAGATCACCATGGCGCCGAAGGTGCTGCTCCGGAAGGCGGGCTTCACGGTACGCGAGCCTGCGGAAGGCCACCTCTGCTGCGGTTCGGCCGGAACCTACAACATCATGCAGCCGGAGATCTCGGCGCAGCTGAAGACCCGCAAGGTGAAGAATATCGAGGCAACGCGTGCCGACGTCATCGCGACCGGCAACATCGGTTGCATGACGCAGATCGGCACCGCAACCGCGATCCCGATCGTTCACACGGTCGAACTGCTGGATTGGGCCTATGGCGGCCCGAAGCCGGCGAAGCTGGCATAGAAAAAGCCGGCGCGGACGCCGGCTTGCAATGACCTGTCAAGTCTCAGAACTTGAACGAGACGCCGAGGTTCACGGCATTGGTGATGACTTCGGTCTTCAGCGAAGCGCCGCTGTCGATGTCGACATCGACCCAGGAGTAGTTGCCCTTGTATTCGACGAAGGCGGCCCAGCGGTCACTGATGTCGTATTTGACACCGGCCTGCGCCTGAAGGGTCGCGCCGCCGAACTGGTATTCCGAAGTCTGACCGCTCGCACGGGTCACCTCGATATGCGGCACGTTGATGCCGGCGCCGGCGCCGATATAGGGCGTGAACCGGGTGCCTTCGATCGGGAAGCGGTAGAGGGCGTTCAGCGTCAGCAGGTTGATGCCGTCCGTCATCTCGAAGTGCGACCAGCCCGATTTCGCCAGCGTCTCGTCGTCGGCATAGACCTTGGCATGGCTGAAATCGAGCGAGACGCCAAGATCGGAGAGCTGTCCCTCGCCGAACCAGTAGGTGCCGCGAACACCCCAGTACGGCGGGGTCGAGAAGGACTTCCCCTCCCAGCCGGCGGAGAAGCTCGCCTGGTCGGAGACGTCGATATCGCTGTGCGGCGACGTCTGGTATCCGCCATAGGCAGAGAGTTCGAAGTAGCCGGGGCTCGCCGGCGCAACATAGGTGGTTTCGACCGGGGCAATTTCTGCCGCCACATCAGCGGCGACAGCCGGCACAGAACAGCCGGCGCCTGCAGCCAGAGCCAATACAAGTACGGGCGATCCCCGCCTGCGGGCGGGCGCCCGATCCGTTACGTCATGCGAAACCATTATCACTGCTCCGACTCGCCGAGGCACACGCCACCGTAATGCAAGCTAATCAGCTTGTACCACGATTTTGTGACGGTAGCCCGCAGCTCTGTCAGCCGCCGAAGAGTGTGCGGAAGATGTCGACGCCGCGGTCCTTGAAGGCCACATCGCCATGCTTGTTGCCGGGGCCGATGACGACCACCTTTGTGTCAACGGGTGCCCGTGCGTAGAGGTGCTCCACATCCTTGTTCATCATCCGGATGCAGCCGGACGAGAGGTTGAGACCGATCGACCATGGCTGGTTGGTGCCATGGATGCGGAAGATCGTGTCGCGGCCGCCCTTGTAGAGATACATGGCACGGGCGCCGAGGGGATTGTCAGGACCGCCTTTCTGCACGGCAGGCAGGATGTGACCCCGGGCTGCTTCGCGGCGGCGCATTTCCGCCGGCGGCGTCCACGTCGGCCACTCCGCCTTGCGGCCGATCTTCACGACGCCCGACCAGCCAAAACCCTCGCGGCCGACGCCGATGCCGTAGCGCGTGGCGCGATTGCGCCCTTCGACGTAGTAGAGGAACTTGTTGTCCGTATCGACGATGATCGTGCCGGGTGCCTCGTTGGTGGAGAAGCGCACCATGCGGCGCTTGTACTTTTCCGGAACCGCGCGATTGCGGACCGAAGGCGCGACGTCGCTTGCCGTCGTCTGCTGCTGTGCGGAAGCTGAGGTCTGGGCGGGCGCCTGACCCGCGGTCACTGTGATCGCCAAGCCGGCGACAGCGATGAGCAGAATTCGCAGTTTCATTTTTACCTCTGTCGGACTGAATATCGGATGGCGAGGAAGATGTTCCGGTCCCTGCGGTCCGACAAGGCGACAGCGGCCGAATCAGGGCCTGCCTGTCCAGAAACGGGCCGGATCGTGGCGATCCGGCCACATCTCCTCAGATCACGATGACCTTGGTTCCTACCTTCACCCGCTCGTAGAGGTCGACGACATCCTCGTTGCGCATGCGGATGCAGCCGGAGGACACGGCGCTGCCGATGCTCCAGGGCGCGTTGGTCCCGTGGATGCGGTAGAGCGTCGAGCCGAGGTAGAGGGCGCGGGCGCCGAGCGGGTTGGCCGGGCCGCCGTCCATGCTGGCGGGCAGGTAATGGCCCTTGGCGGCCTCGCGGGCGACCATCTCCTTGGGCGGCGTCCAGCGCGGCCACTCGGCCTTGCGACTGACCTTGTGCATGCCGGCCCATTCGAAGCCCGGTTTGCCGACCCCCACGCCGTAGCGACGGGCCTGTCCCTTGCCGGTCACCAGGTAGAGGAACCGGTTGTTGGTATCGATGATGATCGTGCCGGGGGCGTGCTTGGTGTCGTAAGCCACCGTCTGCGGCAGGAACTGTGGCTCGATCTGGTGGCGGGCCACCTGGTTGGGCCGCACCGCCGCCGGCTGCACAGTGCTGCGCGACCGCTCCCGGAAGAAGGGGCGCGGTTCGGCCGGGCGGCTTGGGTAGACCACCGGCCGCACGCCGCCGCCGCCGAGCTGCATCAGCCAGGGCGCGGTCAGGTCTGGGCTGACGATTACCGGAGGACGTTCCCGATAACGGTCGTTCGCCTGCACCGTCGTCGACAACAGGGGGATAAGCCCGAGGGCCAGCAGAAGCATCTTGTTCATCGTCGGATCCACTCGCTACACATGCACCGATGGGGCGTCACATCTGCCCCTTTGCAGCCACGCTGCCTGCGGAAAACGAGGGAAGCGTAAACAGGTGGCGATTCAAATTGGCCGTCGGCTATAAAGCTTTCGGCAGGGTTACCGGCGCGTTTGGGAAGATGGTTGACCAGTCCTCTACGCCGCAGCCGGCGCGTTAACGATTGGGGACGAGATGGAAAAGACCGGCATCATCATCGGCGACGACGGCCAGGGACGTTGCTTCTGGCATGGCGGGCTCGAAGACTACCGGCGTTATCACGACGAGGAATGGGGACGCCCCGTCACCGACGACTTCCGTCTTTTCGAGAAGATCTGCCTTGAAGGCTTCCAGTCCGGCCTCTCCTGGTTGACGATCCTGCGCAAGCGCGAGAATTTCCGTGCCGCCTTCGCCGGCTTCGATTTCGAGAAGGTGGCGAACTTCGGGGAGGAGGATATCGAACGACTGGTCGCCGACGCAGGCATCATCCGCCACCGCGGAAAGATCGTCTCCACCATCAACAATGCCCGCCGCGCGATCGAGCTGCGCGACGAGTTCGGGTCGCTTGCAAGGTTCTTCTGGAGCTTCGAACCCGGCGCAGACGAGCGGCCGACGGTCATGGACTATGCGACGCTCTCCGCCAATCCGACGACGCCCACCTCGGTCCGATTGTCCAAGGACCTGAAGAAGCGCGGCTGGACCTTCGTCGGCCCGACCACGGTCTATGCCTTCATGCAGGCCATGGGGTTGGTCAACGACCACCTTGCCGGCTGCATCTGTCAGCCCGAGGTGGACCGTCTGCGGGCAGAGCTCATTCGCCCGTAATCGTCGCAAGCACGTCCTGCAACTGGCCGAGATGGTCGATCTGCCGGAACCGCGGCGCCTCGGTCGGCGCCTCGACGTGCTCGATCACCCAGGTCAGCGCATGCGGAATG
>TARA_R110002051_G_scaffold325552_1_pt1 | contig 17469 bp, 10 predicted proteins | sample TARA_R110002051 | Tara Oceans TARA_R110002051 (sample SAMEA4397023) | marine metagenome | biome: Polar Biome; feature: [MES] marine water layer (ENVO:01000295) within the mesopelagic zone...; material: water (ENVO:00002006), including particulate matter (ENVO:01000060) such...
AGATGCTAAATGGGGAGATGCTTATGTTGACGTTATAGTTCCCGGTGTAGGTCTTGATGATGCTACTGGAACAGACCCTTTAACAAATTTCATACCAGATTCGGGATGGTTACGAACAAAATCAATACATACTTGTAATATCACAGGTAGCGCTACTACTACAGTTCCCGCTTTTGCTCCTTATCATGCAAGAATTAAATGGAAGTCACAATCAACCGGTTTGATTGTTGTTAGATTTTTCTTATCCCCAAATAGAATTAGCGGAAAATATTGTTTTGAAAGCGCTGAAACTTTTATTGATAGTATTCATAATGCTGGCTCCCACGGTTCTATGAATATTCCTAACGCAATAACACCCACAACAGAAATTTATATTTGGAGTAAAGCGGGAGTTCACCGTTTCAATAATGCTCCTGTAGCAGATACTTCAAGAGACCATATGTGTCACGTTCATTTTAATGGATTAGTAGACGCTATTGATAGAACCAAACCAATAGGAGTAGCGGGTTGGCATGGTGAAAGATATTCATATCTCAATTCACTTGGAATTGACCAAGATGGAAATAGAGTATATAGTGGTGGATTAGGTGGTTGGCATTCAGCATTAGGATTTTCTCCTTACGGTGGTAGTATATCTTGTGCTAATATATTTGGAAATTATGCACATATTACTCCAATGCCAAGCAGCCCCGAAAGCGTTCCGCCTACTAATGCTTCGGGTTCATCTAAAGCAACTTTCTTTGATGATATGCCGAGCGAAGAAAGTGCAGATGATGTATATCATATGCACGGAGTAAGTGATACTTATCCCGAATATGGTAGTTATGTTGTAGGATATGCCGATGGTGGTCAATTACATTCTCCCCCTATTGCGAGAAGTGAGCCTGAAATAAGAAAGGAATTATTGAGTGCTCAAGGAACATATGCTCGCTCTTTCTTGGTTGTAGCATATGAGGGTGAACTTGCATTAGTTGCTAAGAAAGATAGAGATGGTATAACTTGTATTGGGGATTATTTGAAGGTAGGGCAAACCAGAACAGACCCTCAGGCAGGGACAACACAATGGGATGAGCGATTCCATAATCAAGATAGATTTGTTTGCACCGCAAACGCTGGGCCAAATATTGAAGCATTAATTGCTCAGGCCACTGTAGCAGCAGACCCTTCTATAAATTATGCAACAGCGGATAGTTTAGAGGGTGCACCTTTTAATGCAGAAATGTTCTTTCACGGAGCAATGTCGGCTGATACTCAATTAGAAAATGCTACTCCCTGTAGGGCTGAGACAGGTGATTTATTCTTTGATTATGATAAAAATATAGGTGGTATACAACTTGAAAACTCAATCAATTTAATGCGTAGAAATGTTCCATCTAATGAAGAATATATCTCTCATGATACAATTAGTCCCTCGACTTCTTTTTTTGGGGCAGCAGGGGCCGGTGGTATACAAAGAAACACCTTTTGGTTAGGAGATGTTCATGCACAAAATCTTCGCCGTAAGGCACCTGCTAAAAATTTCAGTATTGAAAATATAGTATGGAAAAGAATGGATGGGGGGAGTCTTACTTTACCAGCCTCTAATGCTCGTGGTCTTGGAGCAATTCCTTGGATTGGTCGTGTAAGTGATGGAACCACATATCTTATGGGAGAGAAAATTTACGGTAATGTGAGGTTTTCATTTGAAACTACAAACTCTGCTATGATGCCTATTTTACAGGCACAAGAAATATCTCATCCTCAATTAGCAGAAAAACATCCGATTGAAATGAGAAATATTTTGAATATACCAAATGAAGATATTCAATTTGAAGATATTACTGTTGTAGATGATACGGGACAAACCCATACCTTAGAGGGCGGGTCTCCTTTGGGAGTTATTATTAGAGGATTTAAAGGAGCAGGAGAAAGAAATGCAAGTGGGCTTCAACCCAGTGTAGCAAATACTGGTCTCGCTCCTAATTTAGAAATTCAATTACCTGACCCCGATTCTATACCGGGGAATATTCTCGTGCGTAGTGGATTTGATAGAATACAAGCATATCAAAATGAAACTATAGGTGATGGTGGGATGATTCATCCTGATTTAGATGCTGGAGATTTAAGCCATTTATTCAATAATGTAGTCAAAAGCCCTCGATATGGCCCGACATTAAATGAAGTAGGTTGGGAACATATTAGTAAAGATAAAAACTTTCCTGACTCTTCTCGTGATAATTGGATAGAGACTACAAATAATAATCCATTAACATCATCATATGAACAACATGATAGAACTCTTTATTTCCATATCACAAAAATGGGTAATAGTCATACTGAGTGTTACCCAACAATATATTCACATGCAAACGGTGTTGAAAATCAAGCATTAACCGTTTCTTCGTATGCGAGTGGGACACTTACTGTTTCAACCGCAGTTAATAAAAGAATCTTTGACCCCGGAGTAGCCATCACCGCTACTATTACTATTACAGATTTCACTCAACTAAATACTGGTGATAAGGTGAATTTGATTGCTACTGATGGAACTAACTACGACTTTTCACAAGGCGTCCAGAGTTCTGTAAATGGAACATTTGAAGCCACTACCTCAAACAATCAAACCGCAACTAATCTGATGAATGTTATTAACACTTCATCGGGCCCATCAGGAACAAGATTTACTGCTACGGTTAATGGGGCTGTTGTGACTGCAACTCAGGCAATAACAGGTGCAGATGGTAATACGATTGTTACTCTTACAGACAGTGGGCCTGCTGGTATGACTAAGACTAACTTCATTGGTGGTATATATCCTACCTTCGGTAGTAAAGAAGTTAGTGATAATAGAGGATTTCTTCGTATTGTTAATTCATCAGGTGATAGCGTTATTGTTTCATATACTGGTATTAGCGGGGACACATTTACTGGAGTAATAGGGGATATTGATTTTGCTCAATTCCTTGTAGATAATCCCCCCTCTACTACGACTCTTAATATTTCACCTTCTTATTACATACCTGCTGGGAGCGCAAGATTATTTGCGGCACGAAGACTTAGAGACCATGCAGAAGTAAGTGGAAATAGCCCCGATATGGCTCATACTCAATACTTTGATGGAGATGCAAATACATTTTTACACACACGATATTCTGCTCCTAAATTAACTCCTCTTCCTTATCCCCGTATGGGTCATCATTATGTTAATGCTACAATGCCTATGATGCCCGGTCATTGGGCTCACCCCGCATATCAAGGAATATATGATAAACATCGTGATGAATATAGAGCATCTCTTAGAGACCAAGATTGGGATTCATTTTATGATAATTTAGAAAACCTTGCTGATGGGAGTGATGCCCTAAATACTCAACATGCTTTAACTAATAATGTTAAAGCAAGAATATCTCCACTAAATCCCTATTTGAGAGTAGGAACTTTAACTGCTACCCCATCGGGGCCAAGCGATATTCATGGTGGTGGTTTTACTTTAATGTTTGAAAGTAAAATAAGACATGATGGATATGGAATATTAGCATCCAAAGGCGAAGCAGGTAATATGAATAAAACAGGCGGTCATTCTATTGTATTAGAAGCAAATGCTAATTATACTTTAGACAATCATTTCCCTGACCCTGCCGAAGTAGGGGCATATCAAATTGTAATTCAACCAAATCTACATAGTCAACAAATTGCTGGATTTCATTTGAATAACGCCTCTGCTACTGGGTTTCCTGATATTGCTACTCCTGCTAATAATACCGCTATATTAACAAATCAACAAGTGAATTTAGTTGTGGGAATTAAGTATGATTCTGAAAGAGGCGGAAGTGTAAAAGTTGGTGGCGCTACATTAATTTTAGCAGAAGCAACTATGGCTGATATAAGGGGTTGTGAAATATTCATCAATGAAATTATGTTAGACCATGACCCTGACCATATGGGTCAATTTACTAATATCCCACCATTATCTGTATTCAATCCATTTGGTGTTCAAGGCTCTGAGTCTCCTTCATTAACCAGAGTAGGGCATCCTTATCATTATGGAATGTTTATTGATTCTACTCCGGGTTATACTTTGAATATTCCGTGGTGGAGTATTATGCATAAAATTGCACCTGATGACTCCACATCAACTGGTTTCAAACATTTGAGTATTTATCGCATTGATAATTTCTATGAGTTTTGCAGAGGAACTCATGGCTCAATAGCGGCCCAAATAACATTAGGTGGATATCCCAGTATTTATCCTAATATATATTCACGAGTATTAGGGAATACTTCTCTTACCCCTACGTGTGTTACACAATCAGGTAGCACAACAACTACAATAAATGTAGATGATGCTTCACTTTTCCCTGAAAAACCGTATTATGGACAAAAATTACTGTATATTAGTCCGACTACAGGAGAAGAAGTTGCTATTGATTATACAATAAGAGTAGGAACAAGCCACGCAAGCGGGACTATGAATCAATATCATCAAATTATTATCCCTGCTATTGCAAGTGCTGTTCCAACAGGTGTTACTCTACGTTTGAGTAGAACATATTCTGAGGAATATAATAGTAGACTGTTAACACATTCTCCATCGAGTGTATTAACTCGCACTATGCCTCAATTATTATCAGGCACGAGAGATACTAACAGTTTATTTGTTGGAGATGCTTTCATATGTGCTTGGCATCCTAATTTAGGAAGACCCCATACTTTCTATTCTGATGGAAGTAGAACATGGGGTAATCATACTTCTGATAGAGCAGTCAATAATGAAGCACATAATCACATACCAGAACATTATGAGACTATCCATTATCATGATGTGCATTATGGTGCAAGTTTAGGCCCCCTTACTTTTGGAATGATGACTCCTACTCCTAATACATGGGTAGGGAGCACATATCAAAGTGGTGTTGCGAGTGGAGTAGGCACTATTTGGAATATTACGACCTCGGCTTCTGTGGTTCCCTCAACAGTAACGGTAAACGATTTTATTTATGCAGAAGGTAGGCTGGTTGGTAAAGTTGCTACTATAGCAACAGCAGTAATTGGGATTACAGTTCCGCCCTTTTATACTCCCAGCGTGGGTGCTAAAATTTACTTTTTCAATCCAACTGCTACTAATCTACAAGTATCTACTGGGGGTGAAATACATGCTATGAATGGATATGAGGCACAAGGTAGTGTTTCTACTATGCTTACACACTTTTGGCCTTGTGGTAGTCGTGGTGGGCCGCTAATCAGTAGATTAGATGGGTTTGCTACAATGATGGCTGGTTGGCATAGACCTAGATTGTATGAGGCTAATGCTGGAACATATTGGACAGATGCTGACGATGATGGAACGGGCACCCCGAAGTATGTATTATCAAGTGGATTATCTACTGTTGCTGCGAGTTCAATTGCTACAAGGTCATATCCATTCGGTTATCGCTTTGGACTAAGGCAGACTTGGAATAGACCACAATGGGGACACTATGGTATGAGGGCATTTGAAGAGAAGACGCTACATGCGGGTGCGAGTAATGTAGCGGTTGGATATAAAGCGGGGCCTTTGACTAACTATAAATCTCAAGATTGGAATTATGCGGGTGGGGGTGGATTAGCAAATACAACTTTGCCTGAAACTTATGTTGGTATTTTAGAAAGACAAACTAATGCTGCTGGAATGTTAAATACAGACAAATATGAAAATCAAGTAAGATATGCCGAAGGAGTTAGAATGACTCGACCATTTGGTTGTCCATTAAGAACACTCAGAAATGCTTCTACTGTTATTCGTGATTGGTGGGGAGATGATGATGGTAAGGGTATAGGCACCTTAGAAGGACATATACCATATTATATTGTAGATTGGTGGGGTAATACTCGTGGTGAAGATGTAAGAAAACCACCTGTTAGAGGCTTTGGTGTTAGACCTGCGTGGGATGCTGGAGATGCTTACGAATATGATAGAGCAAGTGGTTTAACTCCTTATCAAAGGATATGGAATGGTGGTAAGCCTCTATACAATGTAAAGGGTGTCTTAAACGCCTCAGGTGAAGTGTCAGTAAGTGGAACAACTATTCCGAGATTCGGTGGTAGATTAAACAATGTTAACAATAATTCAACTATTACTTTAGTAGATGTTTTCTGCCCAACTAATGCATTACGAGTAGGAGATATGGGTAATGGAAGAGGAGTTAGATTCCCAGCACAATTTAATGAAGATAGACTGGTAGAACTAAATGCAGTATATGAAAACGCAGGCGTAGTTTTATCTCATAATACAGCAGAACCTACCTTTGGAAATGGATACATTCGTCCAAGAAATGAAGTGCGTCAACCTGATGAAATATTACAAGGAATTAGTAATCGTCTTGAAATAGATGAAGATGGTTTATTGAAGCCCGAAGGAGTTGTAAGTGAAAGAGTAGAAACTATTACTGGAACAAGTGTGCATAAAGAAGCAGTATCTCGTAGTAGTCCTCGTATAGGAATAGATGGAGAATCATTAGAATCATATGGTCAAGGTATTAATAGAAATATGATTGCTATCAATTCTGAGGCACATAGTCTACATACAGATAAGGGCGTGGGTCAGCGTATCGTGCTTCATGGTGGTATGGTATCTGGTAGTCAAAGTCTTATTGATTATGACTTAACAAGTCTATCGTTTGCAGCCCAACCGCATGGTGGTATTATGAGATTCAGTCATACGAATAATATGAAATCTTACGGTGGTAATTATATTATGGAAACACGTAGTTATGTGAATCCATTTAATGATACTGGTTGGGGTCGTGGTGCTAAATTAACAGGAACACAAAAGACAAGTAATCCATATGAAAATGAAGTATACGGCTCAAATATTCAAACAAATTATACTGATAAAGATGTAAAATTCTTGCTTAAACCTGTAAGAGTATTAGATAACAAACACGTAGAAGTCTTTAGACCAATGAGTGCTCTTCATAGTAGTAGTCCTCAGTATCAAGCGAATTATTATTCAGCCACTGCTGGCGGGAAATATGGACTATTTTCATATGAGGTAGGAAATGGTAGAGCAACAGAGCATGGTGGTTCTACAACATATTCAAGAACAACAAATCCTAATGCAAATGCTCCTTATCAACCAGTATATTTAGTTGAATCTTCAAGTGATACTGTCCCAACCGCAAAGGGGCCTAAACTATTAGGAACAGAAGTAACTGGGTATGATAAAACCAGTTTAAAGAGCCCTGTTACGAGATTGATAATTTCAGAAAATACTCTTCAACATTTCCGTGCTGATGCATCGAGAAGAAATATGAATAAAAAAGATTACAATATTAAACCACGCTTTAGTCAATCATTACATTCAAAGGGTCATAAGGAAGATGTATCTTTCAATACATCAAGCCACATAGGTGATGCATGATGTTATTGAATAAAGAAAGAGACATTATAATAGCCGCCCCCACAATGGCTTCTATTCGTAAACCAAAATTTGTAGACAACGCTCTCTATCTCGGAGAAGTAAATTCTGCTACAGATGATAAAAAACTCGTTACTGTAAAACAGCGGAAAAGGGTTAATTATGCAATAGCCAGCGAGAAAGCCTACACGCTTATTGAAGAGCAAGGTGCTATCATCATAAAACAACCACAAACTCATGGTCATAATTATGATAACAACATCGTTTATTTAGGGTCAACAATCCAAAATGATGCTGCTTTAAATAAGCCACCACTATTATATTCTAAATTAAATCCTGATATGAGAATAGTTGTTTCTTCTGTTCAAACCAGCACAGAGGGAACTAAATTTTCTCTTAGAAATATGAAAGGTAAATCATTGTTAGGTATAGGTTTTACAGATACACAAGCCCATTTTGGTCAACCTATTGATGTTGGTTTAAGAACAACAGATTTGGCTTTGCGTTTGAGTAGAGATATTGATGATACCTTAACATCAGTAAATATAGCAAGACCTATGACCCCTACTAATAATGAATTTAATAGACGATTACATAGTCATCAGTTTTTAGCACAAGATTTCTATTCAATTAATCTTATGTCGGCATTAAGATTTATTGGGCGGCATGATGGTAGAATTATAAATTTCGATAGATATGGTAATTTGATGTATGTTCCTTTTAATTTTGCAGAAGGGGGGCGGTTTGTTGACCATAACGCCCGCTCAGGCCCAGTAACAACTAATCCCGTTGATAATATCTCCAATAGAGTAATGGTTGAAGGGGTGCCTCTTGCATTGAATGAAATGGCTTTTGCAGAAGTGAATGATTCAGAGAAGCAAATAGATGGGAACGTGGTTGAAGAGCCACAGATTATAGGAGATTTCACAGTTAAAACAAACAAACAAGCAAGAGATGTTGGGCGTAATGTCCTGAAAGCCAATGCTATTTTGTCGGGAAATAAATCAAGTAATGGTCATCCTAAATCATGGGATTTAAGGCCGGGGACTATCATAGAGTATGAATACAAAAAATATATCATAACCGAAGTTAGACACAGGCTTTCAGAAGATGTAGCCGACATAGTTATGCTTAGTGTAGATAGAGGAATAGAGGGGGTTTTACAGGGTATTTTGATGGGCACTTCAAACACTGGAAAACTACCTGATAATATCTTTCAAATAAAAGAAGATAATCTTGCGCTGTTTAGTGACCTTGAAATTCTATCTTCATTAATTATCACATCACGAGGGCACGGGATTGCTGGTGACGGTTTTATTATAGGTAGGGCTATGGGTAGAGGAGTTATAGGGGCAACTAGCGGCGAAGAAACAATAGGTGGAAGTAAAACGATAACGTTCCAAGTTAGGGGAGATTAAAATGCCAGTATCTAATCATGCAAGAAGACTTTTACTCAACACTCTTGTTAGTAATATCAATGAAATGGTAGTGGGTTATGATGGTAGTCCGTCAACTAATTCCGATGGTGCGGCAGGACGACCCGCTTATGTGATTAATCCCAATGTAAAAATTATTGACGATAATACTATTTTAGTTGAGGGTTTTATACCAGCAACAGAGGCTTTTGATGATACATTAAAAGAAGTGTTCATTCAATACAGGGGGGCAACTTCTTCTACCCCAATAACAAGACATACTATTTCCGGTATAAAGAAGACAACAGGAAATGAAATACGAATCCAAGTGATAATAGAGGTGAAATAATGGCTCAAAACCCAACATCAGGACATACAGCGGCTGGCATAACCAGTGCACAAGACGGACTAAGAGATGGAGACCACATTCTATCTCCTTCATTAACAAATATCTATGAGGGATTACATGGTAATGGAATTTTATTAGCAAACGATACAGCGTATACTGATGGTGATAGAAATAATCCACAGAACTTAGGTGGTGCTATTTCAATTGGCTCAGATGTTACTAAAGTGGATGTAGAGGCGTATACCGCTATCCTCGATGGAGTTGCTTATCCTGTGGGTGATACTACTCTTGACCTTACATCGGCAGGTCAAAAATTAGCAGGTTCTTCTACTACAGCATTAACCAATCTCCAAGAATGTTTGTTTATTATTCTCGCCACATCACTGGGACTCAAATGGGTTCAAACAACCCCAGTCGCAACAGCGGTTGGTAATTATGCAAGTATAGCGGGGTCTAAAGCAAATGAATATCTAAAGATGGATGGAGTCACTGCCGCTTCAAATAAACAGGCATTGGTTCTCGGAACAGTTAGAGCGACTTGCACTGCTGTCGGCTCAGGTGTTGGTGATTTGAAGATTCAAGGATTAAGTGAATTTAATGATAAGCGAGTTTTTATACGTCCTTCTCCTTTTTACTTCTCTCCAGTAACATCAGGGGTAGTGGGGGCTAAAACTCATCTCAATGCTCATGGTGCTTTAGAGCAGATTCATGGGCCGGGCGAGCATGGTGATTTCGGTGAAAATGGTGTAATGTGGGTGTCTTATAACGAAGACGACAATCTACCTAATCTCTATTACAGTCTTAGAGATGCTGCTGGTGCTGCTAATCGTCATACACATTTACTTGGGCCGAATCGTATCAAAGCGATAACAGCGGGTCAAACTTTTGAATATGATGAGGCACAAGTGTTCCTTTGCACTGGTGTGGCGACTAAAAACCTAACACCAAACGCAAGCGGATTCCCGCCCGGTCACACGGTTATTGTGAGTGTTCCGAGTGGGGGCGCTGTTACTTTCACAGGCACATCTCCCTCAGTAGTATTATCGGCTACAGATTCTGCTATGTTTGCTTATGATGGTGCCGCTTGGCAAAAAGTATTGGTGAGTGGAACTGTAGTTCATACTTCAACTGGTGCCGCTGGTTTAATTCAATACTCAGATGGAGTAGGTGGTTTTGATGCTGATACTAAATTAACTTGGACTGCTGGTAGTTCTACACTTACAGTTGATGGTAAACTCACTGTTACTGGTCTAATAGACCCAACTGGGTTGGTTATTGATGAGAAGGCCAATATAGGGCTTACAGGTCATACTACAGCAGGCGGTAAAGGACTGGTATGGGTTAAGAGTGATGCACCTAACAGACTCTATTTCACTGATGATGCTGGGACTGATAAGAAGATTCTACACGCCACAGACAGTGTTACTGAACTGAGTGATGTATCGGCGGTAGGTTCAGGTTCAATTATTAGTTCAGGTGAGAGGACTAAACTTGGGGGTATAGATACAGGCGCACAACTAACAAATGCGGCTAATGTAGAAACTGCTATTGAAGCCATGACTCTTTCTGCTCCATCGGGCTCTTTAGCAACCAGTGATGAAGTTTTGATTAGAGATGTAACTGCTTCTAATGGTTTAACAAAAGTAACAGTTGCTGATATTGGAACTGCTCTTTCAGTAGGCACGGGCACAGTTACAAGCGTCACAGCAGGCGCTGGTATGACTCAAACGGGGACATCAACTGTTAACCCTACTTTGAATGTAATCGGCGGAGATGGTATCACAGCAAATGCTGATGAAGTAGAGGCTACAGTTGATGGTTCTACTATTGAATTAAGTGCATCAGATGGAAGTGGGACATTACGTGTTAAAGATGCTGGTGTAACATTAGCAAAATTGGCTAATATGGCTACTGATAGTTTCATGGGGAGAACTACTGCAAGTGCGGGTGTCCCTGAAATACTTTCTAAATCTGATGCATTAACAATATTGAATGTAGAAGATGGTGCTGATGTTACTGATGCGACTAATGTTACTGCGGCAGGGGCGTTAATGGATAGCGAATTAACTGACCTCGCAGGAGTAAAAGGTGTAACTATATCAAACTTGCAAGTAGCGAGTGGAACTGCTGCGGCTGCTATTGCCGCAGTTGAAGCAGAGGCCACACTTAATTTAACTGGAACATTGAGATTCCGTAGCGAAGTAGAAGTAATTGCGACTGACCCAGCGCCTGCTGTGGCTGAATCGGGTAAGATTTTTATTATGACTAATGGTGGAACAATTGCATTTACTTTACCTGCAAGCCCAACATTAGGAACTCAATATGTAATCGTTAATACTGCTGGCGCTGATACTAATATCACGCCCGGTGGACTCAATGAAATCAATGGAGCAACTGGTGTTAAGAATAATACTACGGCATGGGCGGCTACTACTATTGTGTGTTATGATGCAGGCACACCAAAAAAGTGGGTAGCATTCGGGGGCATTTGATTGCTACCTGTATCGCATGGTGTCGCTACACAACAAGGTGGTGCTGCTCCCCCTGCTAACCCTGCTCCCTCTTTAGTAGTGAATAATGTTGGGCCGACTTTAGGAACTGGTATAGTCGCTCCGGGCGCTCTCGGAGCAGTGAATATGATACCATACAGAGGGAGTATAGCAACAAACAATGGTGATACGTTACAATGCCAACCAACAGTAGTATTAGCGGGTGGTGCTACTATAGCGTCAGATACTATTACGATGAAACTTCCCAATTTGATGGGCATATCGGGTAGATTCTTAGTATTATCAGGGCATCTTGGGGGTGCGGATGCTGATGGTGTGGTATGGGTGAATAATCCTGACCCCACCACTTTTGGATTAGCGGCGCTCGATGGTGTTTTAGCCACTACTGCCACTATAAATGTAGCCGCAAGTTTAGCGTTTGCACCTGCTATTCCTACTGATATTTACCTTCAATTATTTACTTTTTCAGCAGCAAGTGGTTATCCGCCGCCTTTTTTAGCGTCTACAAATACAGTTGATTTAGAATATCATGTGACTGATAGTTATGGTAATTCAGGAACAAGTGCTCCAATAACTCTTACGATGGTTTGAAGGCTGAATCAATCCATATGTGTTCGCATTCTTTGCAGACCCATAGGCTCACTCGCTCTTTACCCTCGTCAAGAAAACGGCCTTGTAGCCGTCTTGGTATATGTCTATGACCACACTTGCGACATTCAACAGTCATCTTATCAAGAAGTCTGCCCATCACTCAGCACCCCTACGCCCGATTACATCATCAATGCGTAGGATAGCGCTTGCTACTTCTGTAGCACCAGTGATAGCGTGGCGGATAAGTGATGTTGGTTCATATACTCCATCCATGAGTTTAGTCCCACCATTTTCTACATCGGGGCCACAGAAATCGGGTCTCCTATGCCTCATCTCTAATACGGTATCAAGAGCATCAAATCCTGCGTTCTCAGCAATAGTTGCGGGTATAATCTCAAGAGCATCAGCAAACGCCTCAATAGCCATTTGAGCACGACCACCTACAGTTGAGGCTCGCTCCCTTAAATGCATAGCAATAGCGAGATATGTAGAGCCACCACCGTATCTAATGGAATCCCCGTTCTTGATTAAAGAGACAACGCCAAGAGCATCATCAAAGCCACGCTGGACTTCATCAAGTGTAGATTGAGTAGCACCAAATAATACAAGAGTTGCTTCTGTATTTGTTGAATGTATAAATAGGTATTCTATGTTGTTATATTCCTCTTTACTAATAATTCCGTTTCCTGTTATACAAGAGGTATCCGGTTGATTAAAGATAGGAACATCAAGTTCCCCACTAAGTCTATCCATAACACTATGAGGAATACGGTGCACTATAGAAATGCCTTGCTTCTTGAGATAAGATACAGCAGTATCATGAGCGGAGTCTCGCATAAATACCACATTAGCACCACTTGATACAACGTGTTTAGCCCCATCAAGTAATTTTTCTCTACCAGCGTTCTTCACTTGAGAATAAGATTTAGCATCTACTTGAACAGTCATATTAGATTTATCTTCATCTTCTGTTAATCCACCGTTCAGTAGTAGTATACTCACACCATCAGTGTTAGCCCAAATATTAAATTGGTCTCCACCACCAATGAAGTTCTTACTTAAAGCAACACCACGAAAAAGATAGGAGTCTGCTAAAGAGCCACCAGTCGCCGCTAATGTTTTCACTTCACGAGTATGACCTACCGCTTCAATTGTTTCTACACAAAGAGCCGCCACCGCTTCATCAGAAGCCTCAAGAGACTTACCAGTGATTGCTGTCTTAGCAACATCTAACAGTGCTACCTCAGAAGACACATGCACAGAATCATCAAGTGAGTTTAGATATTCTACAGCCATCTTAGATGCCGCAGTATATCCTTTGTTGATTACATTCGGATGCAAACCTCTTTCAAACAAATTTTCAGAATTGGAAAGTAATTGACTTGCTAATACGACTGTGCTTGTTGTTCCATCATACGCATTAGTCTCTTGGACTTTTGATACCTCAACTACCATCTTAGCCGCAGGATGAATGGTATCTACTTCACGTAGGATTGTAGCGCCATCGTTAGTCACGATTACATTACCCGCCCCATCTACCATCATCTTGTCCATACCTAAGGGGCCAAGTGTTGTCTTTACGGTATCAGCAATACGCTTGACTGCTTCTATATTCATTCTTTGTGCACTATGATTTTTATTTTCACTCATTTCCATTCCACCATTATTTCGACTATTGAGCCGTCTTCCATCTTACGACTCTTTACTATCCCGTTTTCCTTTCCATGCATATACAAGTCATAGGTTAACTGACAGTCCTTGAGGCAGTAGTCTGCAACCTCAAGATAACGCCCCTCTCTCCAAGCGATAGGAGCATCTTCACTCTTCATACTCTTACCAACGTCAAGAGTTGACCTCACAAGAGTTTCAAGAGTAGTATGAATTTTATCACCGACTAATGCCGCTTTATCAATGAGTAACTTGGTATCAATGATACTTTCAGATTTACCCATCAAATCTCCTGCGGCTCGGCAGTCTAATGCCGCATTCAACACAGGTAAGTCAAACTTACGAATATTATGTCCGAGTATAACGCCCCCTGCCTCAATATGCTTCTCTATATGTTCTCCTAAATCTCGTGGATGAAGGGGATGAACTGTAGCATTGTCCATTTTTATGTCTGCTTTACTGAACACATGACCATTTTCTCCATCCCATGTTGCTACAACTGTTGGTTCAAACAAACTGTGCTTATCCCAGCCACCTATCTCCCAAGAGTAGTTACCAGTCTCAATATCTAAAGCCATTATTTTACTCATGGTTCATCATACTCCTCGTAAATGTATTCATCGGTCTCTATCCTCATAATGGGCTCGGCTTCTTTTCCGTAGTATCCCTCAGATTGAATAGGCATCCCAACATACTGAGCCCAACACTTTTCACTACAAAATCCTCTCTCTCCGATTGCTGTGAAATCAACAAATTTTACTGGGTTATCGCATAACGAGCATCGCTTCATCCAATCACTTCCTCTTCTTGACTTTCTTCGTCCCACCATCTATTTGTCTTTGAGATATTTCTCGCTAACTGAGAACACAAACGTATTTTTTGTGTGCTCTCAAGTTTCCAAAATGAATCTTTATCTAAAGAAAACTTATTTTCAATATGGTTACATAAATCCTTACGCCCCATAGCCTCAAAGTCATCGTCTATTTCAAACCCTAAAATACTCCCAGTGGGGTGCACAAGTCCCTTGTCTAACCAAACATATACATTACCCATGAAAGCAATAATTTTTCTTCTTATCCATTGTGTAATTCTCATGATACTACCTCTTTCATCCTGATATATACGGTTGCCCCGTCTTTTGTGCCCTCAAAGAAGGTTCCTGCCCATTTACCAAAGTGTGACCACGCCGTTGCTCTTGTAATATCTTGGTTAGCCATATATTGTTTCACAACAGCCGCCTTCTTTCTCCATCCCTCGCCCTTCTTATCCAATTCTATTGGAGCAATCATGTTGAAAGCCTCTATCCAATCCTTTCTATGAACCGCCTTTAGTGCCTTCTTAGCACCTATCTCTACCTCTCCTTCAAGCCATTGAATTAGGTTCTTGAATAAATCATACAATATATCCTTAGCCATATCGAGATGTGCTCCAGTAATCACCCATGTATTTTCCATCATAGCAATATGTGTTGCAAGAATGACGGAGTAATTCTCCATAGCGGGAATGAATGAGGCAACTACATCTGATATGGTAAAACTCAATTCCTCAAGAAGAGCATAGTAATCTTCTACTAAGTCAAGGGTAGCCGCATAGAATGATTCATCTGCTGAAAACATTTCATGCTTTACAGATTGAACAACTTCTTCTTGTTCTTCACGAGGCATAGAATCCCATGCTACAAAGGATGTCTCGCTTAAATCAAGCATCCTATCTCTTAGGCGCTTTTCTAATGTAGTGAAGTGCGAAACTATTTCATCATATGATACTTCACCACTCTTAGGACGAGTGTATGCTTTAGACATACGGACTTGACTTACATTCATACGCCTATTCATAGTCCAATCCGACCAATATAACAAGACTCTTTGAAAGATACCCTTAGTTAAAACGTATTCCTTTACCCCCTTAGGTGGGTAAGTAGTAATCCATAAAGAGGCTAAAGATTCAGTCTCTATTCTCCTACCACTTAGATGCTTTACGAGGATGTTGTTATTGCTCCCAATCGGGTTACAAGCCGTCTGTAGATACAAGACGGTCTCTTGACTATGCTTACCCGGATTCAATATAATTGAACCTTCATCAAAGTTCAACGCCTTTTGCCCACCGAGCATTCCTTCTGTTTGCACAGACACTTGCTCCTTCTTTCCATTTTCATCTACGACTGTTTCATTAACCACACCGCCTACTAAGCCTGCATCAGACCCAGTTGTGTATGCATCACAATCTAAATTACAATCCTTCAATACCTTCCCTACAAATTCCCATGCTATTGATTTACCAGTCCTTGAAGACTGAATCCAAAACACATGAACTCGTGGGTCAAGGTGACTCTCATCCCAAGGTATACGCACATAGGGTGCGGCCACTTGACCTTGTATGTAGAAGAATGAAAGTAATGCTGGGATGTCGTTATCTATACTTGTTTTACCGAACCTGTCCACATATCCCTCAAGGAATGGGAACTTCTGCACGACTTCATATTCGTCTGCTTTCCTCATTTCATCACCATATCTTACGTTATTAATACCGCTTTAAATACTAAAGAAGACTCTTGGTTGTCTGAGTTGTCTAATGTATTGTATACGTTATTTGACCCCTGTATAGGTCAGTCTATAAAGATATAGTATATACAAGACATAATACAACCGAGACAACAGGGGTTAAAATTAAGGGTTTAAATACTGTCAGGTGATTTTTAATGATGCTGCTTTAAATACCCTATTTTTTGCTGACGGTTCTCTGTATATGCACTGGATTTTCGCTGGTCAATACATCAATAATCAACTGTCTGCGCTTATCTCCTAAGCCCTTAATTTGCTTCAAAGAATCGGGATAGAGCATCTCTTCTATACTCCCACACTTATCCAATAAGCGTTCTACAAGTTCGCTCCCAAGACCCGGAATTGCGAGTAAAGCATCCTTTCTAACATCATTAGTAGATACCCTTCTGATAGCATGAGCGCCGTGTTTGCTTGCGGGTTTGTGTAGTTTGTTGTGTAGTTTTGTGATGAACATAGCCGCTTCGCTCACATTGGCTGTAAAGAAAACTTGGCAATCAAAGTCAGCCATTATACGTGCTATTGTGCCTGTTAATTCATTTTGTGCTCTGCTATGAGTAAGCCTTGCTCCATTTTTATTAGCCATCGCCACATGTTTAGCCACAGAGCCGTGAACTACAAGAAAGAAGCGTTCATAATTAGCATCCATATTATCCAGTTGTCGCCACAAATGACCACTATGACTTGATTGAAATAAATCTGTAACACTCTTAGCCTCTACACACGCCGCCCCTAATAGATAATCGCCTACTACTAGGGCTTGTTTTACGATTCGTAAGCCCTCTTTTTTTGCTCTTCTTTCTATAGAGTCGCAAAGGGGCCCCCTTTCATTACTATCTATAATTAAATCAGGCTTCGCCACGTTTAGCCCTCTCTTCTCTTCTCCATGTAAGATAACATGTTTTACATCTTGTCTTTTGATTCCTTAACAATTCATCATCACATGTTATACATCTTTTAACTTCTATAGGCTCTTGTTCGCTGTTGCTTAATATGTATATAC
>TARA_R110002051_G_scaffold166880_1_pt1 | contig 17466 bp, 14 predicted proteins | sample TARA_R110002051 | Tara Oceans TARA_R110002051 (sample SAMEA4397023) | marine metagenome | biome: Polar Biome; feature: [MES] marine water layer (ENVO:01000295) within the mesopelagic zone...; material: water (ENVO:00002006), including particulate matter (ENVO:01000060) such...
AGGAAAACTAACCCGAGGGTGTCCACGAAACTCGGGGCTATTCATAAAGTCAGACGAGGTGGTAGAGGCGTAGGACGTCTTTCGTGGCTGAAGGTGTTCGACCACGCGGAAATTGTCAGTTACTTTGACGAAAACGGCCAGCGTTATCGGCGAAAATTCAGACTAGAGCTGGACAATAACAGACCCATCACAGCCCACACTTTAGAAGTAGTGGAACGGGATCAGCTTGGTACGACTGTCCTCCTAAGAAACATGAAGGCGGAGTATGCGCAGCATACACCGAGCAAGACCGACACAATTGTCAAGAAAGTTGCCGCTCATTTTCTCCCGTATCTCGTTTCAAAAGATAAGCCTTCCATTTTTATCGAAACGAGCAGCGAGACGATTAATCTCAGCGAGTTCATAACCGAGAGAGAGTTCGACCTAGGACAGATCAAAATTACAACGTCTTCTGGCGATGAACTCCTGCTAGAGCACAACCTGCTTGAGAAGGGGCTAGTTGAAGGTAAGGCGAGTCACAAACTCTACCTATCTGCGAACGGACGAGTCGTGCACGAGTTCGACATCGGCCAAGCCTTGGGACTGCACACCTTAATGGAGCGCGAAGGTGCTGCTTTTGCTTACGCTGGTGTGCTTTCAGGGGAACTGCTGGACGAGAACGTCAATTCAGAGAGAACAGCATTTGACCTCGATGACGAGGTGATCGAAGAGATTCAACGGGCTGCGCTGGCGCAGATACGCAGCATTTTAGGACCACAGATCGAGCGCGTCATTGAGCAGCAAACTGATCTGACGCGGAGTGTCATTAAAAAGTACCCACGATACGCCTACATCGTCGATGACCCCCGGACATTCGTAGAAAAACGAGTTCCCCGCAACTTCCGCACCGCCGAACAAATTTATCAACAGCTTGCCATCTTCGACTATCGCGAGAACCGGGACATTGAGCGGAAAGTGGAAGCTCTCTCCAAGTCTGCAAAGAATGAAGAAGAGAACGCTAACCCCGTGGAAGAAGGGGTAGCTACCATTCTAGGAAGAATGACGGCGCAGGAGTTTTCTGTTTTGGCAGACTACACGGTCCGTCGCAAAGTTATACTCGACTTGCTAGAGCGTAGACTAGGTTACAAGCAAGACGGTACCATGAAGCATTTTGCCGAAGAGGCGTTACACAGCTTTGTGGTGCCAATGCGTGTGCAGAACAAAGATGTCCACATCGATAAACACAATCTGTGGATTTTGGACGACAAGCTCACGTACTACGAACATTGGGCATCAGATAAGTCTCTCAAGAAAACCATCGAGAATTCGACTTCGAACGATCGGCCTGACGTGTTGCTATTCGGAGGACGAACAGCTTTTCATCGGCCTGGGACTGATCAACCCGTCGTAATCATCGAGTTCAAGAAGCCGGCCAGAGGCGACTATTCCGATGACGAGAATCCCTTTACCCAGATTTACGGCTACATCGATGAGCTTCGCCAAGGTCGTGTGGCTGATAAATGGGGAGGAACCATCCAAGAGGTGTCACCCGAAACCCCGTTCTTCTGCTACATCGTGGCTGACCTGACGCCGAAGTTAAGGAGCTGGCTCCGCATGGCACAGATCAATGTGCCTCTCCCCGGAGGCGGCGGCTTCTATGGCTACAACGATGACTATCGGGCGTTTATCCAAGTTCTAAGCTACAGGTACGTCCTCAAGGACGCTCGTTTGCGCAACGAAGGATTCTTCAAGCAGCTGGCTATGTAATGGCATGAGTTGCGGGCGTAGCTCAGGGGTAGAGCATACCTGCCACAGCGAAGCTGTGCGCACCTTGCCAAGCCGTTCACACAAGGCGTGTGAAAAGCAGGGTGGTTTTGTGAATGGCTGAAATATAGAATCGGCTTGAAAAGCCTTGAATTTTTGGAGCGGGCGATGAGATTCGAACTCACGACCCTAACCTTGGCAAGGTTATGCTCTACCCCTGAGCTACGCCCGCACTCCAATCCCGGCCCGCCTCTTGGCGGCACCGCGATGGGCGCCTATATGCCCAACCGAAATGACAATTGCAACCCATATTTTTGCCCTTTACCGCAACGGCGATGACGCGACACAAGACCAGCGATCGCTTTGGGCTTTTGCACCAGCGCCCACCTTGGTGTAAGGCTCGTCGCAAATATCGGCACGCAACCGAAGGGCCAGAAAAGGCAACACCCGATGGACCTCAATCTCAACGCACCACAGGCTCAGACCCACGAAGGGCTGATCATCGAATCCTCGACGGCACGCTTTCAGGCCGACGTGCTTGAGGCGTCCATGCAGCGCCCGGTCCTCGTCGATTTCTGGGCGCCCTGGTGCGGCCCCTGCAAGCAGCTGACCCCCGCATTGGAGAAAGTGGTCACATCTCTCGGCGGCAAGGTCGCGCTCGTCAAGATCAATGTCGACGAAAACCAGGCCCTTGCCGGACAGATGGGCGTACAGTCGATCCCTGCGGTCTTTGGCTTTGTCGGCGGTCGCCCGGCCGATGGTTTTATGGGTGCGCTACCGGAAAGCGAAGTCGCCCGCTTTGCTCAAAAGCTCCTCGACATGGCGGCCAAGGCCGGTATCGGAGGCCCGTCGCAAGAAGAAAGCCAGATCGCAGCCGCCATGGAAGCGGCCCAGGCGGCACTCGAGGCCGAAGATTTCGAGCGCGCCTACCAGATTTTTGCTACCGTATTGCGCCACGCTCCCGACAATCTCGATGCGCTGGTCGGTGTGGCTACCGTTCTGTTCCGGACCGGCGATCGCGACGGCGCTCGCGAAACGCTATCGATGCTGCCCGAGGACAAGAGCCACGCCGGCGCCGACGCGCTGGAAAAGGCCATGTCGCTTGAGCAGGAGGCCGAAAAGCTCGGCGATGCCACCCAGCTCGAAGCAGCGCTTGCGGCCGACCCCGATGACCATCAGGCCCGTTTCGACGTGGCGATGATTCGCAACGCCAAGGGCGACAGGCTTGCCGCTGTGCAGTCGTTGATCGCCATCATGGAGCGCGATCGCGAATGGCAAGACGATGGCGCGCGCAAGAAACTGCTCGAATTTTTCGAAGCCTGGGGGCCTAAGGATCCTGCGACGCTCAAGGGGCGTCGCATGTTGTCCGCGCTCCTGTTTCGCTAGGGCGAAACGCGCAACAAGATTGGACCTGGCCATCTTCGTTAGATCCGGAATGGCTTTAGGACACAAGCAAGAGAGGATATGCCATGCGCCGCCCGGCCTCTATATCGGAACTGCCGGACATGCTCGCGCTCTTTCCCTTGAGCCGCGCCCTGCTCCTGCCCGGCTCGCACCGACCGCTCAACGTTTTCGAACCACGCTTCGTCGCGATGGTCGATGATGCGTTGGCGGGAAACCGCATGATCGGCCTGATTCAGCCGCGCGATAGCGCCGAGGAAGCCCCGCGCGGGCCGGTGCCGCTGGAAAAAGTCGGCTGCATCGGTCGCATCACCCATTTTGAGGAACAGGCCGAGGGCCGCTATTTCATAATTCTCGAAGGTGTTTGCCGCTTCGCGCCGATCGAGGAATTGACCACTGCGACGCCGTATCGGCAGGCCCGGATCGACACGTCCCAATTTTCCGCAGACTTTACCCCCGAGCTGGGCGAAGACGCCGTGGACCGCCCGCGCCTGCTTAAAGTGTTGCGGGCGCATGCCGAATTTTCCGACATCGAGGTCGACTGGGATGAAATCGAGGACATGGCGACCGGCGAACTGGTCGATCTTGCTGCCATGCTCGGCCCCTATGGTGCACCCGAAAAGCAGGCCCTGCTCGAAGCGCGCACCCTTGTCGAACGCGCGGAAACCCTGATGGCCCTGGCGGAAATCGAAATGGCGCGGGCCCGGTCGGGTGTCGTCTTGCAATGACATCCGACGACGCGCCGTCACCGGAGGGCAATCCACGCTACAGGGTCGATCCCCGCACTATCGAAATGCTGGTTTGTCCGGTCACCAAGACACGTTTGACCCTCTCTGCAGACGGAACGGAGCTGATCTCGATTGTCGCCCGCTACGCCTTTCCCATCCGCAAAGGTGTCCCATTGCTCGTGATCGATGCCGCGCGGCGCATCGATGAAGAAGAAGCTGAAGCGCTGCGCACCCGTCCCGGTCCCGACAACTAGGTTCGAGACCTAGAGCGCGATGCCCTTGAGCAGCTTGGCGCCAGACGCACCTGCCGCCTGGGCCATGAACCCATCCTTGAGCGGATCGATACGGTCGACAAGCGAAAGGCCGAAATCACGCACAGCCCTGACAGGCGCAACATCGTTGGAAAAAAGACGGTTGAGCCCATCCGTCGCCAGCGCCATAAGCGCGGTATCGGTGCGCCGTCGGCCCTCATAGCGCTCGAGCACCGCCATCGATCCCGGATCTTGGCCCAGCCTGATGGCATCGACCAGAACCTCGGCGAGAACCGCAACATCGCGCAATCCCAGATTGAGCCCCTGCCCCGCGAGGGGATGGATCACGTGAGCCGCATCGCCCACCAGTGCCAGCCGTGGGGCAGCGAGCCGATGAGCAAGAACCAGGTTCAGGGGAAAGCTTTGAACGGTTTCCACGATTTCGACCGGTCCGAGAACAGAGCCCATGGCCGATTCGATGCGATGCGCCAGATCACCGGGCGACATGGCCATAAGATCCTGCGCGGCCTCGGGTTTTTCAGTCCATACCAATGACGACCGGTTGCCCGCCAAAGGCAGCGAAGCAAAGGGGCCGGCGGGCCGGAAATGCTCATAGGCAACATCATGATGCGGCTGGGCATGACTGATCGTCGTTACCAGCCCCGACTGACGATAGTCATGGGAAAGCGTCCTGATTCCAGCCAGGCCGCGCAGCATCGACCTGCCGCCATCGGCGGCCACGATCAACCCTGCCGAGAGGCTTCGCCCATCGTCGAGGGTAACCAGGCCATGCGCTGGCCCGGCACTGAAAGCGGAAACAGCACCTGGCTCGACAATGGTCACGAGGTCCTGAGCCGCTGCGATGAGGCTGGCGGCACTGGCTGTATTGGGCACCATGTGCGCAAAGGGTTCACTCGGGGCCCCTGGGCCGACAAAATCGAGAAGCACGGGGCGGCTGATATCGGCACGCCCCGAATCGGTGATTTTCATTTCCGCGATCGGATTGGCCGCTTGAGCCATACCATCCCAGACCCCGATAGCCGTGAACAGATGCCGCACGCCTGCCGCGATCGCCGAAGCCCGCGAATCCCTGGGCACCGTGAGGGCGCGCCGGTCAAGCAGGCCCACATTTATGCCGGGAACAAATCGCGCCAATGCGATGCCCAGCGAAAGGCCAACAGGCCCACCGCCGACAATCAGAACGTCGAACGATTGTACCTGATTGCTGCCTGCCATGATGCATGCTCCCGATCGTTTGGTCCGAGCATGCGTCTGCAGTTCCCATGACGCAAGGAAACGATTGCCGCACCGCTATCGGCATCCGTGCATTTAAATTCACCATTCGTTAAAAGATCGAACCAAACTTGCCTATTTTTTAGGCATGCCGAATTGTGTCAGGAATTTGACGCCATCATCGGCCACGGAAAAATGCCTTATTAATCAAATGCTTAATCAGAAAAAAAGCAGGTTGGCACGGCTCTTGAGTCCATGTGTCCCGTGTCAGGTGCGGAATTCGGAAAGGAGCACCCATGAAACTGCTAATAGCCATTATTAAGCCATCGCGGCTCGAGGAGGTCCGTCAGGCCCTCAATTCGCTCGATGTGCACGGCATGACCGTAACAGAGGTCAAGGGGTATGGACGTCAGAAGGGTCACTCCGAGATCTACCGCGGTACTGAATACGCCGTTCACTTCCTCCCCAAGCTCAAGGTTGAGATCGCCGTTGACGCCGCTCAGATCGACGCGGTTGCCAGCGCCATCAAGGACTCCGCGCAGACGGGTCGTATCGGCGACGGCAAGATTTTCATTCTCGATCTCGAACAGGCCATCCGCATCCGTACCGGTGAAACCGGAACGGAAGCCCTCTGAGAGCCTGGCGTCCAACTAGGAGAAGGACAATCATGAATTTCAAGACAAGCAAATTGCTGGGTGCGGCGGCGCTAGCCTCCCTGCTCATTGCACTGCCCGCACTGGGGCAGGACGCCGCGGCGGCCGAGGAAGTGGTCGAAACCGTGTCCGAGGGTGTCTCGGCCGATGTTGTGTTTATTCTCAATTCGTTCCTGATGATCTTCGGCGGCGTGCTGGTGATGTGGATGGCTGCCGGCTTTGCCATGCTCGAAGCCGGTCTGGTGCGCACCAAGAACGTATCGATGCAGCTTTTGAAGAACATTTCGCTCTTTGCGATCGCTGCGATCTTTTACTACCTCATCGGCTATAACCTGATGTATCCGCTCGGCAACTGGACCATCGGCTCCGATGATACCGGCGGATATCTGGGTGCCTTCGGTATTGGTATTCTCGAAGCTGTCGGTGTCACGGCCGATGGTGCAGACGATTTCGGGTATGCCGCGACCAGCTCGGACTTCTTCTTCCAGGTCATGTTCTGCGCGACCACAGCCTCGATCGTATCGGGCACGCTGGCTGAACGGATCAAGATCCTGCCGTTCCTGATCTTCACCGTCGTCCTGACGGGTCTGATCTACCCGATCCAGGCTTCCTGGAAGTGGGGCGGCGGCTTCCTCGATGCGATGGGCTTTCTCGATTTTGCCGGCTCGACCGTCGTTCACTCGGTCGGCGGCTGGGCTGCCCTGGCCGGCGCCATCCTGCTTGGTGCCCGCATCGGCAAGTACAACCCCGACGGCACCGTAAATGCGATGCCCGGGTCGTCCATGCCTCTGGCCACGCTCGGCACCTTCATCCTCTGGATGGGCTGGTTCGGGTTTAACGGCGCATCCCAGCTGGCGATGGGCTCGGTCGGCGACGTGGCCGACGTGGGCCGGATCATGGCAAACACCAATGCCGGTGCTGCCGGCGGCGCGATTGCCGCTCTGATCCTCACCGCAATCATCTACAAGAAGGTCGATCTGACCTTCGTGCTCAACGGGGCTCTTGCCGGCCTGGTTTCGGTTACCGCCGAGCCTCTGACCCCAGGCCTGGGCACTGCCTCGCTGATCGGTGCAGTCGGCGGCGTCATCGTCGTCTTCGCGGTCCCGCTCCTCGACAGGCTCAAGATCGACGACGTCGTCGGCGCCATTCCGGTCCATTTGCTGGCCGGCATCTGGGGTACCATCGCGGTCATCTTCACCAACTCCGATGCGAACCTTGGCGTTCAGCTTCTCTCGATCATCGTGGTGGGCATCTTCACCTTCGTGGCCAGCTTCGTCGTGTGGCTGATCCTCAAGGCCACCATGGGCCTGCGGCCCACGGAAGATGACGAAGTTCTGGGGCTCGACAAGGCCGAAGTCGGCGTCGAAGCCTATCCCGAATTCCGGTAATCGAACCTCAAGGTCCGGGCGCAGGCCTGGGCCTTGCCCGCTGAAGACGGCATGCAGCCCATATCCCTCTTGACCCCACATCATAGAGGCCTTCCCACTCGCAAATGATATGGGCTGCATCCCCTCTTCAGCGCCTGCTGGCCCCGCCCGTCCCGGCGAGGCCTTGTTTTGGTGTCAAATTACCTCAATGCGCTAATCCAAGGTTAACCATGCACGACTAGGGTTGTCGCCAAATGGTATTGCGTAAACCGACCGGCCGCTCGATGACCCTGCATCCTTCTCCGCATCTGGACGACAGCCACCGCTCAACCCCGGTGCTTTCGATCACCATCCCCGTGCGAATCATCGGTATCGTGGTCGCGCTGGTCTGTGCACTGGCGCTCGTGGCCCTCGCGTCCTGGTCGGTCGATGACCCGTCCTTTTCCTATGCCACCGACAAACCTGTCGAAAACTGGCTGGGCTTTGCCGGCGCGGCGATCGCCGATATCGGCTTTCAGCTTCTGGGGCTTGGCGCGCCGCTGTTGCTTTTGCCGCCGCTGCTGTGGTCCTGGTCGATGATCCGTCGCATCGTTCCCTCTTATCTCGGACTGCGCCTGACGGGCTGGTTGCTGGGCACGGTGCTGGCAACGGGCATGTTTGCCTGCTTTCCTTCGCCGGAAAGCTGGCCCCTGCCGCTTGGTCTGGGCGGGTTTGTGGGCACCGGATTCACCAATCTGTTCATCACCCTGGCCGGCGATGCGCCGCAGGGCTGGGGCGCCATTCTTTATGCGGTCCTGCTTGGCATTCCCGCGCTTGGTCTGGTCTGGCTTTCTGCGCGGTCGCGACCCGCATTCGAGAGCGATTTGCCGGTTCCGGCCAAGACCACTGCGCGCCGGAAGAAAGCCGCCGAGCCCGAGCCTGAAATTGACGACACACCCGATTCCAACGGGCTTTTCGATATTGCGATCGGCTTTCTCGCCCATACCCTCTATGGTGCCCGGGCCGCGATAAAGCGGGTTTTCCGCCGCAAGCCATCCGACCAGATGCCGGCCCGCAACTGGCAAACCAATGATTTCGAACCCCAGCTCGACAAATCCATCCCATTTGATCGGCAACAATCAGATCCTGAACCCCAGTCCCCACGCGATTGGGACGAAAGCGCCTACGACGATTATGAGGACGCATACGCGCCCGAAGCGTCTCTTCGACGCGAGGCTGACGACATTGCCCGCATGATCGTCGAGCAACCTTCGGGGGGACGCGCCCGCGTGGCGGCGCCGGCTCCCCGTCCCGCCCCCTCCCCGCGCCAGATACGCGAGGCCCAGGCGTCATTTCTGCCAACCGACGGGTTCGAACTGCCGCCGCTCGAACTGCTCGCTGCTCCCAGCTCGACGCAGGTCCTGCCGGAGCACAATCCTGAAGCGCTCGAAGCCAACGCCAAGCGCCTCGAAGGCGTTCTGGAAGATTTTGGCGTCAAGGGCGATATCATCAATGTGCGTCCTGGCCCGGTTGTCACGCTCTACGAACTCGAACCTGCGCCGGGCATCAAATCGAGCCGCGTCATCTCGCTGGCCGACGACATTGCGCGCTCAATGAGCGCCATTTCGGCCCGTGTGGCCGTGGTGCCGGGCCGCAACGCCATCGGCATCGAATTGCCCAACAAGACGCGCGAAACCGTATTCCTGCGCGAACTGCTCGCCTCCAACGATTTCGACAAGGCCAAGGCCAAGCTTCCCATCTGCCTGGGAAAGACCATCGGGGGCGAACCCATCATCGTCGATCTGGCGCGCATGCCCCATCTGCTCATTGCCGGCACGACCGGCTCGGGCAAATCGGTCGGGATCAACACGATGATCCTCTCCCTGCTCTACAAGATGAGCCCGGAACAGTGCCGGCTCATCATGATCGATCCCAAAATGCTCGAGCTCTCGGTCTATGACGGCATTCCACACCTTTTGACCCCAGTCGTCACCGACCCCGCCAAGGCGGTCGTCGCGCTGAAATGGGCCGTCCGCGAGATGGAGGACCGCTACAAGAAGATGAGCAAGATCGGTGTGCGCAACATCGATGGGTTCAACGCCCGCGTTGCCGAATCGGCCGCCAAGGGAGAAGTGCTCACGCGCACCGTTCAGACCGGCTTTGATCGTGAAACCGGCGAAGCGATCTTTGAGAGCGAACAATTCGATCTCGAACCGCTCCCCTTCATCGTGGTCATTGTCGATGAAATGGCCGACCTGATGATGGTGGCGGGAAAGGACATCGAAGGCACGATCCAGCGGCTGGCCCAGATGGCGCGCGCCGCCGGCATCCACATCATCATGGCGACCCAACGCCCCTCGGTCGACGTGATCACCGGCACCATCAAGGCCAACTTCCCCACGCGCGTCTCGTTCCAGGTGACCTCCAAGATCGATTCGCGCACCATCCTGGGCGAGCAGGGGGCCGAGCAGCTGCTTGGCAATGGCGACATGCTCTACATGGCCGGTGGCGGGCGCATAAAGCGACTCCATGGCGCCTTCGTGGCCGACAACGAAGTCGAGGACATCGTCGCCCATCTCAAGAGCCAGGGTACGCCCGAATATCTCGAATCGATAACCGCCGAAGACGATGACGGCCAGGGCAGCATCGACGAAGACGGCGGCTTCGGCGGATCGGGCGACGAGCTTTACGACAAGGCCGTCAATATCGTGCTCTCCGACAAGAAGGCATCGACCTCCTACATTCAGCGCCGGCTTTCGGTGGGCTACAACAAGGCCGCGACACTGATCGAACGCATGGAGCACGAAGGCATCATTTCCCCGGCCAACCATGCGGGCAAACGCGAAGTGCTGATCGGCGACAATGCCGACGGCTACTAGGGTGTGTCCAGCACTCGACGCGATCGGGGATGGAAGCGGTTTTGCGGTTCGGAAACGCGCCAAAACAAAGACTTGGAGGATTTTCGCGATTCGGAGAAAAGCGGACATGCTCTGACGCCGACAAGGAACCTCACCGTTACACGATGAGTTTACCGCCGGGTCGTCCGGTTTCGCGCTCTTGCCGCAATTGGGATTTACCTCGACCATTCAAGGGGCAGACCCTTGTTGTACCGAAACGGAGTCCTGAAATGATTCGCATTGTCGCCGCACTCTTGACAGCGGGCATTTGCGCGCTCGCACTGGCCATGCCCGTCAATGCGCAGTCACGCGTTCTGACCCCGGATGAAGAGTTTCTCCTTCAAGAGATTTCGGCCCACAACACCGAAATTCGCACCATGGCTGGTCGCTTTGTCCAGATCGACAGCCAGGGCGGGCAAATCGAGGGCACATTCTGGCTCAAGCGCCCCGACATGGTGCGCTTCCGCTATGCCCCGCCAAGTCGGGAAGAGATCATTTCGCAGGGTCGCGGATTTTATGTCATCGACCGTCAGGAGCGCACCCAATACGCCTATCCGCAGGACAATGTGCCGCTGCGCCAGTTTCTCGGCGATGAGGTCAGCCTGATCAACTCCAACCTCTCCGACGTCGTGCTCTCGGAAACCCACGTATCGGTAATGATTGTTGATGAAAGCCCCATCGGTACCGTGCAGGTTTCGCTGATCTTTGATCGCGAGTCACTCGATCTCGTCCAGTGGAGCCTCATCGAGCCCTCCGGCGTGGAAACCACGTTTTCGATTACCGAGACCGAAAAGGGCGTCGATATTCCCGATCAGTATTTCCGCATCGATCCCACCTACCGGTCGGTCAACGCGAACTGAGAGAGAATGGGCTCGGGGCTTTACCGCGCCGGGCCGGGCCGTCATAAAGGCGTCACCCCTACCCGTCCTTCAGAGTCGCTTATGCCTTCGCTTGCCACCTGGAACATCAACTCGGTGCGGCTGCGCCTGCCCATCGTCCTCGATTTTCTCTCCCAGTACGGCCCTGATGTCCTGTGTCTGCAGGAGATCAAATGCATGAACGATCAGTTCCCCCGCTCAGCCTTCGCCGATGCCGGCTATCCCCACCAGGCCGTTCACGGACAAAAGGGCTATCACGGGGTGGCCATACTTTCGAAACATCCCCTTGACGAAATCACGGCGCGCGGCTTTTGCGACATACCTGACTGCCGCCACGTTTCGGCCCGGCTCGACTTCGGCAAAGGCCCGCTCACCGTACACAATTTCTACGTTCCCGCTGGCGGCGACGAGCCAAACCCCGAAATCAACCCCAAATTCCGCCACAAGCTCGACTTTCTGGCCGAGATGGAAGATTGGTTCGACGATCTGGTTTTCGACGAGCGCCAGCTGATTTGCGGCGATTTCAACGTGGCGCCCCATGAAAACGACGTCTGGAGCCATAAGCAGCTCCTCAAAGTGGTTTCCCATACGCCAGTCGAAACCGAGGCCCTCGACCGCCTGCTCTCCCGGCGCAATTGGGTCGATCTTGTGCGCCAGCACATACCGATCGAGGAAAAAGTCTATTCCTGGTGGAGCTACAGAGCCAAGGATTGGGACATGTCCGACCGCGGCCGCCGGCTCGATCACATATGGGCGACACGCGACATCGCGGCCCACGCAAAAGCAGCCCATATCCTGCGCCCGGCCCGCGGATGGTCGGAAAAACCCTCCGACCATGTGCCGGTAATCGTTGATTTCGCCTAGAGCGTATCCAGCAAAACCATGTCCCCGACGCGATCGGGGATGGAAACGATTTTGCGGTTCGGACACGCGACAAAGCAAGGGTTTGGAGCCCAGGATTTGATTTAATCAAATCCTGAACGGCTCTAGATGTCAGTCTGAAAACCGCTCGCCCAGACGGGTAATGGAATCGAGATAGCGCGAAAGTTCGGCCCTGATTGTTGCCGCGACATCTTCGGCAAGTTCGGGATGGCTTCTCAGCAGTTTCAGAAAAGGTCCGCGCGGCACAAACAGCAATGTGCTCGATCGCGCCGCCCGGAGCGATGCGCCGCGCGGACGGGTCAGCATCAGGCCGAGCTCTCCCACCAGCGCGACGGGATCGATGCGAAACCGCCCACTGTCCTCAACTGGCGAGTCCGTTGTCTCAAGAGCGCCGGACACAAGGACATAGCCGCCGTCGGCAACATCACCTGCCGTATAGAGAACATCACCAGGAGAAAGCGAAACGTCTTCGCAAACGAACGCCAGAAGGCGCAGCTGTTCATCAGAAAAGCTGGAAAAAAAATCGAGTTCTGCGAACGCGGCCACTGCCGCCGCTTCGTCCATACATGCCCCCGGCAGCGCGTTGAGGGCGTATGATTGGCATATATTACCGCGCGCGCAAAGGCTTAGACCGATCTGGCCCCGAGGAAATCAGGGAACCAGCCGGTATCCGCCTTCTTCAGTGACCAGAAGACGTGCATTTGACGGGTCGCGTTCGATCTTTTGGCGCAAACGGTAGATATGGGTCTCGAGCGTATGGGTTGTGACGCGATTGTTGTATCCCCAGACTTCGGCGAGCAGGACATCGCGTGAAATGGTCTTGGCACCCTGCCGGTACAGGAATTTGAGGATCGAGGTTTCCTTGTCGGTCAGACGGATCTTCGAACCATCGCCATTTTCCAGTGTCTTGGCCGCAGGCTGGAAGCTGTAGGGCCCTATGGTGAAAACCACATCCTCGCTCTGATCGTGCTGGCGCAGCGCGGCACGCATGCGCGCCAGAAGCACCGAAAAGCGGAATGGCTTGGTGACATAGTCGTTTGCACCGCTTTCAAGTCCACGAATTTCGTCGGACTCGCTGTCCTGCCCCGTCAGCATGATGACCGGCGCCCTAAATCCGTCGCTGCGCATGATCTTGAGGGCTTCCCGGCCATCCATGTCGGGCAGGCCGACATCAAGCAGCATAAGATCGAAATGGCCCGCCCGGGCGGTTTCACGCGCTCCGGAGGCCGTTCCCGCTTCCGTGATGTCGAACTCGCGATAGGGTTCGAGCTGCCCCACCAATGCGGCCCGCAGATCGGTGTCGTCGTCGACGACCAGCAAACGGCGCTTGTTCATCAGCAAAACTCCCGCTTCTTTCCTGACAAGCGGCAAACACCTGTCTTTCGAAGTGACATACGATTCAATCTAGCTTGAGTGAGGCATTCGCCAATCACATGCGCGTTATCGAGCCCCGAAAAGCGCCGAACCCACCCGAACCTGCGTTGCTCCCATCAGTATTGCCGTCTCGAAATCCGAACTCATTCCCATGGACAATTGAGAAACGCCGGCCTCTGTTGCCAAACGCGCCAGCTGCGCAAAATAGGGCCCTGGAGCGTCCTCGACCGGGGGAATACACATCAAACCAACGATATCGAGCCCATATTGATCCCTGCAGCGGGCAACGAAGGCGACTGTTTCCGATACCGCCACCCCCGCTTTTTGCTCTTCGCCCCCGATATTGACCTGCACGAAGCAAGGCAGATGCCGATTCTGTTTTTCCATCTCACCCGAGAGCACCCTGGCCAGCTTGTCGCGGTCCACGCTTTCGATGACATCGAACAATCCAACCGCATCGCCCGCCTTGTTGGTCTGCAGCGGCCCAATCAGATGCAATACGATATCGCGATATGCCGATTTCAGGGCGGGCCATTTGCCCTGCGCCTCCTGGACACGGTTTTCACCGAAATGACGCTGTCCGGCCTCAATGACCGGAGCGATCGCCGAAGCATCGAAGGTCTTGGAAACGGCTACCAGATTGGCGCGAGCGCCCCCTTCAAGCCGCCCGGCGGCTCGATCCATGCGGGTCTTGATGTCCGCGAGCCGTTGGGCAGCGGTTTCCGGGGCGTTTGGGCTCATGGCAATGGTTGACCTTCCGGCGCTTTTCTGGTGATGGTCGCCTACCCAATTTCTCATCTCTTCTCAAGTATAGGGCGGCCACCGGTACTTTCTATGGCAAACGCTTCCGAGCGCTACAATCCGCGCGAACAAGAACCTCATTGGCAAAAGGTCTGGGCGGAGAACAAAACCTTCGAAACGTCCAACGACGATCCGCGTGAGCCCTACTATGTGCTCGAGATGTTTCCCTACCCCTCGGGCCGCATCCACGTCGGCCATGTGCGCAACTACACCATGGGCGACGTGGTTGCACGGTTCCAGCGGGCCAAGGGCAAAAAAGTCCTCCACCCAATGGGCTGGGATGCGTTCGGCATGCCCGCCGAAAACGCGGCGATGGCCAACAAGGTCCACCCGCGCGAGTGGACCTATGACAATATCGCGGCAATGCGCAAGCAATTGCAATCGATGGGTTTTTCGCTCGACTGGAGCAGGGAATTTGCGACCTGTGACGAACAATATTACCACCGACAGCAAATGCTGTTCATCGATATGCTTGAAGCGGGTCTGGTCACGCGCAAGTCTTCCAAGGTCAACTGGGACCCCGTCGACCATACGGTTCTGGCCAACGAACAGGTGATCGACGGCCGCGGTTGGCGCTCGGGCGCGCTGGTCGAGCAGCGCGAATTGACCCAGTGGTTTTTCAAGATTTCCGATTTTGCCGAAGATCTGCTCTCCGCGATCGACGGCCTGACCGATTGGCCTGAAAAAGTCCGACTGATGCAGCGCAACTGGATCGGACGGTCCGAAGGGCTGCGCATCCTGTTTGGCGTCGCTTCGGGTGATGCGGGTCAGGACAGCGTCGAGATTTTTACCACGCGGCCCGATACGCTGTTTGGCGCTTCCTTTGTTGCCCTTTCGCCCGACCACCCCATGGCTGCCCATCTGGCCCAGTCCGATCCGGCTCTGGCCGAATTCATCGCCGAGTGTCACCGCATGGGCACCTCGGCCGAAGTGATCGAAACCGCCGAAAAGCGGGGCTATCGCACGACAATTACCGTGACCCATCCGGTAATAGAAGGCGCAACCCTGCCCGTCTATGTCGCCAATTTCGTCTTGATGGATTACGGCACAGGCGCAATTTTCGGCTGTCCGGCCCATGACCAGCGCGACCTCGATTTTGCCCGCAAATACGACCTCCCGGTCATCCCCGTCGTTTTGCCGCCAAACACGGACGCCGAGGTGTTTTCCGTTGAAGATGAAGCCTATACCGGTCCCGGGGTCGCTTTTAATTCCGGATTTCTCGACGGTATGGATGTCGACGCCGCCAAGGATGCGATCGCCCGCTTTCTGGAAACCGAAAAGGTCGAAGGCAAGCCTCAGGGTGTCCGCCAGGTCAATTATCGCCTGCGCGACTGGGGCATCTCGCGTCAGCGCTATTGGGGTTGCCCGATCCCCGTCATCCATTGCGACACCTGCGGCATCGTTCCCGTGCCCAAGGATCAATTGCCGGTCCGTCTGCCGGCCGATGTCGAGTTCGACACGCCGGGCAATCCGCTGGACCGCCACCCGAGCTTCAAATACGTCGATTGCCCATCATGCGGCTCCAAGGCGCGCCGGGAAACCGACACGATGGATACATTTGTCGATTCCTCGTGGTATTTCGCTCGCTTTACAGCACCGCGCGCCGACAATCCGACGATTCCGGAGATGGCCAACGAATGGCTGCCGGTCGATCAGTACATCGGCGGCATCGAACACGCCATTTTGCACCTGCTGTATTCGCGCTTTTTCGCCCGGGCCATGAGCCGCACCGGGCACATGGATGTCGATGAGCCCTTCAAAGGCCTGTTCACCCAAGGCATGGTGACTCACGAAACCTACAAGGACGCCCAGGGCAATTGGGTGCCGCCCACCGAAGTCATGGTGCAGGCATCCGATGGCCGACGCGTGGCAACCTCTTCGGTGACCGGGGAGCCTGTGGTCATCGGCTCCATTGAAAAGATGAGTAAATCCAAGCGTAACGTCATCGATCCCGACGATATGATTGCCACGTATGGCGCCGATACGGTGCGCTGGTTCGTGCTTTCCGATTCGCCACCCGAACGCGACGTGCAGTGGACCGAAGCAGGCATCGAGGGTGCTTGGCGCTTTACCCAACGGGCCTACAAGCTGGTCGGCGAGGCGCGCGAACTGCTTTCGCTCGACCCGGCCATAATTGACGGTGAGGAGCAGCACACTGTCGAAATCCTCAAGGCCGCCCATAAGGCCACGGCCCTGATCGAGGCCGATCTGGCGGGGCTGCGGTTCAATCGTGCCGTCGCCCAGATCTACGAACTGGCCAATGCGATCCAGAAGTTCATTCCGGCCGTAAGCGAATCACCCTCTCTGGCCAATATCACCGCGCTGCGCACGGCCATCGAACGCTTCGTGCAGTTCATCGCTCCCATGATGCCCCATCTGGCCGAAAGCTGTTGGGCCAATCTGGGTCACCAGACGATGATCTGCGACACGCCCTGGCCGGAAGCTGACCCGAACTACCTTGTTGATGACACGGTTGTATTGGCAGTTCAGGTCAACGGAAAACGGCGTGGTGAGATCGAAATGCCCAAAGACGCGCCTTCGGCCCAGGCCGAAGCTGCGGCCTTGTCACTGGACGCGGTTGTCCGCATTCTCGAAGGCAACCCACCCCGAAAGGTGATCGTCGTGCCCAACAGGATCGTCAATGTGGTTTGCTAGAGGTCTTCGTGCCTTGTGCCTTGGTACGGCCCTAACAGCGGCCGTCTCTTTGGCCGGCTGCACACTGACGCCGATTTACGGCGGTGCGAACGCGGCGAACGCGAGCCTCGCCCTGAGCTATGCGGAACCGGAAACGCGCCTGGAGCAAGTGGTTTATCGAACGCTTTCGGATCGACTTGGGCCGAACGTCGCGGGCGCACCGCAGTTTTCTGCCCAGGTTTCGTCCAACACCACGCGCATTGGCCTATCCAGTATATCGGGGCCAATAACGGAAAATCAGCTCACGATCACAATAACTTATCTCGTCATCGACGATGGCATGAGCCTCGCCGGCGGCGCGCGCTCGGCCACCGCCGGCTATCGCACGACGGGCCAGATCGTCGCCGACGATGCTGCGCGGACGGCAGCGGAAGAACAGGCGGCAAAGGCGGCGGCGGAAACTGTTCGTCTGGCTTTGCTGGCCGACCTGCAGACACGATGAGCGCACTTAAGGGGCGCGACATCGAGAAGTTTCTCGCGCGCCCCGACCTGACCTCGGGCCTTGTGCTGGTTTATGGTCCCGATACCGGGCTGGTCAGCGAGAATGCGGCCCGGCTGGTCAAGCATTTCGCCGGCGACCCGCCA
>TARA_R110002051_G_scaffold181071_7_pt1 | contig 17460 bp, 19 predicted proteins | sample TARA_R110002051 | Tara Oceans TARA_R110002051 (sample SAMEA4397023) | marine metagenome | biome: Polar Biome; feature: [MES] marine water layer (ENVO:01000295) within the mesopelagic zone...; material: water (ENVO:00002006), including particulate matter (ENVO:01000060) such...
CACGGCCACCGGCCCGGTCCTAGTATTACGGACACCACCAGGTCGCCGCCGCCGCTAACAGGTTATGCACAATTGACGCAGATCCGGGCGCAACAGAAAAGGGCCCTTTTTGTCCGATTGGGTGCTATAGGATTTTCCGGTCGCAAACGGGTTATGCACAACCCGAGCGGTCAAATAGTGTCCGCCGCCGATCCCGCATTAACTGACACCGCCGCCGGGCTTCCCTCGAGCTGCCGCTCGCCGATCCCGCATTAACTGACGCCGCCGCCGCTGGATCCCGGATTAGGACCCCTCAGAATGCGATCTAAGCAACGATCGGACCTTGACCCATACCATTGCACCCCCGGATCCGGACCTCGAGCGCGCCGCCTGGCGATATCGCAGGCAAAAGAAAACCGGACACGTGGCCCGGTTTAATCTGCGACGTTGCGCCGACCTACTAAATTAGCGCCCCCAGGTCGAGCCCCACGTCGCCGACTATGTGATGGCGGAGAATCGAACCACGCGGTAGCGTGCGCGCGAACTCAGTTAACCGTTCGCCATCCGTGTCGATCGTGGCAGCTTGCGCGCGCGTGGCTTCCCCATGCCGCCGCACGTGGTGGTGCTCGGCGTAGCATCCGCCCGGTTTATCCGGATCCGCCGCCGCGCGTTTACTCGAACCGTGCACCGGGAAAGCAATCACGTAATCGCGATCGCCGCGCGCGCATAAAGGTCTACCGTTCCCGCACGCCGCCGTACGCTCGCCGCTGGGTAGTACGCCGCCGCCGCACGTGACGCGCATTGCGTTGACGCGCATATGATTAGCCGGGCAATTAACAATCTTGATCCCGTCGTGATCCCGCCATTGTTTACCGTCCGAAAAATAATTTTCAGGCACCGTGACAACCACCGGACGCGGCTCACCGTGTAACCGGTTGAGCATATCCGCGCGGAGCGCATGATCGAGATCGATCAACCCGTCCGTGGAATAGTTAATCACGGTCTCGCCCGTGCGCCAGCGATAGCGCAACAAATCAAAATGGGAATACCCGAACGCGATACCGCCGCGCGGTACCGCCGCGCGCATCGCGCGCAGATACTCGTGATCAATCTCGCCGGTTCCGGTGCTATTAGCGGGCTTTAGGCTACAAGTATCCGGGCACGTCGCGAAAACGTCGCGAACCCCGGCGCGATATGTAATATCACACCCGGCGGTTTTACTTGATCTACTGTTAACTACTGTTTTAATCATTGTTGACCCCTTTATTAATAAACACGCGAACACCTATACACGACGGCCCTCAGGTATGCAACTGTATGGGATACTCGAGCTACTCGAGCAAAACGCGAACGAAAAAAAACCGGGCACCCTGGCCCGGTTCGAAGTGTCAAAAATCGACGGTTAGTTACGCGGCCTGCGCACTCGCAATCGACGACCATTGCGAAACGGGGAGATTGAGCAACCGCCCGCCGCGCCGTTCCCACTCGCCAACATCGTCCGCATCTATCCGGTTAGCGCGTAACGCGGCATCATTGCCGACCGCCGTTACCGCGTTGACTAGTGTCGCACGCGATACCGGTTGCCCCGCATAACCCGGCTGCGCCATTGTCGAGAACAGGCCATCCAAAACGCTGGCGGTCTCTTTTTTAGTCAGTTGAAGGACTCGCCCGACTTGATCCACCGCCGCCTGCGCGGTCGTTCCCGCGCTTAAGGTATCGCCCGCCGCCGCGCGAAACGTCTCCAACACTTCAGCGAAGGATTCGCGACTCGAATAATTAGCCGCAACGTCGCGCAGCTTTAGCGACAACGCCGCGTTATCGGCGTCCTTAGCGGTCTGAGTGAGAACCGACCACACGTCACTTTCAGATTGCGAGGACGTGAGATGCGCACTGCGCTGCTTTCGCGACGTTTGCATGCCGTTCAGACAGATCAGCGTCCACGCTAACATTGCGAGTGCGGCACTGCCGTGCCCCGTTTCTGAATTGCAAATGCTTAATCCCAAGGCCATTAAATCTCCGACGTTCGCCCCGGAGCCGGTGATCGCGGCAGACTTCAACCGCAAAGTCATTCGCTTTTCAGTAACCGACGCATTGACAATTTCCCAGCGGGCGTCCGACTCGGCCAACACGGGAACGACCGCATTGAGCATATCGAAGTTATCAAAACGCTTGAACTTATCCGAGAGGAAGGCGCGAAGCTCGCCGCCGCCAACACCTTGCTCGAAGGTAGTGTAGGCGTGGGTCCGGAGCATAACTTGCTTAGGCTCATTCGTGTAAATGCGATTTAGCGCTAAATCTAAAACGTCGGGATAGCGCTCTTGCAACCGCCGCCCGGTGCGGCTGTCAATGTCCGCTTTCGCGAGGACCTGCCCGAACGCAACGTCGTTGCAGCGGCTCGACACCGTCGCCATACCGGTTTGCTCGGAGTGTACAAAAGTTTTGCCCTCGATCGTCCGAAAATTCAGGCCGCCCGTGTCGGCGACAAAGTCCGCTTTTCGCGCTTCCTGATCCTTTAAATTTACTAGTAGAGACTGAAGGTCTCCGTGTTGATTTTCCATCAAAAATCCCCTTTAAGTTAAAATTTCTAAACGTAGAGTATCGGAGTGTATAGGATGCACGGTTGAAAAAAAAGGGCCACGTTAGCAGCCCTTACATTGGTTTTTGTTTATTGCCCCCTTTCCCGGTCCCGCTTTTCGCGCTTTTCGCGCTGGATCCGGTCCCAGTCAGTCTCGCCCTCGCACCGTTTTACGATCCACTCGATCAGCTTAAAAATAAACACTCAGGCGGGCACAAAATTGAAGTACAGGCGCGGCATATGATCGAACTGCAAACTGCCCCGTTGATTGTCGGATTTCCGACGCACCACGCAAAGTCCGCCGCCGAAGCCCTCGACTTCAAAGTCTTCCTGCAATTCCGAAGTTGTCCATGTGTTACGCGGTTGCGAGGCGCGATCCAGTAGTTCCGCCAGTTGAAATTCATACAACCATTTTGGTCCTAAACGATTCCGTAGTTGCTGAAGGTGCGCCCACTCGCCGCGATAAGTAGCGGAGCCCGAGCGCATCCAATCGGATTGCAAGCTGGTTTTCCATTCCTCGCCGTGTTGTTCTGCATAAGCTTTTACGGCGGTTAATTGATCTACTGTGAGATTCATTTGGTTACCCCTTGAGGTTTAGTTTTACACCCCCAAAGCATACCGTTAGGTATGGGACTTTACAAGACTAAAAACGTCCGCCCACGGCACAGGGTTCCGCCAATGGCCCGCCGGTTCCGCCCCGGACAAACCGTCGGTAGCCAGCGCAATTGCGTCCGCGCCGCGATACAACAGGACGGAGTGCGCTCGATCCTTGAAGGGCTGCTTTTTAATCAGCACCCACGCGGAGGCGTGGGCATGGCGTGTCAGGAAAGAAACTTGATGCGGCGACAGTCGAACAGCGTTCGCCGTGCAAACCTTTAATTCAATAAGGTGGATCTGTCCGTCGGAATCACAGAGAAGTGTATCCGGCACTCCAGGCACGGCCCACGACTCAATTCGCGTGGCAATCCAACTCTCAGGCAGATTTGTCCGGACTTGCTTCCAGAAGTTCGACTCGCGGTTTTTCGCTGTCGCTACTTTCATCGTCTGGGGTCGCCATCAAAGGAGCAAAACTTTCACGGATTTTAATCAGTTCGCGCTCAACGTCAGAGCGGCTCATCTGGTCGATACTGCCGTGGCGAATTTCCGATTTCGAAACGTGCAGCCCAGCCGTCGATCCGCGAATTTTCTCGGCGGCCACGGCAGCCGAAAAGGCACCGCCCGACAAACTTTCCTCGCGCAGCCGCCAAAGGTCCGCAAGATGCTGGTCCTCGTCGATGCCATATTTAATCTTCATCTCAGAACGGACTTCGAGGATCCGCTTGACGACATGGGGATACATCGCCGGGTTCGTCAGTTCAGACGCCCGGACTGACGCGCCGCGAGCGCTATAGCCTGCGCGTTCCGCAGCTTCACGTAAGGTGATGCGCCCGGTATTTTCCACCAACTCGCGCACGAATTTTTCTTGCTTTTTCGTCAACGGACGATTTTCAGGCAAAAAGGGCGGTGGTGTAACTTTTCGCGGCGGGCGCGGCTTATGCCTGTCCGGGTCGGGCAAGACGAGATAGCGGCTTTGATTCACTGTCATGCCCGAATTTTGCCACACGCCGAAAAAATAGGAAACACTATATATACGTTCTGAATAAAAAATAAAAAAAAACTCACTCAGATCGTACTAAGGTATTTTCCTGATTAAGGTAGAGTAACTTTATTGGTCTAATAGGTAACACCTTACTTTGCTCTATTTTGTTACCACTAAGTTATTGGTTTATATATAAAAAACACCTAAAGTAACACTGGTAACGGAGGTAACGGCATATTTTTAGAAAAATAAAAAAAAACTATTTGAAACGTATATATAGTAAATCGTGTTCCTTGTTCCGTGACCCGAAAACCCCAATTCCTGAAACCTCTTTTAAATCAAAGACTTACGCGCCCATTGAGCCAAAACCCTATCTATGGGATAATATGGGAGCGGCTATCTCGGTCGCAATGTGTTCTTTAACAAAAGGGGAGAAGCGCTTATGCCTTACAAGGCAAAAGGCCGTGCTGTGCCAAAAACAGCACAACGAGCTTGGTTCGACGTTGACAGGAAAGGTCTGTCTCAATTGATGGCCGACCGGCCCCGATCGTTCGTGCTTGCCGAGTTGATCCAAAACGCTTGGGATCAAAACGTGACCAACGTTACTGTTGAGATCGAGAAGCTACGTCGCGGCCTCGCGGTCGTTACCGTAGTCGACGACGATCCCGACGGTTGGTCCGACTTGACCCACGCCTACACTCTCTACGCGCCGTCAGCCAAAAAGGCCGATCCAACGCTGCGAGGGCGGTTCAATCTTGGTGAGAAGCTCGTTCTGTCCATGTGCCGGGAGGCGCGGATCGTGACGGTGACCGGCGGCGTCGCATTTGACGCTAAGGGTCGTCACAACCTCCGCAGCCGCCGGGAGTCGGGTAGTCTGTTCGAGGCGACGTTACCGTTGACCGACGCGGATATTCGGGCGTTCGAAATATTTTTCGATAGCCTGCTGTGTCCGCCGGGAATCGCAACGACGCTGAAGGTGCAAGATCGGATCGTGACGTTAAACTCACGTTCTCCGGTCAGCACCCTTGAACTGACGCTGCCGACAGTCATTGCCGACGCCGAAGGCAATCTAAAGCGAAGCCGCCGTGCTACGACGGTGGAGCTTTACGAGCCGACGGCGGATGAGGTGCCGCACATTTACGAACTCGGGATCCCGGTCGTTGAGACCGAAGGTCGCTGGCACGTGAACGTGCAGCAAAAAGTGCCGTTGAACGCGGATCGCGACAACGTGACGCCCGCCTACTTGGCGGAACTACGGGTCGCGGTTCTGAACGCGGCGGCGCACTTGCTCGACACCGAGGACTTTTCAGAGTCGTGGGTGACGGAAGCTTCATCGGACGAGCGCTGCACGGATGCAGTGACGGAGCGGGTGATGACAGCGAGGTTTGGGGAGAAGCGGGTCGCTTATGACCCGTCCAACCCCGAAGCGAACCGGGTCGCGGCGGCGAACGGCTACACGGTTATCACCGGGGGCACTTTGACCGGCGGCCAATGGGGGAACGCCAAGGCGGCGTCCGCCATTCCGGCTGCGGGGCAGAAGTTCCCGACCAGCTACGACGCGTATTCGAATGATCCGAATGCGCCCGAAGCGGAAACCGTGGATCCGGGCAATTGGACGGACGACCAACGCGACACGGTAGCGTTTGCTCAGCGGCTGCACGAGCTACTGCTAGGATGCTCAACTGGGGTTGTGTTGGTCAAAACCGACAACGCCTTCATGGCGGCGTACTCCAAGCGGAGTCTGCACCTGAACGTTGACGCGCTGGGACGACAATGGTTCCGGCGTGAAAACAGAAAAGTGCAGGTAGAGTTAATGCTCCATGAGTTCGCGCATTTCCATGAAAGCGATCACTTGTCCGAGAATTTTGCGGATACGGTGGGAAGTTTAGGAGCCAAGCTGGCGTGGCATCTGGGTCTGGAAAAGATCTAGTGCCTTTAAGCCCGACCCTTCACGGGGTCGGGTTTTTTTATCTTCCGTCAGCTATTTAACGGGCCAGTAATAAGGCAGGTCGTTCGCCTCTGCCCAACCGAATTGACCGTAGTGGTCTGCATCCTTACGCAGTAGATTGCTACGGTGTGTAGCGTGGATTTCACCGTTCCACCAGTCGGGCAGGTTTGGTTCAGGGCCCTTCTTGGAGGTTAGGATCATCGTGTTATTAAATCCCCGGTCTATCCATTCTGTTATACAGATGTCCTTATACAGGTGCAGCGCCTCGGTGTGGCCGGTCCACATTTTGACCGCTGGATGATTTTTCCAGCCGTCGCGCCGCCCTTCGAGTACGTTCAATATTTGCAGACACTCGACGCGCTGTTTACCAAGCCGTTTATTGTCTAAGCAGACCACGCTGTCTCGCAAATCTGCATAGGGTAAGAAGGTTTGCATCACTTTGCTCCTGCGTCCGACTTACATTTTTCCGTCAGCCACTCGAAGAAAAATTCCCGCTCTTCCCCGTCTTGGGCGTAAGTCAGCGGGGTCAGATTTACCTCCCCCAGGGGCCCGTCAATCAGCGCATACAGGCTTCCGTCATTATTGCGGATTGCGTACAACACAGCCGAACGACTGAGGACCGCCTCGAACGGTCTACGATCGGTCCCAGTACGTCGGCCTTTCACTCTGCAAAATTCTTTACGCATAATGTATTTCCTTTGTTTTTTCGCTGCCCCGTTTTGTTTTCACGGCAAATTGACTTTGTAGATCCGTGAGGGGCGGTGGTTGATCAATAAATTCCGAGCGATGTGTTCGGCTTCCGGGCGCGTATAAGTCGCTTCGAAGTGCAGTTCTAAGCTGGCGAAGCTGCGCCACACCACGAGAAATTGCTGTGGCTCTTGCGCGGCTTCGCCGCCGGGCCTTTTATCTTCATCTGCACTGGACTTTTCTGCCTCGTTATCTCTCTCGTAAAGGTCTAACCCATGCATCGTTTTTTCCTTTGAGGTTTTTTTCCGGTATGCTATTTTACAGGAGGGTATGGGACCGGTCAACTGCGTGCGGAAAATTTTATAGGAGAATAAATAATGGAATGGCCAGCAGATAAAATTGAAGGAACCGATATGAAGGATTGGGAAAAATTAGCAAAAGAGTATCGACACGGGATGCCGATCGGCAGGAGAGACCCGGTGACTGGTGAGCTGGAAGATTTTTCTGAGCGGGAGGAAATCAAACATATGCAGCGATACATGATGGTAGTGACTTTGGGGCCGAAGGCAGCTTTTGAGGAAATCAATAGAAGGGCGGCATACGACGCTAAACACCCACAGCGGCAGCGGCATTTCGAACTCCCATGCAGGTGGATACCCGAGGAAGGTGGATGATTTAATTCCGTAAAAAAAAACCGGGCGCAAGGCCCGGTAAAATCCGGCGTTGAAAGGGGAAAATCAGCCGGGAATGTGCGCGTAGTATGGAGGATCAGTGAAGCAACCCTTCCTCAGAGCCCGTTAAAACGGACTCTAAAACTTCCTCGTTCGGCGTTCCTTCTTCGGCGCTCATGTTCGAAGCGACGGCGATGCTCACGGCAGACCCTAAGATCCCGAGCGCGTGCGTTTGATCCGACGTTCCGCGCAAAAGGCACTGTAGCATCACGGTCAACGCGCCGCCCATCGCGGCATCAAATGTCAACTCCTCGTCGTAAAATTTTTGAACGAGCTTTTCGGTTAATGCTGCCGCTTTTTCAAACTCGTTAATTTTGTTTTGGGCTTCAGAAGACATGCTCATCCTTGCTGTATCCGGCTCCACGCGCGTTCCAACGCAACCGCGTCCTCTTTGGACAGGCTGTCCGAAAATTCTACCAAAGCCGCTTCGATTATTCGGACAGCGGCGACCCATTCTATCGTTTCCGGTGGAAGAGGAATGCTTACAATGTTCGACATAATTTTTGTTTCCTTTTGACTTAGGCTTCAGCGTATCTTACATTGTCCCATAGATAAACAAGCAAAGGAAATAAAATGGAGTATATCATGCAGGATCAGCGGAAATCGAACGAGCGCTATCGAAGCAGAAAAGTTTGGGGAAAAATTTACATGTGGATAGCTTCTGGGTCGGTGTTCGCCGTTTCCCTTTACGGCATTATACAAAGTGGCGCGAGCGGTTAAAGCCGAGTCCGCTGACGCGCCGGTTCTATCTCGGCTTGCCTTCACGTGAAACGCTAGGCGCTCTCTGCGTCCCGCCGAGCGACAATTTCCTCCTTCAAAAACTTCTGGTCTTTTTTCGACAGATTTTCCCGCTTCCACGCTTCCCAAGAAAGTCGCAACTGCCCCGATATTGATCGAGCTTCGATGCGAGCGACGGCGGAAATTTCCTCGTACATGGGGCGGGTGACAAGCACCGACTTCCATTTCGTCGTGTCCATTCTTAGGTTCTCCGATTGGGCTAGTGAAGTGATGGGATTGTATAGGATTCTCCAATAAAATCAAGAGGCTTCGCCCCAACTGGGGCCGATTTCAATATCGCAGCGGTTGGGAATTTCCAAGGGCACCGCGTTTTCCATAATTTCCGCGTATTTTTCCGCCTCCTCCCGGTTCTCAACCGAAAAACACAGTTCGTCGTGGATCTGAACAAGAGGCACCACACCGATCTGAAACAAATCAACCATGCTCTGCTTGCACATGTCCGCAGCGCTGGCTTGGATCAATCTATTGAGGCTCTTGTAGGTGTATGCGCGAACGAGTCGCGTTGTTCCGCCGTATTCGGCTATGGCTTCTTCTCGCGGCAGAGCCTTGTGCATCTCAAACGAGTCTGGCTCCCACAGGTCGAAGCGGCATTTTCGTCCACGTAGGCTGCGTATAGAGCCGCTGGAGCGTGGGTCGTTCAATCGGCGGCTTACCCCCTGCATCAACTGGCGAACGAACGGTACGCGCTCGTGGTAGCGGTCGGTGAGGGTCTTGGCTTCGGCTTTGTCAATGTCGAGTTGTTCCGCCAGCTTGTTGACGCCCATTCCGTACATCATGGCAAGATTAATGAGCTTTGCTTGCTTTCGTGGGATTTCAGCCATTTCGGCGACGAGGCTGTGGAAGTCCATTTTTGGATCGTTGGTATAGCCTTCCAGAAATTCGGACAAGCCCTTCAATTCCGTATTTTTTGAATCGCCGTAGGCCTTGGCGTAGTGCACCAAGATCCGTGGTTCCTGTTGCGAGTAGTCGATCGCCGCCCACTGTTGCCCTTCCTCGGGCAGGAACAGGCTTCTGATCATGGGGCCGAGTGTCGGGTTCCGTGCAGGCAACTGCTGAATGTTCGGGTTCTGATAGCTTAGGCGACCGGACACCGTTCCGCCGGAATCGCTGCGATTTTGATTGATATGCGCGTGAATGCGGCCATCTTTCCCCACATATTTAAGAATGTTGCCGACGAAGGCCGAATGCGTTTTATTCAATTCCCGCGCTTGCATGATAAGAACGGGTAATTCGTGAGAGTGTTCTGACAGAAAGCCGCGTGTGAAAGACGGTGCCCCCTGTTCCGTTTTTGGGTAGGACAGGCCCACCTTTTCAAAGGCCGAAGCGACTGATTGCGCGGCCCAGATTTCGACATCTTTCCCGGCAAGTTGTTTGATCTTTCGGAGCGCGGCCTTTTCCTGTTTGATGAGTTCCTGTTTGGTCCGTTCAGCGCGGTCAAGATCGACGCGAATACCTTTCCACGTCATTTCGATCAGGCCCGGCAGCAACGCCATTTCCAATTCCCAGATAGCGGACAAATCCTGCTTCCTCAGTTCAAGTTTGAAACAGTGCCAGAGATCGAGGGTCAATCGTGCATCGGCCTCGCCGTAGGGACCGACATACATGGCGGGAAGCAGATACAACTCTGCTTTTGGGTCTAGGCCAAATTCCTGTGCGGCTTCGGTGAGCAGGCGTTCGCTTTTAGTTTGGGACAGGTAGTCATAGGCCAGTGCGTTCAGCGAATAGGAAAAGCGGTTTTCATCGAGCAAGCTGGCGGTGATCATCGTGTCGATGAGCTTGCCCTTCACTGTGAAGCCCTCGTGTTTCAAAAAGCCCACGTCATATGCGGCGTTGTGAAAAATTTTATCCGCAGGGCATTCGCAGATTTTTTTAATCCAGCGGTGCACGATGCGCTCATCCAGATTGCCGCCGCCCACGTGGCGGATCGGCACGTATCCGTTCCACGAAGCGGTGGCTATGGCATAGCCCACTACTTCCCCGTTGCCGGTGGGCCAGCCGGGGCCGTGCGTTTTCAAGCCAGGGTCTTTTGTTTCCAGGTCGATAGCAATTTCGGATGCTGACGTGAGATCTGGAAGCTCACTCGGGGGCACCCACTCGCTTTTAGGGGGAAACATTGTCATTTGAAGTTTGGTGATAGGTTTCATAAAAGATAGCTCAAATGCAGGTTTTCCGGTTCCACAATATATAAGTTTTGTCGCGTACGTGTTACCCCCACGTAAAAAACGCGGTGTGTGTCATTATTAAAATCTCGTGCCGCTGCGGGCGCTAAATCGGAAAACAAAACGACGTTATCCGCTTCGCCGCCCTTCGCTTGGTGAATGGTGGATAAGCGGATACGCGGCTGGGCGTTGAACTTTTCTCCGCGCCGCAACAGGGCCACGATGTACGCACGATCTGCATCTGGCAGTTTGTCCATTGCTTCGTGCCAGATTTGATCTTCGCTAGCCAACAAGCCGTGCTGTTTTTGAAGTTTTTCCAACGTGAACATGGCGGTTTCATCTTCGAGGATTTTTTTGTGCCCACGTGTGACGCGCACCCCATTTCCTGTCATATATCCGTAGACACACTGGGCCGTGTGCAGTGAGACTTCGTTTCCTTTCCGCAAGGCTTCCCATCCATTCACCGCTTCCGACAATTTTTCAGAAATAGACCGCTGGCGGGGTCGTTCAAACAAGTAGCCCATTGAGCGCAGTGTGGTGTCCAGCGGGTCAAGCATGTAGTTAGCTTGGGTAAGGATGAGCCATGAGCCGTGGGACAAGTCTGCTTCAGACAGATCGTAGATCCGTTCGACGGTGCCCTTTTCCTGCCGGGGCCGATATTGCTTGGGATACCGATCTGTGATTCGTGCCACAATTTTATCGGCAACGGTATGGACGCTTTGTGGGATCCGATACGATTGTTCCAAGGTTTCGGAGCCGCCGGGCAGGTGTATGAATTGATTTATGTCGGCTCCCGCCCAGCGGTAGATCGCTTGGTCGTCGTCGCCAGCGCAATACATTTTTTCGCTGTGTTCATCCAAACCGTGGGCAATGTCCCATTGCAGGGGACTCAAGTCTTGCGCTTCGTCCAGAAAGCACACCTTGAACCGTGGGCAGTGGTCTGCCATATTTTCCGCAAACATCACGAGGGTGTCGGTGTAGTCCAGCAAGCCGTTTGCTTCTTTATATTTTTGATAGGCGCGGTCCACGTACGACACTTCTTCCCAGACGTTATCTATGTTGGATTGGTTGTACTGCTCGCGAATGGAAATTTTTCTCAATCGCGCCAGATTGATGAGGCTTAAAATGGGGTGGTCAGAGGAGGAAATTGTCGTCCCATCGCCAGCAAAGGGATCCTTTTTAGACCTCACCAACTGGATCCCAAGGTGGTTTGAAAGCTCGTGGAAGTGCTCCGTTTTCATTTGTTGGTCGTTGCGCAAACCCAACAGGCGATAGGACAAGCTGTGTAGGGTGCGAAAATAGACTAAGTCATGCTCAGCATCCAAGTTAAAACGCTTGGCGGCGCGGTCCCGCGCTTCCGTGGCGGCTTTTTTTGTGAACGAGAGGAATGCGATCTGGTTAGGAGGCACTTGATCGGCCAGAGCTTGGTCAACCAGATTTAACAGCGTCGTAGTTTTCCCTGTACCGGGGGGTCCGAAGATCCGAAACATTTTAAGCCGGGTTATCCAAACATTCGTTCGCTGAAGCGGTTTCTTGAGAGTCTTCAAGATTAGCCAGCATCTTCGCCATATCATCAATTTCAACGTAGGGTTCGCTGCTGTCATCAAAATCGCTAGGTGTTGCCACGAAATTTTGCGATGAAAACTGGTGAAAAGTAGGTGCCGTGACGCAACACAGGCAGTCATTCCATTGGAATTCTCGTATCCCTCGCAAATGTTCTTTCACGGTAGTTATTTTATTGTTTACATGACGCTGATGCTCCCGCACATAGTGAATAATTGTTTTCTTTTTACCGGTTGGCGTCAGGGCCGTCTTTTCCCGGTCTTTAAAATAGTATTTCGTTTCTTTCATGGGCACACTAAATGTGACGCGATAACCTTGTTTTCGGATGGACACCGACCACTGCTGATCTTTAAACCTCCAAAAATTTAGTGCACTGCAAAAAATACATCGCAAAAAGGCTTCAACGGATTCCCAACAATCTTGAATGGGTTCCTTGTCCATCGTTGAATGGCCCCAATGGTTCATTTGTGTGTAACCACCACTATCTTGACCGCAGCGCCCCGATTTTTTTGGAAAAGAAAATTGTTTAGGCATTCTCTGCCGCAGAATCTCCACTTCCCCGGCCTTGTTTACGGAGGAATAAAAAGAAATCCAAGCAAGTTTGTCGTCTGATATGTCCCGAAAGGCTATTCCGCACTCGTACACCGCCAACGACTTATGTCTGGGTTTTGTCAAGTCGAACCCTAAGTGTTTTGGTGCTTTGACGGCGTAAATAAATTCGCTGGGGCAAGAATCCTCAAGTTCCACGGAGCCTTTAAATTTTACCTTTTCTCTTTCGCTATTTTTTCTTGATAGCGCAACAAACATGATCGAACTCAACTTCGTGGTATCCAGAACCTTCGAAGTGTGCGTTTTCGATCCGACGTGGGGGATATAGGGGCCGATATTCCTCAACGCTTTTCGTGTTTTCCGATGCGTTTCACTGTAGAGGGTCTTACATAAAAGACGTTCTTGAACTATGTCTATATTCTCCAGCAATCCAGACAATGTTTTATAAGTTCCGACACGGCCAACCGGCTTCGACATTCGACGTGCCTTCATGCGGGGCTTAGTCTTTGGCCGCCGTATTAGCACGACAAACCAGTTCCATATTTCCCGCATTTGTTTAAGCATTCGTTATATACCTCTCTCGGGGAACATTAAAACGGTGCGTCCTTAGTTTCCCCGAAATCTGGGGTAGGCACTTCGACGGAGTGCTGCTCGTGGGCCGGGATAGACCACACGCGGACAGGCTTACCACGGACTTTGAGGAGGATAGATTTTCCGTTTATGTCCCGTAAGCGCTGCGCCATCTTGTGTGGTTTGAAATCAAAGAATCGGTTCTTTCGCAGGAAAGCGTCAAAATCTTTTAGTCGGAAGTATGTGATGCCGTCTTCCTCATCCGTGTAAGGGCGTCGTAGAAGTATTTCCTCCCGCTCACTAGCTCGTTGTTTGCTTGTGCACCATTCTTCGAGGAAATCATAAAACTGCCCGGCTATGCTGGCATCTTGACTCACTTCCAGTACGTTGCCCTCGGTTTGCGTCATGTCCGTCAACAAGTGGTTAAGGCGTCCTTCCCACACTTGTTTGGTTTGCGTACGTGGCATGAAATTCAATTGTTCGACGCAGGCTCGCTGGAAGGTTGGCTGGTTCATCAGACCTTCCGTGTCCATTTCCAGCGGCTGTCCGTTCACGTCCACAAACCAAACAGGAGGCTGGCTGTTGTATTTTCGCAGGTTGGCGATAAGTGTTCCGGTGGCCGTGGCGTCTACGCCGTGCTTGCGGGTGCGGCATAGGTCGGCATTGCAGAAAGCGTTTATGGGGCTGTCTTTGCACTTGTAAGTGTAGTCCTTTTTTTGCAACTGCTTGGCGACGACGTTGACTTCCGAGAGGGGCAATGGAGGGACGAGGTAGTTCGCGTTGTAATTCAAAATCTCCGTTTCCCACGAGTCTGGGAAGGCTTTTCGCAGGAAAACGCCTATATTAAAAAGCCCGTTGTTTCGGGACCCCTCGGAAATTTTTTGAGAACACAGATGCTGTAAACAGGGAGGGCCGTCGGGCACGGGCGTACCGTCAGTGGCTTCCATAGTCAGGGACAGCAACTGCTCGGGTGTCTGAGCATACTTTTCGTGCAGTTCAAAAAACTCAGAAAGCGTGGCAGCGTAGCCATCGTCGTGAATAGCGTATCGCAACCCCTCGGCGGCATCATAGTAAGGAATGTTAAGAAAATTCCCTACATCCCCCCTGTCCAGATTCAGTTGGATCTGTTTAGGAAACACCTCACACGTGCCGTAGCCCAGCCCAGCCCCTAAATTCTGCAAAACCTCCTGCATATCCTTTGCAGCAATCCAATCTGTGCAGAACAGGAAGCAATGTGCACCGCCGGATTTACTCCTACACACGACAAGCGGTAATTTGGCTTCGCGGATTTTATTGACAAGCGCGGTGTGGTTGAGCGGATATTCATCAATATCCAAGCAGCCCCAGCGGCATTCGTTCGTTTCATTTATGGGAATGACCCCAACAGAAACCCCTTCGCCGCTCAGGTGCTTTTCCCACAGAGCCGTGGTGCGTGGTTCGCGAACTAGGTTGGCTTTACCTAGATTTTTTCCGTTCGCGTTTTTTCGTTGTATGTTGTAGGTTCCGTACGCCTGTTTCAGGCCGTCGAAAATACCTGCAAATTTTTCTGCATCAGACATGAAACTCCCCCTGATCGAGGCGGCGCGCCATGCGCCGCCCTTTGTTTTAATTATCTTCGATCAGAAAGGCACATCTTCATCTATTTCTGTACCACCCTCTTCCTGCTGATGCTTAACAGTGACCGTCCCGGTTTTGATGCTGTGGGCAAATTGACGGGCCTCCTGATAGTGGTCCGCGTTTTCTACGGGTCCTTCCAAGGTCACGTCCCAATTGAACCAGTCGCCCTCATCGTTGCCATCTTCGATGACCTGCAACGTGTAAATGTAAGCAAAACGGGGTGGGCTAAAAATCTTTCCCGCGTCGTTGGTCATTACCCGCGAAGCGATCATGCTGTTCCATTTTCGAGACTTTTTTAAGGCCGTACTTTTCATCGCCAGCAACGCAACCGTGGAAGGACCCTTGTCGTTCAGCACCAGCAAATAATGGTGATGTGTGTCCTCCAGGTATGACCCGCTTTCCGTATAATCCTTGTTGTCTTCAGGACTTCTGGTGGTTTCCGGGCGTTTTTCGTCCGGCGTATAGATGGATACCGGAGCGTTATTTCCGTCGCCACGCGGGGTCCACTCAATGAACCGACGCTGATAGGCAGCGGGAATAACACGAAGTTTTCTGTCCGTGTAAAGCTCATTGGTCACGCTGTTCCAAACATCCCCCGGCGAGGCGTTAATACCTAGCGCCTTCAACTGCTTGATGCTTTTCTGGCTGCTGGCCTGTAGCAGTTTCAGGAAAGGAAGTGCGAGATCTTCCTGTCCCACCTCTTCGTTACCCACCCCCGCGTCCAATTCTAACAGGGAGGTATCTAGCCCAGCAGTCAGCTCTTTATTCACTTTTTTTGTGGTCATTTTCGTCGCCATTACTTGGTTCCTCTCTTGATTGTTGCCCGCTGTCCAACGAAGACGCCGAACAGTTCCATCGGGATTTCTTCACCCTGTTCAATACGCTCTTTGACAAAGGCTTTGAGTGTTGAAGGGTGAACATCTGTTTTTTGAGCAGGTGAAAACCCCTGCCCTTCAATGATTGTTACAAACTCACGGGCCTTGGTATCTTCGTTTCGTCCGAAGTTCACGCTTACCGTGTTTTTGATTAAATCATCGAATTCGTGGTCGCGAAGCCAATTGAAAGCGGCTTCTTTGTTGTCCACTTTTATGTGGGCACCGTAGGTTTGTTTCAAAGCAATTTTTGATCCATCTTCCAGTTCAAATGCCGATAAGCCCATCTCAGTGAGCATGGCCGGAAGATCTTCGTCGGTTAGTTTGAGCAGGCTTTTTTTTCGTTGCTTGAGCAAGTTCTCCAATTGCTCAATATCTTCTTCTGTTTCGATTATGCGGTTGGCAACTTCAGCAACGGTTTTTAGGTTTGTGTCGTCAACGTTGCTTAGTTTGGAAGAGACGGCATCGGCTTCCATATCGAAGATTAAATCGCTCATAGCTTCTCCTGTTCCGTGGTTTGTGGTTCGTGGTTGAAAGGGTGATTGGCCCTTTACGCAGCCGATAATGTCTTATACCATTGCACAAGTCAAGGGGGAAACTATGCTAGCCGCTATGAGCAACTATCAATGGAAAACAAAACCGTATGAGCATCAGACTACGGCTCTGAAAAACTCTTGTTTTTCAGAATATTATGCGCTGTACATGGAAATGGGCACGGGCAAAAGCAAAGTTATTGTGGACACGATGGCGTTGCTTTTTGAAGCCGGACACATCGACACGGTTCTTATTTTGGCTCCAAAAGGTGTGTACGACAACTGGATCAGATCGGAGATCCCCCGGCACCTGCCAGATCGGATCCCACACAATTTGGTCCGATGGCAAAATAACCTCACAAAAAAGTTTATTGGGGAGATGCAAGGCATTCTCTATCCCGCAAAACGTAAAGCAGAAACACTACACACCTTGGTCATGAACATAGAAGCGGTGAGTACCAAAAAAGGTGCAAGCACTCTTTTGAAATACTTAAAAAGTAATCCCAAAAATTTGTTGGTCGTGGATGAAAGCACGACGATTAAAAATCACAAAGCACTTCGGACGAAGAACATCATAAAGGCGGCTCAGTTTGCAAAGTACCGGCGCATTTTAACCGGTTCGCCCATTACAAAATCCCCGATGGACTTGTACAGCCAATGCGCGTTTTTAAGCCCCAAGGCTTTAGGCTTCAAAAGTTTTTATGCGTTTCGAAATCGTTATGCACGGATGCAGCAGCGCCACATTGGCCCTCGGAGCATTCAGGAAATTGTGGGTTACCAACGGCTTGATGAGCTGAATGAAAAACTCAATCGGTTCTCGCTGAGAACCCTTAAAAAAGATTGTTTAGATCTACCCGAAAAAATTTACATGCGCCGAGACGTTGCTTTAACCGCAGAGCAAGAACGACTCTATCGACAAATGAAAAAGCTGGCGCTCGCGCAGTTCGATCAAGGAGAGCTGGCAACCACTTCCTCCGTTCTGACACAAATCATGCGACTGCAACAAATCACCTGTGGGTTTTTGAAACCGGACAATGGTGAAATAGAAGAGATTAAAAACAATCGTCTAGACGAACTTATGGCGGTTGTCGAAGAACTTCAGGGCAAGGCGATCATATGGGCCTCATGGACGTACGACATAGGCCGCATTGCCAACGCCCTGCGCCGTCGCTTCGGAGACGAAGCGGCGGCCTCTTATTTTGGCGCAACAGAACAGAAGCATCGACAGGAAATAGTCGAAAAGTTTCAGGACCCAGATTCAGAATTGCGGTTTTTTGTCGGCCAGCCGAGAACCGGGGGG
>TARA_R110002051_G_scaffold34125_4_pt1 | contig 17459 bp, 20 predicted proteins | sample TARA_R110002051 | Tara Oceans TARA_R110002051 (sample SAMEA4397023) | marine metagenome | biome: Polar Biome; feature: [MES] marine water layer (ENVO:01000295) within the mesopelagic zone...; material: water (ENVO:00002006), including particulate matter (ENVO:01000060) such as......
CCCCAGGACACGCCTTGCCCACAGGCGGTTGAAATCCGCCAGCGCGGCGCCGATCCGGGTGCCGCCCGACCAGTCGGCGACCGCTTCGGAGCAGGCGGACAGCGCTTCGTCGGGATCGCGGCGGCGCATCTGCCGCGTCACATTCGTCAGCCGGGTTCCGAAGAGAAATGTCTGCACCCGCGTCCGCTTCTCCGTCAGGGCGTGCAGAAAGTGCAGAAAGATGCGGGTGTACTGATGCATGGAGCCGGAGATGTCGGCCAGCACGACGAGCGGTGGCGGCGCGTGGCGGCGCTGTCGGAAGCGCGGCAGCATCAGGTCGCCGCCGCTGCGCATGGCGCACCGCATGGTGGCCCGCGGATCGATACGACCCGGCTTCGCCGATGGCTTCCAGCGTCGCGTGTTGGCCTCGTCCAGCGGCATCACGAGGCGGGCAATCTCCCGCCGCGCCATGGCGAGTTCCGCCGCGCTCATCTGCGCGAAATCCATGCGCTTGAACAGCTCGCGTGCCGATGCCGTCAGCCTTGCTTCAACCTCGACGTCCGGCGCGGCTTGTGATGTCGGCGGCGGCGCCTTCTCGGCGGCCAGTGCATCGGCGACACGGTTATGCCCTGGGCGCGGCTTCTCCCGCTCGCGGTTGTCAGCAGCCTTGGGCGACATCAGCGCGATCATCTTGCCGACAAGGTCGCGCGAGCGCCAGAAGAGGTCGAAGGCCTCGTCGAACACCGCCTGGTCCTCGCGACGCTGCAGAAAGACGGCCGACAGGGCGGCGTGGAATTCTTCCCGCGACCCGATACCTATGGCTTTGACCGCCGCGATGGCGTCGACACTGGCTCCCGTGCCTGTCCTGATGCCGGCGCGGCGAAGCACTCGGGAAAAATGGACGAGGTTGTCGGCAAGCCGACCTTCGTCGTGTCCCTCTCCGGGGAACACGAAGCCATCGCCGGAGCCGGTCTCCTGCATCGCCCTATCCTGCCACCCGAAGATCGGCCTTCACCTCGGACAGGACCCGCTCGCCCTCGCCGCCCTGCAGACGGGCTATGTCGTCCTGGTATTTGAGCAGCGTCCCCAGCGTGTCGGCGATCGTTTCCGGGTCGAGCGCGATCCGGTCGAGTTCGGTGAGCGCCGTCGCCCAGTCGATCGTCTCCGCAACGCCGGGGCTCTTGAACAGGTCGAGCGTCCGCAGCTTCTGCACATAGGCGACCACCTGCTGCGACAGCGCTGCGTTGCAGCCGGGGACCTTGCGGCGGATGATCTCCAGCTCCTGCGCTGCATTCGGGTAATCCACCCAATGGTAGAGGCAGCGGCGTTTCAGCGCGTCGTGGATCTCGCGGGTACGATTGGTGGTGATGATGACGATCGGCGGTTCGGTAGCCTTGATCGTGCCGAGTTCCGGAATGGTCACCTGAAAATCCGACAGGACTTCCAGCAGAAACGCCTCGAAGGCCTCGTCCGTGCGGTCCAGTTCGTCGATGAGAAAGACCGGAGCCGGCATGCCCGCCTGCCCGAGCGCCTGCAGCACCGGGCGGCGGATCAGGTGGCGTTCAGAGAATATGTCGGTTTCCAGCCGCTGCCGATCCTGGATGCCAGTCGCCTCCGCCAGCCGGATCTCCAGCATCTGCGCCGCATAGTTCCATTCGTAAACGGCCGAGGAGACATCCAGCCCCTCGTAGCACTGCAGCCGGATCAGCGGACGGCCGAGCGCCCTGGACAGCGTCTTGGCGATCTCGGTCTTGCCAACCCCCGCTTCACCCTCGAGAAACAGCGGCCGCCGCATGCGCAGCGAAAGAAAGATCACCGTCGCCAGCCGCCGGTCGGCGAGATAATCCTGTTGCTCGAGAAGCTCCACCGTCTCGTCGATGGAACTCGGGATCGGTCTTGCGATATCGTCTGTCATGCCGCCTCCTGGCGCCAATCTAGAGCGTCCGGAACCCGCGGTCCAGATAGATGAGAGGCGGGTTGGGCGGGCCGAGGTGCAGGCCGACCACCTCGCCGAACAGAACCAGGTGGCTCGCCACCGGCTTCACCTCGGTGACTCGGCAGTCGAAGGCAACCATGGCATCGGAAAGGATCGGCGCGCCGGTCACCAGGGTCTGCCAGTCGGCGCCGGCAAAGCGGTCATCTCCGGTCAGACCGCCCATTCCGGCAAAGCCTGCGGCCAGCGACTGGTGATGAGACGCCAGCGCGTTGAGGGCAAACTCCCCGCTTTTGAGGAAGATCTCGTTGTTTGGGTTGCTACGGTTGAGGCAGACGAGCAGGCTTGGCGGATCGTCGGATACGGAGCAGGCTGCGGTCACCGTGACGCCGCGCTTGACCCCGTCGTGCTCCGTCGTCACCACCTGCACGTGACCTGCGTACCGCGCCATCCCGTCCCGATAGGCCTTGGGATCGACATGCTGTTTTTCCGTCAAAAACCTCTCCGTGGGACGCCGGTGTTGCGTTCAACCGGATATGGATAAACCGGCTCGGCTTGTCTACGCCTCGTTGGTGATTTTGGATTGTGCACTTCCCTGGCCGATTCTCTTTGACGCCTGCGAGCAGGAGTCTAAATGTGTTCCGCAAAGGAGAAACACCGGAAACATGTCACGCACCTGGTCCCTCGCGGCGACTGTCGCGCTTCCCCTGCTTTTCCCGCCGCTTGCCGCATCCGCGGCCACCATCGGCGTGGTGGCGCCGACGTCCGGCCCCTACGCCCTCCTCGGCGCCCAGGTGACTGCTGGAGCACGGGCTGCCGCGGACGCAACCGGCGACACGCTGGTCGAGATCGGCGAGGATTGCGAAGCCGATGCGCCGGCGGCAGGCGTCGCCCAACGGCTTGTCGAGGCTGACGCTGACGCCGCCATCGGCTTTCTCTGCGGTGAAACGCTGACCGGCGCCCTGCCGCAGCTGGCCACGGCCGGGATCCCCGTCATCACCCTCTCCGTGCGCTCCAACATCCTGATGGAGGACGCTCTTCGCGAGGACTGGCCGCTCTTTCGGCTGTCGCCGGCCGACGGCGACGAGGCCGAACGGATCAGCGAGATCATCCTCGAGCGATGGAGCGCCGAGCCGATCGCGCTGATCGACGACGGCACGATCTACGGCCGCGAACTGACCAGCAGCATCCGCCGCCAGATCGAAAGCAGCGGACTGACGCCGGTGTTCGTCGACACCTATCGTCCCGGCCAGGAGCAGCAACTCGCCCTCGTGCGCCGGCTGGCGCAAGCGGGCGCGAGGCGGATCATCGTCGGCGGCGACCGCAACGACGCCGCCGTCATTGCCCGCGACGCCGCCCAGGAGAACGTCCCCCTTCAGATCCTCGGTGGCGACACGATGCGCGCCGCCGATCGCCCGGTTCCCTTGCCCGACGGCGCCATGGCGGTGGCCCTGCCGGACTACTCGGCGCTGCCTTCCGCAGCGGATGCCGCGACGACGCTTAGAGGACGCGGCGTCGTGCCCGAGGGATACGCCCTGCCCGCCTATGCGGCAGTCCAGATCGTCGGTCAGGCCGTCTCGGCGGGGGGCTCGCAGCCACTGACGGAGGTCCTGCCGGCAACGCAGTTCCAGAGCGCGATCGGCCCGGTGGACTTCGACGAGCGTCATGAGTTGACCCGCAATCCGCTCCGCCTGCAGGAATGGCGGGGGGATCGCTTCGTTGCGGTGGACGTGCCCACCGAATGATTGTTCCCAAGGTGGTGCGGTGCTACAGGGCCACCAATACCTCCGGAGATCCGACATCATGACGCTGCCTATCCGTATCGCGCCTTCCATCCTCGCCGCGGACTTTGCCAAGCTTGGACAGGAAGTCCGGGACGTGACCGAAGCGGGTGCCGACTGGATCCACCTCGACGTCATGGACGGACACTTTGTCCCCAACATTTCCTACGGCCCGGATGTCATCAAGGCACTGCGTCCGCACACCACAGCCTTCTTCGACTGCCACCTGATGATCACGCCGGCCGATCCTTATCTGGAAGCCTTCGCCAAGGCCGGATGCGACGGGATCACCGTCCATGCCGAGTCGGGGCCGCACCTGCATCGCTCTCTCCAGACCATCCGCAACCTCGGGAAGAAGGTCGGCGTCACGCTCAATCCCGCGACCCCGCTCTCGGTGATCGAGAACGTGCTCGATGACATCGACCTGATCCTGATCATGAGCGTCAACCCCGGGTTCGGCGGACAGAAGTTCATTCCGGCGATGGTCGACAAGATCGCGGCCGCGAAGGCCATGATCGGCGCCCGCCCGATCGAGCTCGAGGTGGACGGCGGCATCACGGCAGAGACGATCGGCGCGGCGACCGCGGCCGGCGCCAATGTCTTCGTTGCCGGCTCCGCCGTCTTCCAGGGCAACGGCGTGGAAAGCTACCGGCAGCGCATCGACGCGCTCCGCTCCGCGGCCGGATAGGTCCAACGCGACATTACATTGAGCTTTCCGCCGCTTGTTGATAAAGCAGCCCCAACTCCTTGTATCGATGGAAGGCCTAAGCCCATGATCCCCCGTTATTCGCGGCCCGAGATGGTTTCAATCTGGTCGCCGGAAACCAAGTACCGCATCTGGTTCGAGATCGAGGCGCATGCCTGCGACGCGCTTGCCGCCATCGGCGTCATTCCGAAGTCGGCCGCCGAGACGATCTGGGAAAAGGGTGGCTCGGCGACCTTCGACGTGGACCGCATCGACGAGATCGAGGCCGTCACCAAGCATGACGTGATCGCCTTCCTGACCCATCTTGCCGAGTTCGTCGGTCCGGACAGCCGCTTCATCCACCAGGGCATGACCTCGTCGGACGTCCTCGACACCTGTTTCAACGTCCAGCTGGTGCGCGCCACCGACCTGCTGCTCGCCGGCATGGACAAGCTGCTCGAGGCGCTGAAGCGGCGGGCCTACGAGCACAAGGACACCATCACCATCGGCCGCAGCCACGGCATCCACGCCGAGCCGACGACCTTCGGCATCAAGCTTGCGCTCGCCTATGCGGAATTCGACCGCAACAAGACCCGCCTGATGACGGCCCGCGAAGAGGTCGCCACCTGTGCCATCTCCGGTGCCGTCGGCACCTTTGCCAACATCGATCCGCGGGTCGAGGAGCATGTCGCCGCGGCCATGGGCCTGAAGGCCGAACCGGTCTCGACGCAGGTCATTCCGCGCGACCGCCACGCGATGTTCTTCTCGACGCTGGCCGTCATCGCCTCCTCGGTCGAGCGCCTCTCCATCGAGATCCGCCACCTGCAGCGCACCGAAGTGCTGGAGGCGGAGGAATACTTCTCGCCGGGCCAGAAGGGCTCTTCGGCCATGCCGCACAAGCGCAACCCGGTGCTCACCGAGAACCTGACGGGCCTCGCCCGCATGGTGCGGTCCTATGCACTGCCGGCCATGGAGAACGTGGCGCTGTGGCACGAGCGGGATATTTCGCATTCGTCGGTCGAGCGGATGATCGGCCCGGACGCCACCGTGACGCTCGACTTCGCGCTGGCGCGACTAACCACTGTCATCGACAAGCTGCTGGTCTATCCGGAGACGATGATGAAGAACATGAACAAGTTCCGCGGACTTGTTCACAGCCAGCGCGTCCTCCTGGCGCTGACGCAGGCCGGACTGTCGCGCGAAGACAGCTACCGTCTGGTCCAGCGCAACGCGATGAAGGTCTGGGAAGAGGGCAAGGATTTCCTCGAAGAGCTGCTGGCCGACGAAGAGGTTCGTGCAGCGCTGCCGGAAGAGGAAATCCGCGAGAAGTTCGACCTCGCCTACCACACGAAGCACGTCGACACGATCTTCAACCGCGTCTTCGGCTGAGCAGCCTCCGAGAACTCCGGCGCCGCCATGCCTGCGGCGGCGCCTCATCTGCCTGCTACCGGATCTCTGGAGCAACCAGCTTGCGGTAGAGATGCCAGGTCGAGTGGCCGAGGATCGGCATAACGACCACGAGGCCTGCGAACACCGGGATCGTGCCTATTGCCAGCATTGCCGCCACGATTAGTCCCCACAGGGCAACCGGCAGCGGGTTGGCCAGTGTCGCCCGGATGCTCGCATCCACGGCAGCGGCCGCTCCCACGTCACGGTCGAGCAGCAGGGGGAACGCCACGACCGTCGTCGCCAGCACGAACACCGCAAACACGAACCCGGCGAGATTTCCCCAGAGCATCATCTGCCGCCCCTCCGGCGTCGTCAGGACGTCGGACACGAAAGCCGAGAGCGACGCCGGCGCCGATTCCCCGAAAGACGACGTGTAGATCGCCTGGGCAACCAGCAGCCAGGCCGTGAAAAGCGCCAGCAGCATGAGGCCGACGGCAAGGATGGACGGCAGCGCCGGCGATCGGAAGACCGCCAGGGCGTCTTGCCACGACGGTTCCCCGCCCCGCTCCTCGCGGCGGCTGATCTCGTAGAGGCCGAGGGCCGCCAGCGGCCCCAGCAACGCAAAACCCGACATCAGCGGAAAGAGCAGCGGCAGCAGGTTCGCCCCGGCGCTCCAGACCGCCAGGAAGATGCCGGCGACCGGATAGATGAGACACAGGAAGGCGTAGTGCGAAGGTCTTCGGTTGAAATCGGCGATCCCGAGCCTCAGCGCGTCGATCACGTCGCTCACGTCTATCTTGCGGACGACCGGGCGGACGAGTCGGTTCTCGGCACCGGCGATGACATGAAATCCAGCCATAGCATTCTCCTCATCGGCTGACTGCATCGCCTCATCCGGCAGGTCCGGACGTCGGGGCAACGCAGCGGCGGCTTTGGCCGCCTGTGCAAAAGCAGAGCGAAGTTCGGCAGGTTCGGACGACGGCCACGGCATTGGCTCACGAGCAATGCTCACGGCGGCGGCACGGCGCATATTACCGATTTTTGGCGTAACTGTCGCGTCTTTCCTTGACATCCGCGTCCCGGTTTCTCAAATCCGGCCATCATGAAAGTAGCAGACGCCGAAATCCTCATCATTCCCGGTTACACGAACTCCGGACCCGATCACTGGCAGAGCCGGTGGGAGGCGAAGCTGTCCTCCGCGCGGCGCGTCGAGCAGGCGGAATGGTCGAAGCCCGTGCGGGAGGACTGGGTTGCCAAGGTCGCGGACGAAGTCAACGCCTGCAGCCGCCCGGTGGTGCTCGTCGCCCATTCTCTCGGCATTCCCTCGGTGGTGCATGCGGTCCCGCTGTTTCGGAAGCAGGTGGCGGGCGCCTTCTTCGTCGCCCCGCCGGAGGTGGACAATCCGGCCATCCGCCCGCGCCACCTGATGAGCTTCGGCCCCTATCCTCGCGATCCCCTGCCGTTCCCGACGCTGACAGTCGCCAGCAGAAACGATCCTTTCGGCTCCTACGAGCACGCGGACGAGATCGCCAGTGCCTGGGGATCGCTTCTGATCGATGCCGGTGAATCGGGCCACATCAACGCCGAGGCCGGATTCGGACCCTGGCCCGAGGGAACCATGGTCTTTGCCCAGTTCCTTTCGCGGCTGCAGCCCTAGTCGCACCGACGCGGCGAGAACGAAAAAGCCCGCGCCGGAAGACGCGGGCTCAGGTCGCCTGAAGCTGCGGGCTCGTTACCGGGCAAGCTCGGCAACGGCGTCCTGCAGGAACGCAAACATCTTCTGGCGGATTTCTTCATCGGAGACCGAAACGCCTGCGGCATCGAAATCGCCTCGCAGCTTGCGGAAGACGTCCTCGTCGCCGGCCTCTTCGAAGTCCGCCTCGACGACTTCCGTCGCATAGGCTTCCGCGTCGCGGTCGAGCAGGCCTGCGGCCCATCGGCCGAGCGACTTGTTGCGTCGAACCAGAGCCTTGAACTTCTGCTCCTCGTCAAGGGCGTACTTGTTTTCAAACGCGCGTTCGCGATCTTTCATGCCGTTCATCTTCAATCTCCCGCTATCGGTTATGGCGGGATCATAGAGCAAAATGCCTGTTGATGTGCAATGCGATTTGTCAAACTTCCCTGCCCGCAGGAAGAGCTGAAATCACGACGCAGCCGCAGCCAATGGCCATCCACTCTGATTATTGACTATGGATGCTGCCGCCCGAAATCGGCATGACGTAAGGACCACAGCATCCTGTATGATCAAGAGGTGCGATTCTAACCTGTCAGGTCCCCGCCGGGCCTGGGACCGTTGTCATTGTGAAATCCGTTCTTTTCCTTTATGGGACCGCTCAACCGATATTCCACTGCGCCCAGCGGGCGCCAACAACGAGACATTCAATATGAACCGTCGCCGCCGTATCTACGAAGGCAAGGCCAAGATCCTTTATGAAGGCCCCGAGCCCGGTACGCTGATCCAGTTCTTCAAGGACGATGCCACCGCCTTCAACAAGAAGAAGCACGATGTCATCGACGGCAAGGGCGTGTTGAACAACCGTATCTCCGAATACGTGTTCACGCATCTGAACAAGATCGGCATTCCGACGCACTTCATCCGCCGCCTCAACATGCGCGAGCAGCTGATCAAGGAAGTCGAGATGATTCCGCTGGAGATCGTCGTGCGCAATGTCGCCGCCGGTTCCCTGTCCACGCGGCTCGGCATCGAGGAAGGCACCGTCCTCCCACGGTCCATCATCGAATTCTACTACAAGTCGGACCAGCTCAACGATCCGATGGTCTCCGAAGAGCACATCACTGCCTTCGGCTGGGCCAACCCGGCAGAACTCGACGACATCATGGCGCTCGCCATCCGGGTGAACGACTTCCTCTCGGGCCTCTTCCTCGGCGTCGGCATCCAGCTCGTCGACTTCAAGATCGAGTGCGGCCGCCTTTACGAGGGCGACATGATGCGCATCATCCTCGCCGACGAGATTTCCCCGGACAGCTGCCGTCTCTGGGACATCGAGACCAAGGAAAAGATGGACAAGGACCGTTTCCGTCGCGATCTGGGCGGGCTGGTCGAAGCCTATTCGGAAGTGGCCCGCAGGCTTGGCATCATCAACGAGAACGAACCGCTCCGTGGCACCGGCCCGGTCCTGGTGAAGTAAGACAAGGGGTTTGAAGTGATCAAGGCACGGGTAACGGTAACGTTGAAGAACGGCGTTCTCGATCCGCAGGGGAAGGCGATCGAAGGCGCGCTGTCCAGCCTCGGTTTCGACGGCGTCGGCCATGTCCGCCAGGGCAAGGTCTTCGACATCGAACTGGACGGCGCCGACAAGGCCAAAGCGGAATCGGACATCAAGGCGATGTGCGAGAAGCTGCTGGCGAACACGGTGATCGAGAACTATACTGTCGCCATCGACTGACGGTTGCGGAGCCTGTGATGGCCGAAGTGACGAACGAGCTGATGTATGAACTGCTGAAGAAGCTGAATGCTCGGTTCGACAGGGTCGACTCGTCCCTCGCCGAATTGCGCGCCGAAGCCAACAGCTTGCGTGGCACGATGATTGCCATCCAGCAAGACGTCCATAACATCTATACGACGCTCTCGAGGCACGAACTACGCCTCGACCGTATCGAAAATCGACTGGAGCTGCGGGAGCTCCAGGAAGCCCAATCAAGGTTTGAGCCCCACCCATGAAATCTGCCGTTGTCCAGCTTCCAGGCCTCAATCGCGATCGCGACATGGTCGACGCCCTGACCAAGATCTCCGGTCACGCCCCCGTCACCGTGTGGCAGACGGAGACCGAGATTCCCGATGTCGACCTGATCGTCATTCCCGGTGGGTTTTCCTACGGCGACTATCTGCGCTGCGGCGCCATCGCCGCGCGGATGCCGGTGATGCAGGCCATTCGCGAAAAGGCCGAACAGGGCGTCAAGGTTCTGGGTGTCTGCAACGGCTTTCAGATCCTGGTGGAAGCGGGACTTCTGCCGGGCGCGCTGATGCGCAACACCTCGCTGCGCTTCGTCTGCAAGGAAGTGCTGCTGGAAGTGGTCAATGCCGATACGGATTTCACCCGCGCCTATGGTCAGGGTCAGGTCATCCGCTGCCCGGTGGCGCACCATGACGGCAACTACTTCGTCGACGATGCCACCCTTGCGACCATGGAAGAGAAGCGGCAGATCGTCTTCCGCTATGCCGGCGGCACAAATCCGAACGGCTCGCTCAGCGACATTGCCGGTGTTATCAATGCGAGAGGCAATGTCCTCGGCATGATGCCGCATCCGGAAAATCTCATCGAAGCTGCCCACGGCGGCACCGACGGGCGTGCTCTGTTTGCCTCCGCGCTGGATGTGATCGCAGCCTAACCTCAATCCGCAAGCGACGCCGGACGTGCGGCGAACAGCACCCAGGAACCATTCCATGGCGTTTACTCGCACCAGCCGCGGCCCCTTGGGGCTCGCCGCAGCGGCGGCCCTGTTGTCCGCTTGCCAATCCGCCCCGGTTTCGGCTCCTGCGCCCAACCGAGCCGCCCTGGCGACGATGGAGCGCGTGGCGCTGAGCGCGAACGCCTGCTGGTTCAAATCCGGCGACCCGATGTTTGCGGCCTACCGGCTTGCCCCGGAACTCAACTCCTTCTCGGGACGCCCGCGCATTCTGGCGGTCCCGCGCAACAGCCCCGAATCGCGCCCGGCCCTCGTCGTTCAGGCGGAAGGCAGCCCCGCCAAGGTCGACGCCTTCGGTCCGATGATGGCCGGTGCATCCGGCGAACGCATCCGCCGCGACGTTCTGAAATGGTCGTCCGGCGGCTCGGGCTGCTGACGCCTGCCGGAAACGTTGTGGATTTGTCACGCTGACGTGCGGTAATTCTTCGCCTGCACCGCGCCCATTGCATGATCCGGATCTGTCAGTCTAGTTTCAGTATAGTGACGACTCGGGTTCGCGATAACGTGTCCGCTTGCCCGGACAGGGGGCATCTTTACGGTCATGAGACATTTTATCTCTGCAGCAGTCATTTCCTTCTTGTTCTTTTCCACGTCCTCGTTCGCTGCAGATCCTGCCTCACCGGCAGTGCAGGCGGAAGCTGACGCGCCGCTACGAGAGTCCGGCAATATCTTCGACGAGGTCCGGTTCGGCGTTCTCACGTCCGCCGATAATTCCGAAGTCAACGAGGAAGACGGCCAGTTCATCACGGGCGTGTTCTTCTTCGACCCATGGGGGCACAGGGAGGCGCAAGGCTTCGACCGGCTTCTTCGCCCCCGAATTCACGTCGGCGGAACGGTCGCAACCGAGGATGAAGCCAATCAGGTCTACGCTGGCTTGTCCTGGACGGCAGACCTCAATGACCGGTTCTTCCTGGAGCTCGGCTTTGGCGGCACGGTGCATGACGGTGATCTCGGCGCCAACGATGGTGGCGACGGTCCGAAGCTCGGCTGCCGTACCCTCTTTCACGAATATGTCGCCGCTGGCCTGAACGTCACCGAGAGGTGGAGCGTGATCGCCCAAATCGAACATTCTTCCCATGCCAATCTCTGCGACGGCCCGAACAACGGCCTCTCGCGCGCCGGCGTCATGGTTGGCTACAAGTTCTGATGCTTGAGCAAGAAGCGGCCGGAACCCGGCGCGGCGGGAATTTTCCTGTCGCGCCTTTTGCCTGCTTAGGCTAAAGACATCGAAAAACGACGCCCTCAGCCAGAGTAGATCATGAACATTCCGAACCGTATCGCGATCACGCCCGAACTCGTTGCTTCGCACGGCCTGAAGCCCGACGAATACCAGCGTATCCTGGACCTGATCGGACGCGAACCAAGCTTCACGGAGCTTGGCATCTTCTCGGCAATGTGGAACGAGCACTGCTCGTACAAGTCCTCCAAGCGCTGGCTGCGCACGCTGCCGACCACGGGTCCGCGCGTCATCCAGGGCCCAGGCGAAAACGCCGGCGTGGTCGATATCGATGATGGCGACGTCGTGGTGTTCAAGATGGAAAGCCACAACCACCCCTCCTACATCGAGCCCTATCAGGGTGCGGCGACCGGCGTCGGCGGTATCCTGCGCGACGTCTTCACCATGGGCGCCCGGCCGATTGCCGCGATGAACGCGCTGCGCTTCGGTGCGCCGGATCATCCGAAGACAAAACACCTGGTCTCCGGTGTGGTCGCCGGCGTCGGCGGCTACGGCAATTCCTTCGGCGTGCCGACGGTCGGCGGCGAAGTGGAATTCGACGAACGCTACAACGGCAACATCCTCGTCAATGCATTTGCAGCGGGCCTCGCGAAGTCCGACGGGATCTTCCTGTCGGAAGCCAAGGGCGTCGGTCTGCCGGTGGTCTATCTGGGTGCCAAGACCGGCCGCGACGGTGTCGGCGGCGCCACCATGGCTTCTGCCGAATTCGACGAATCGATCGAGGAAAAGCGCCCGACGGTTCAGGTCGGCGATCCCTTCACGGAAAAATGCCTGCTCGAAGCCTGCCTGGAGCTCATGAAGACCGGTGCGGTGATCGCCATCCAGGACATGGGTGCGGCCGGCCTCACCTGCTCCGCCGTCGAAATGGGCGCCAAGGGCGACCTCGGCATCGAGCTCGACCTCGACAAGGTGCCCGTCCGCGAGGAGCGGATGACAGCCTATGAAATGATGCTGTCGGAAAGCCAGGAGCGCATGCTCATGGTGCTGGAGCCGTCCAAGGAAGACGTCGCCAAGGCCATCTTCGTCAAATGGGGCCTCGACTTTGCCATCGTCGGCAAGACGACCGACGACCTGCGCTTCCGCGTCCTGCATCAGGGCGACGAGGTCGCCAATCTGCCCATCAAGGAACTGGGCGACGAGGCTCCGGAATACGACCGTCCCTGGGTGGCCACTACCCCCCGCCCGCCGCTTGCCGCGTCGGACGTGGCGGAGCCAGACGACTACAATGCCGCGGTGCTGACACTCGTCGGATCGCCCAACCAGTCCAGCCGTCGCTGGGTCTGGGAACAGTATGACACCATCATCCAGGGCAATTCCCTGCAGCGCCCCGGCGGCGATGCGGGCGTCGTGCGCGTGGACGGACACCGCAGCAAGGCGCTGGCCTTCTCGTCCGACGTGACGCCGCGCTACGTGGAAGCCGACCCTTTCGAAGGCGGCAAGCAGGCGGTTGCCGAATGCTGGCGCAACATTACCGCCACCGGTGCAGAACCGCTGGCGGCGACCGACAACCTGAACTTCGGAAATCCCGAAAGACCGGAGATCATGGGCCAGCTGGTCGGCGCGATCCAGGGCATCGGCGAGGCCTGCAAGGCGCTCGATTTCCCGATCGTGTCCGGCAATGTCTCGCTCTACAACGAAACCAACGGCACGGCGATCCTGCCGACGCCCACGATCGCCGGCGTCGGGCTCCTGCCCGACTGGTCGAAGATGGCGCGAATCGGCGGCATGCAGGATGGCGACGAGCTGATCATGATCGGCGTTGACGGAAGCCATCTCGGGCAATCGATCTACCTGCGCGACGTGCTGGGTTCCAGCGAAGGCCCGCCACCTGTCGTTGATCTCGCTGCGGAACGTCGCCATGGCGATTTCGTTCGTGGCATCATCCGCAACGGTCAGGTTACGGCTTGCCATGATCTTTCGTCCGGCGGGCTGGTGCTGGCCCTGGCAGAAATGGCGATGGCGGCGACCAGGGGCTTGTCCGTCAGCCTTTCCGACCAGCGCGGGCCGACGCATGCGCTGCTGTTTGGCGAGGACCAGGCCCGTTACATCATCGCTGTGCCGGCCGATCTTGCCGACTTCCTCCGTGCCAGCGCCGAAAGCGCCGGCGTGCCGTTCCGTCGGCTTGGAACAGTCGGCGGTGATCGGCTGATGGTGGACGACGTCGTCAGCATCGCCGTCGTCGACCTCGTCAACGCCAGTGAAAGTTGGTTCCCCGCCTTTATGTCGTAGCATTTGAATCCTACAGAGCCCCGCTTTACGAAGCGCTCTAGGATAAAATTGCATGTTCAATCTTCTGCTGGCCTGGCTCATGGCTGATGGGCCGCGTTGGCGTTATAATCGCATCTGGCTGCACGCCCTGCTGGCGGCGGTCGGTCTCACTGTCATGATCTGGGCACTCGGCACCGCAGTCGGCCTCACCTTATCCGAGGTATTTGCGGAAAATGCCGCCCATGAACTGGCGCAATCCGCGCTGCTTGGAATTGCCCTCATCGTCGGCGTTGGCGGTATCTTCCGGTCCAACGCGTTGAACCGCTATGCGGCACTCGTCACCGCTGGGGTCAGCGCCATAGGCTTTGTTCGCGAAACGCCCAATTGCCGTGGCGATGTCATGGTCTTCTGTGCATCCGCCGATACGCGGGGCTCCCTGATAACCGCCAGTGCGGTGGTTCTTCTGGTTGCGACCCTCGTTATCGAGTTTCGGGGCCGTGGCACGTTCCTGAAGGCAATCCACCCGCGCTTCTCGTGGCCACTCGCCTTTGCAGCGGTCCTGCTGGCGCTCAGCCAAATGGCCGAGGGGCTGCACATGGTCGTGGTGGAAGAGACGCTCGAGCTCTACGGCTACGCGGTACTGATGCTCGGCGCCGCCTGGCTTGCTCTTGTGCCGTCAAGTCCGCAGGTCATCCACCGCGGGAGAGACCGTTCCGGACACGCCGACGTGTGGGATGACCGGGCAGGCCCCTTTGACCGAGCAACGCCTTTGAGGCACTCTCGAATCGGCATAAAAGACAGGCGATAGAGAAAAGGAAGACACCATGCCCATGAGCCCCGGCGACATAGAAGACATGATCAAGTCCGGCATACCGGGCGCCAGGGTGACGATCCGTGACCTCGCCGGCGACGGCGACCACTACGCAGCAGAGGTCGTTGCAGAAGCATTCCGGGGCAAGACCCGGGTGCAGCAGCACCAGATGGTTTACGAGGCGCTGAAGGGCAACATGGGCGGCGTCCTGCACGCTCTGGCGCTGCAGACCTCCGCGCCCGACTAGGCTGCAAGCCGGATCCTTGCGCCGCGTGTCGCGCAACCATCAGCAGAATTGATCCCCGGATCTCTTCGCCGCGCTGGATATTCGGCGATCACATGCTATCTAAGCGGTTGGCAGTCTGGACCTTGAACCCGGATGAATAAGGATATGGATATGAGCGGAATCAACGAATTCATCGACAACGAGGTGAAAACCAACGATGTCGTGGTCTTCATGAAGGGTACGCCGCAGTTCCCGCAGTGTGGCTTCTCCGGACAGGTGGTGCAGATCCTGGATTACCTGGGTCTCGACTACAAGGGCGTCAACGTCCTCGCCGACCAGGAGATCCGTCAGGGTATCAAGGACTACTCGAACTGGCCGACCATTCCGCAGCTCTATGTCAAGGGCGAGTTCGTCGGCGGATGTGACATCATCCGCGAGATGTTCCAGTCCGGCGAACTTCAGAGCCACCTGACGGAGAAGGGCATCACCGTTCGCGGGGCGGCCTGAGGAAAAACTGAGTAATTGATATTTTATTCCGAAGGCGCCGCGTTCCGGCGCCTTCTCTTTCTGTGGGAAACTTTACCGTGACCGAACATTCCAAAGCCACTGCCGCCCGTCTGGGCGGAATGGGCAAGATTGAATTCATTGCACTGATGGCGGCGTTGATGGCGCTTAACGCGCTCGCCATCGATATCATGCTGCCGGGACTGCAGCAGATCGGCGCCGCTCTCGGCGTCGAAGACGAAAATCAGCGCCAGTTCGTCGTCTCGGCGTATCTCTTCGGCTTCGGCCTGGCGCAGCTCGCCTATGGGCCGATTTCGGACCGCTTCGGCCGCAGGAAGCCGATGCTCTTTGGTCTCACCGTCTATGTCCTGGCCTCGCTGGCCGCCGTCGCCGTTCCAACCTTTGCCGGCCTGCTTGCGCTTCGATTCATCCAGGGCATCGGCTCTGCCGCCATGCGCGTCATCACCATTTCGATCGTCCGCGACATCTATGGCGGGCGGGCGATGGCGGAGGTCATGTCGCTGATCATGATGGTCTTCATGGTCGTTCCGGTGATCGCGCCGGGCACCGGGCAGGTCATCCTGTTCTTCGGCGACTGGCACCTGATCTTCCTCTTCATGGCCGTCATCGCGATTGCCATCGGCATCTGGATGTACATCCGGATCCCCGAGACGCTGAGGCCCGAGGATGTCCGGCCGTTTACCCTGCGTTCGGTTCTGGACGGCTTCCGGATCGTGCTGACGAACCGTCTGGCGCTCTGCTATGCGGTCGCCAGCATGTTCATCTTCGGCGCCCTGTTCGGCTTCATCAATTCGGCCCAGCAGGTCTATGTCGGCATCTACGAACTCGGCGCCTGGTTTGCCCTGGCGTTCGCGGCGATCGGCGCTCTCATGGCCGTATCGTCCTTCGTGAATGCCACCTTTGTCGGCCGTTTCGGAATGCGTCGCCTGTCGCACGCCTCGCTGCTCGGCTTCATCGGCATCACGTTCCTGTGGCTGCTCGTGCAGTATTTCGGCCCGCAGCCCATGCCGTTCCCGCTGTTTCTGGCCTTCTTCGGACTGGCCATGTTCCAGTTCGGCTGGATCGGTTCGAACTTCAATTCGCTGGCCATGGAGCCGCTCGGCCATGTGGCGGGAACCGCCTCCTCGGTGCTCGGCTTCATGGGAACGCTCGGCGGCGCCTTGATCGGCGCCATGATCGGACAGGCTTTCGACGGCACGGCGCTGCCGATGGTCGCCGGCTTCTTTGCCGTCTCCATCGTCGGCCTGATCTTCGTGCTGATCGGTGAACGCGGACGCCTGTTCCGGCCCCAGAACCCGCGGGTCTGAACGGCGCGACGGACAGGAGATACCGAGATACAAAGAAGCGGCCCACGGGCCGCTTTTTTTTGTTCTAGTGCTGGAGGATTTCCCGGCGCAGCAGCTGCCAGCTCTCCTCGTCGGTCGCAACGAGAAGACCGCCCTCCACATGGTGGGGCAGATAGGCTGAACCGTCGAAGCGGGCGACATAGCCGCCGGCTTCCTGTGCAATCAGGGTGCCGGCCAGATGGTCCCAGGGCATCAGCTTGTTGTACATGGCGAAGTGGACGTGGCCGCCGGCAAAGGTTCGGTATTCATGCGCCGCACAGCGATAGCTCGCGACGAAGCGCACCTTGGCGAGATTGGCGAGAACCCGCTCGCGCACGTCCCCGTAGAAATACCCGGCCGATGCCATGCCCACCATGGCGTCTATCGGCGCCGGCGCAGCGACCGAGAGGCGGATCGCCTCGCCGTCCGGGCGGCGCAGATAGGCGCCCGCCCCCTTCTCGGCAATCACCCAGTCGTCGCCCATCGGGTCGTAGATGATCCCGGCCACCGTCTCGCCCTTCCAGACGACGGAGGCCATGACGCCAAAGGCCGGTATGCCGGAGGCGAAATTGAAGGTGCCGTCGATCGGGTCGACGATCACGGCAAATTCCGCCGACGCCAGCTTGCCGAGCAGATCGGGATCTGCCGCGACCGACTCCTCGCCGATGAACAGGGCGTCCGGCGCGATTGCTTCCATCGCCTTGCGGATGAAGCGCTCGGCCGCCTCGTCTGCTTCCGTCACCAGGTCCGTCGGCTCGCTCTTGGAGCGGACATCACCCTCCCCCAGCCGGCGAAACCTGGGAAGCACTTCGGCCCTTGCGGCCAGGCGCAGGCAATCGGCGAGCTTGGAGACGTCGAGCGGCAGGGTCATGGAGAACACTCAGGAGCGGTTGTTGGCCGAGAGGCCGGAGAAATCGAAGAGAGCGGGATCG
>TARA_R110002051_G_scaffold1228_5_pt1 | contig 17444 bp, 18 predicted proteins | sample TARA_R110002051 | Tara Oceans TARA_R110002051 (sample SAMEA4397023) | marine metagenome | biome: Polar Biome; feature: [MES] marine water layer (ENVO:01000295) within the mesopelagic zone...; material: water (ENVO:00002006), including particulate matter (ENVO:01000060) such as......
CCCAAGAATGACGATGTTGAGAGGCTTGCTCATTCCGCGGCCTCCATCTTTTCCGCGTGGCTCTTGAAGAGTGCATCCACGGTCTCGGCCCGGTGGGCATAGGTGTGCTCCCCGAGAACACGCTGCAGCGCGGCGCGGCCGATGTCGTCCGCCCTCTCGTCGGTCAAGCCGGCCAGGATGTCGGCCACGTCCTGGCCGTCACGCGCCACCAGAACTTCCTCGTCGGGCTTCAGGAAGAGCTCGATGCCTTCCCAGTGATCGGTGATCAGGCAGCCGCCGGCGCCGGCAGCCTCGAAGACACGCGTGGCAGGCGAGAAGCCGTTCTCTGCCATGCTGGCCCGGGAAATATTGAGCACCGCCTTGGGCGTGACGTTGAAGGCGTTGTGATCCCGCGTCGAGACATGGCCGATGTAGTTGATGTTGGCCGACATCGGCTTGTCCTGCCAGCCGGATCCTCCCAGCAGAAACGTCTGGCCCGGAAGGCGAGACGCAGGCTCGAGGAAGAAGTGCTCGACGCGAGCCTCGCGATCCGGAAGGCGGTTGCCGAGAAAGCCGAGGTCGGCGCCGAAGCGCCGGTCCGCTGCCACCGGATGATGCGTCTGCGGATCCAGCGCATTGTAGATCGGGATGCAGTCCCTCGCCCCGATGGCGCGGTAGGCGTCGATCACAGGATCGCCGCCGCCGTAGGTCAGCACCACGTCCAGCTCTCTCAGGGCACCGCGCAGCGGGTGATCGGGGGCGGCGCGAACGTCCGCCAGCGTCGCGGGGGCGTCGACGTCCCAGAAGATCTTCAGTGCGTCGCGGCGCGCGTTGCGCAGGACTTCCGCCAGCAGCAGGTCGTCCTCGAACCCGACACCGCTCGCCTTGACCACGACGTCGGCCGCAGCGGCTTGCGCGGTCACGGCTTTCAGGGCCTCTACGGTGCCATCGTAGACGACGACCCTGCACCACTCCGGCGGATCCATGTCGCGGTTCTTCTGGCGATCGTAGACGTCCGGCTCGTAGAAGGTGATGTCGTAGCCCTTCTGCGCAAGCGCCCGCAGAAGGCCCCGATAGTAGGTTGCCGCGCCGTTCCAGTAGGCGGAAACGAGGCTTGATCCGTAAAAGGCGATCTTCATTCTGCGGCCTCCGCTGTTGCAAGCTTCTGGACGACACGCTGGGTGCCGCATTCGCCAAGCACTGCGAGCAGTTCGTCGACGCGGTGGCGGCAGGTGTGGCGCGACCTCACCGTTTCGAGTCCGGATATCGCCAGTTCCCGTGCCATCTGCGGATCGTCAAGAACCTGCTTCAGCTGGTGCTTCATCTCGTCGCCATTGCGGGCGACCAGGAAATCGGTGCCGGGACGAAAGAGCTGTTCGGCATCGTCCCACGGCGCGGAAATCAGCGGAATGCCGCAGGCCAGCGCCTCGAAGACGCGGATGGTCGGAATGCCCGGCAGGTTCTCGACATAGGGGCGGCGCGGGATATGCATCGTCACCCTGTGCTCGGCAAAGGCCCGTGGCGCATCGGCGTTGGCAATCCAGCCGCCATAGCGGATCCCGGCATCCTCCAGCGCCGCCAGTGCCGTGTCGGGATAGCGGACGCCGCGCACGGTCGCGTTCAGAGCGAGTTCCTTCACAGGCCGCACCAGGAACTCGGCGATCTCCGCGGTGCGCTCATCGTCGCCCCAGTTGCCGATCCAGATGAGGTCTCCGGTCCTCTCGACCTCCGGCATGGGCTTGAAGAGCGTCATGTCGGCGGCTTCGTGCCAGGTGAAGACATTGCGGCCCCAGCCGGCTCTCAGATAGCGCTCGCGCAGCGTCTCGCCGAAGGCCAGCACGCCGTCGTAGTCGGCAAGCTCCAGCCCGGCGATATCGTCCTGCGCCGACACCGCCCGATGATGGGTGTCGTGAAAGAGCAGCGTGAAGTTTGCACCGTCGCGGCGGATGCGGCCGATCTGCTCGACCAGATTTGGGTCCGTCCACTCGTGGACGATCACCACGTCGGCGTCGGCCAGAGCCAAACCGTGATCGAAATCGGCGCCATAGATCTGGGACTGGAGCTCCGGGAACGTCGCGTGGAAGCGGTCGATTGCCCCTTCTCCCTGGTCGCGCAGCAGATTGTCGCGGCTCCACGCGCCTTCCGGCTCCAGGGCCAGCGCCTCATGCCCGCGGCGGATGAGGTCACGCATCACGCCACGGAGGAAATGGGCGTTGCCGTGGTTCCAGTCGGAAATCAGGGAATGGGTATAGAAGATGAAACGCATATCTACTCCGCAGCGCTTAAAGTTTTGCCTCGGGTGGCCAGTCGCTCGTAGATCGCCGCCATTGCTCGCGCCTGCGCGGAGACGGTGAAATGCAGCGAGCGCTCGTAGGCCCGCACCGCCAGCACCGCCCTCAGACCCGCGTCCGACGACAGCCGCGAGATGGCAGTCCGGAAGGCCTCGGGGTCGCGTGGATCGGCAAACAGCGCACAGCCGTCCCAGAGCTCCCGGTAGGTCGGGACGTCCGACAGGACGAGGGCCGCGCCGGCGCGAGCCGCTTCCAGCGGCGCGAGACCGAAGGGTTCATAGATCGACGGCGACACGACGATCTTGGCCTCCCGCATCAGCGCGACCGTCTCGTCATGGGTAAGTTCCCCCTGGTGCGACGCATGGGCGATCGGCAGATGCTGTCCGTTCGGCCCGGTGTTCGAACCCGCCATGATCAGCGGCCAGTCCAGTGATCTTGCTGCCGCGTCGAGCACGGCACCGTTCTTGCCGTCGTCCCACCAGCGTCCGGCGGCGAAGACCATGTCCCGCTTTTCCGTCAGCTCGTTTTCGATGCGGCTGCCGTTATGGACCACCTGAAGCTGCGGAATGGACCCGTAGGCCCGTTCCAGCATCTCCGCGTGGCTGCGGCTGGGAGAAATGACCGCATCGGCGCATTGGAAGCCGGAACGGTTGAGATCAAGCTGCCACTCCCAGGCATCGGGCACGCCCGACTGCCGCACGCCTGCAAACCAGGTGACGACGCAGGAATGCGAGACGGTGAGGACCGGAATGTCCGTCTCCAGTCCGGCGGCCTGCGATGGCAGGTTCAGATGAAGCAGGTCCGCCTGCTCCCGCCGGGCAAGATCCGTAATCATCGAGGGCAGTCCGGAGACGGCCTCGGCGCTCTCGACAAGCCAATCGAGCGGCGCGTCCAGAACAAGGAGACGGCCGATTGAGTTGGCTTCCCGCGCCTTCTGCGCCGAGGGCGCAGGCCCCAGGCAGACGAACACCGTCTCGACGCCGAGCACTTTCAGTTCGGCGGCAAGATCCATCGCATAGCGCCAGACGCCACCGATGGCGTCCACGGTCATCAGCAGCCGCAGGCCTCTCAACGATGGCACCTGCATCACGCCGGCATCCTCTTCTTGTCGCTGAGGCTGGGCTGACCACCAAAGCGGTTCTCCACGAGCCACTCGGCAAGATGGCGCATCCCGTCGCGCCAGCGCACCTTGGCCTGCCAGCCGAGTTCGCTTTCGAGTTTGCGGGTATCGGCGACGAAGAAGGCCTGGTCACCGGCCCGCCACGGCCCGAACGACGTCCGCAACGGCCTGCCGGTGAGCTTCTCGATCTCGCGCAGCACACCGAGGAGACTGACGGAATTGTGCGGACCGCCACCCAGGTTGAAGACGCTGCCCTTCAGCCCATCGATCGAGGCCAGAACGGCGCGATAGGCGGCAACGGCATCATCGACGTGAAGGATGTCACGGACCTGCTTGCCGTCGCCGTAGACCGAGATCTCCTCCCCGGCCAAAGCTCGGATCAGGAAGTGGGCAACCCACCCCTGATCCTCGGTGCCGAACTGCCGCGGACCATAGATGCAGCTCATCCTGAGGACGGCGCTGGGTATCCCGTAGGACTTGGCGTAGTCGATGACATACTGATCAGCGACGCCCTTGGAGCATCCATAGGGCGTGCAGAAGGAGAGCGGCCGCTGTTCGTCGATGCCGTGGGCGCGGACCGCCTCGTCTGCGGGGATGTAGCGGTCGTCGAGTTCCAGCATGGCGATGTCTTCGAGTGCGCCATAGACCTTGTTCGTGCTGGCAAAGATCACCGGCGCCTTCCTGCCGGCCTTGCGGACAGCTTCGAGCACATTCACGGTACCGCGGGCATTGGCTTCGAAGTCGTCGATCGGATGCACCAGGCTGGTGGTGACGGCCGTCTGTGCGGCCAGATGAAAGACGGCCTTGGCATCCGTGAAGGCATCTTCGATGCCGCGCATGTCGCGAATGTCGGCGAGGTAGGGATGAACCCGGTCGCCGTATCGATCTCGCAGCCACGCGAGGTTCTGGTCGACGCCGGGACGTCCGAGGTTGTCGAGGATGACGACGTCCTCGCCATCCTTCAGGAAACTGTCGGCGAGATTGGAGCCGATGAAACCGCTGCCGCCGGTGATGACGATCGGGGCTGCGCCATTGGCGATGTTGGGGCTCGGAAGAGCGGTCACCTCGCGGACACGATCGACACCGCCCTCCATCAGCAGCCGTGCCAGCAGCTTGGGCTGCCGGTCATGGGTCACGGCGCCGAGATGATAATGTCTCGGATCGAACCAGAGGCCCTCCTGAACGGCGATATCGGGCGGAACGTCTGCCCAGGAATACCAGTAGATGCGATCGGCAGGCACATCGAGCGCATTGGCGAAGCGGCGCACCTGTTCGGTCTCGTCCTTGCGCCAAGTGGAGTATCCGGTTTCGGTGACCCAGATTTCGGTCTGAGGGTTATAGCGGTCCAGAATGCGACGCATCTCGCCGAGATGCATGTCCCAGCCGCCCCAGCTGCCCTCCTCGCTGTCCCAGGTGCCGGGAAATCCGTGGAAGCCGACGGCATCGACAACGCCCAGGACGCCGCGCTCGCCCATCAGATTCAGCCAGTAGGGATCGAAGGGGCATGGACCGCCCAGCACCGGCTTGAACCCGCGCTGCTGCGCCCAATAGGCGGCACCACCGACCATCTCGCAGAACAGCTGGAAATCGCCGTCCTCGCGCCAGTCCCAGTCCAGCAGGTTGTTCGGCTCGTTCCACAGTTCGATGTGGCGGAAGTGCTTGCCGTAGCGCGTCAGCACATGGTCGATGAAATCGGCATAGGATTTCAGATCCTGCGGCGCACCGGAGGATCGTCCCGTGCGGGACATCGACGGCGGCGTGTAATGCACGCAAGGGAGCAGGTCTATCTGCGAACCGAGCTTGGGAATGAGCCAGTCGAACCATTCCTCGCCGCCGGGCGCCAGATATTCGGCCCAGGAAAGATGGGTCCGGAGATGGCTGGCGCCACTCGCCAGGATCGACGGAAAGATCTCCTCGGTGCGTTCGTATTCACCCGGGCGAAACCATTCGACGAAGCCGAACTGCTTCTTCGTTCGTTCGGTTGCTGAAGATCCGGATGCCTTCATGATACAAGCCCCCGTTCTTCCAGGTGGCGTCGCATTTCCGCGCCGCGATCGACGGCACCGGTCATGCGCACCCATTCCACGAAGGGACCGAGGGAGTTTTCCAGCTTGTACTGGGGCTCAAAGCCGAGCAGGTCGCGGGCCTTGGAGATATCGGCAAAGCAGTTGCGGATGTCGCCGGAACGGGCCTTGTGCATGATTTCCGGCTTGATCTCCGGCACACCCATGGCGTCCGCGAGAAGGTTTGCGACCTCCTCCACCGTATAGGCCTGTCCGCTGCCGATATTGATGACATGGCCGTTGGCGCTCGGCTGCTCCAGAGCCAGCCGGAAGGCTCGGGCGACGTCGCGCACATGTACGAAATCCCGGCGCTGCTGGCCGTCCTCAAAAATCGTCGGCGGCTGGCCGTTGGCAAGCCGCGACGCAAAATTGGCGAGCACGCCGGTGTAGGGATTGGAGAGCGCCTGGCCAGCCCCGAAGACGTTGAACAGGCGAAGCGCCACCGCTTCAACATTGTAGGCCTCGCCGAAGATCAGCACCTGCTTTTCCTGGGCATATTTCGTCAGCGCATAGATCGAGGCGAGATCAACGGGCTTGCTCTCGTCCGTGGCAATCGGCGTCAGTGTCTCGCCATTGGGGCCTTGCGGCTCCCAGCGGCCCTGCTTGACCTGTTCCGGCTTGCGACGGATGAAGCCGGTGGTGGTACCGCTGTCGGTGGCATACAGCCCTTCGCCGTAGACGCTCATCGAGGATGCCACGACGATGCGCCGGATCGGCAGGCCGATCATCGCTTCCAGCAGCACGGCGGTGCCGAGATCGTTGCCGCCGACATAGCGGGCGATTTCATACATGGACTGGCCGACGCCGACCTCCGCGGCCAGATGGATGACACCGTCGACGCCGACGAGTGCCTGGCTGACGGCCTCCTTGTCGCGCACATCCGCCCGAATGACTTCAGCCTGATCGGGAGCCTCGGCTTCCGCTTCCGCGTGAACCTGTTCGATCATTGCGTCGAGAATGCGGACCTGGTAGCCCGCCGCAAGAAGCTCTTCGGCCACGTGACGACCGATGAAACCACAACCACCGGTTACAAGAATTGTCGACATTCTGATTTACTCTTCCCTGGAACATGACTGCGAGGTGACCTTCGAACAGTGGCCCCATGCAAAAGTTCCTGCTTCAGCAACATCTTTGTCATCAATGTCTTCATCAACAACCGAAGGGCGGGCGGCGGGAACCCATTGATGGAGATCGCTGTTTGCCCAGACGGTAGAGGCCGGCGCCTCGCCGACCACATCGACGACCATCGAGCTTCTTCTTCTTCATCTTCTTCAGGAACTCCCCGGCGCCCCCACAGTTAGCGTCCAGAGCTGCCCGCCCTCAGGGAACGGCAGCCGGATCCAGACGATGGAGATATTTCAGGATGAATGTGATGACGATGCCGGATGCTGGCCTCATGATGGATGCCGCCATCATCACCGGACCCGGCAAGATGGTGACCGAAGCCCTTCCCCTTCCCCAACCCGGTGCCGGACAGGTCAGGATCAGGCTCGAAGGCTGCGGCGTCTGCGCCTCCAATCTCACGCCCTGGGCGGGGCCGGAGTGGATGCAGTTCCCGACAGAGCCCGGCGGGCTCGGGCATGAGGGCTGGGGCGTTGTCGACGCCGTGGGTGACGATGTTGAGGGCCTGAAGATCGGCGACCGCGTTGCCGCCCTCTCCTTCCACGCCTATGCGACCCACGACGTGGCGGACGCCGAGAAGGTCGTGCCTCTTCCCGCCGAGCTGGACGGACAGCCGTTTCCCGGCGAACCGCTCGGGTGCGCCATGAACATCTTCCGCCGTAGCGAGATCAAGGCCGGGCAGACGGTCGCCATCATCGGCATCGGCTTTCTCGGGGCACTGCTGACGCAGCTCGCGACATCCGCGGGAGCCCGCGTGATCGCCATCTCGCGCCGGCCCTATTCGCTTGACGTCGCGCGGCAGATGGGCGCCGCACACTGCATTCCCATGGAGGACCACTGGCAGATCATCGAGGAGGTGAAGACGCTCACCGACGGAACGATGTGCGACTGCGTCATCGAAGCGGTCGGCAAGCAGTGGCCGCTTGATCTCGCCGCCGAACTGACCCGGGAGCGCGGGCGGCTGGTGGTCGCCGGCTATCACCAGGACGGTGCCCGGCAGGTCAACATGCAGCTCTGGAACTGGCGCGGCATCGACGTCATCAATGCCCATGAGCGCGATCCGGGGGAGTACATCCGCGGCATCCGTGAGGCAGTCGATGCGGTGGTCGCCGGACGGCTCGACCCTTCCTCTCTCTATACCCACCGATTCCCTCTGAAGCAGCTCGACGCGGCGCTGGATGCGACCCGTGATCGGCCGGACGGATTTTTCAAGGCACTGGTGACCTACACATGAACGAGATGATTGCAGATCTTACGCTCCCCGCGACCACCAAGCCGGCCCGTCTGGGCTTCCTGGGCGTCGGCTGGATCGGGCGTCACCGTATGGAGGCGATCCTCGCCTCCGGCACAGCCGAAGCCGTCGCCATCGCGGATCCCTCCCCGGAGATGGCTGCAGAGGCCCGGAAACTTGCTCCCAATGCCGAGATCGTCGGCAGCCTGGAAGAACTTCTGGCTCTCGATCTGGACGGCGTGGTGATCGCAACCCCCAGTGCTCAACATGCGGCCCAGTCGATTCAGGCACTGCAGGCCGGCGTCGCCGTCTTCTGCCAGAAGCCGCTTGGCCGCAATGCGGGAGAAGTCGAAGCGGTGGTTGAAGCCGCACGCGTCGCCGATCGCCTCCTCGGCGTCGATCTGTCCTACCGCCACACCGAAGGCATGCGCCAGATCCGCAGCCTGCTGAAGGCCGGAGAGCTTGGCGACGTGTTCGCCGCAGATCTCGTGTTCCACAACGCCTATGGCCCCGACAAGCCGTGGTTCTATGACAAATCGCTTTCCGGCGGCGGCTGCGTCATGGACCTCGGCATCCATCTGGCGGATCTTGCTCTCTGGGCGCTGGACTTCCCGGAAGTCGAAAAGGTTACGTCGCAACTCTTTCATCAGGGGCAGCGGATCAGGGGGACTGCCGAACAGGTCGAGGATTTCGCGACGGCCACCATCGAGCTTTCGACCGGCACCGTCCTGCGCTTGACCTGCTCCTGGCGCCTGCAGGCCGGTTGCGACGCCCTCATCGGCGCGACGTTCTACGGCACCAAGGGCGGCGCCCAGATGGGCAATACGGACGGTTCCTTCTACGACTTCAGGGCGGAGCGGTTCCACGGCACGAGCCGCGAGCTCCTGATCGACCCGCCCGACGACTGGGGAGGCCGTGCCGCGGCCGACTGGGCGGAACGACTGAGATCCAGCCTTCGGTACGACGCCGCTTGCGAGGAATACATTACGACCGCCAAGGTGATCGACCGCATCTACCAGGGCCGATGACGCTGATCGGAATCTTCCGACGGCGCCAGAAGCAGCTGCCGATCTCCTGCGGCTGTGACCGCAGCACCAATTCGTGATGAAAGCACCGCGATATTCGAGGAACCACATCGGCGACTGCGGGTTATGGGGCCCTAAGGAGTTTCACATGCGGATCATCTTCGTCGTCATGCTTGCCTCGGTCCTGAGTATTCTTGCGTTCAAATATGTGGACCGGTCGATCGGGGAGTCCGACCTGATGGCTTCTCCCATGGAAATGTCTGCCGAGAACTAGGGGTCGATGGGCTGGAGAACCCGGCCGGAACCGATGCAGGAGGATCAGTCGTGAATCAAAGAGAGATCATACTGACATTCGTGTTGGCGATGGCCGTCTACGTGGTGACCGTGTTCCTGTGGCCTTCCAGCATCGACACCCTCGACAAGAGTGCGCGGCTTGCCGGCCCTCCGGCGGAGACGGCCTTCCTGTCGGAGCGGTTTGGCGTCCCCTCGCCTGATCAGAACGCAACCCGGATAGAGTAAAAAATGCCCCGCATTGCGGGGCATTTTTTCAGAAGACGGTTTTGCCGCTTTCCTCTTCCTCGTGCATCACGGCGACGTCGCCATTGGCACTGAGCCTGACATTGTCGCCTTCGATGTCCGCCACCAGATCGAGAGGAATGAAGTGGTGATGGCCCTTATGGTGACCTTCGCCGGCGTCCGCCTTGGTCAACTTGATGCGGCCATTCTCGACGCGATCGACCGTCCCGATTGGGACGCCGTCAGCACCGATGACCTTCGCATGTTCCTTGATGAGTCCTGAATCAATCATGTGGATCTCCTTTCGCACGGACTTAACGTACGAGGAGATGATTGGATGCAGGTTGATCTGTATCACTCGTGAATTTCGTAGGATCCCATCTCGCAGAGGTTCTGCGTATCTTCGGTGGTATCGAGATCGGAGTCTTCCGAGAACTCGAACCGCATGTCGTATTCGCAGACGCTGCGTCCGTCGGCGATGGTGATTTCGATGCTGTCGCCGGGGCTGAGGACGTCCTGGCCGAAGACGTCTTCTTCCCACTCATCGACACCGGTCGGAGACGTGTAGAAGCGCTCAAGGGTGGAGTTGGTGGAATTGGTCAGCGTGAAGACCAGATCTTCCGCCTGCGATGTAACTGCAGATGTAAAGAGGGCCGCCAGCGTAGTGACGGCAGCAACAGTAAGCTTGTTCACGAGAGAGTCTCCTGCCCATGATCGGGCATTTGTTCCATAGCAGGAAGCAAGGCACTGACAAGCTCCCCCCGACCAAGGACGAAGCCCGTGCATGGCCGCAGGTTACGGAAGTTTAAGTTGGATTTGCCCGCCCCTCATGCGATGGCAGACCCCATGTAACGACAGCCCATTTGATCTGGCGCAGAGGCCTATCCGGACTGAGACGCTATGGGTTTGTCGAAAGAGGAAAAAACCACGTGAAAGCCGAGACCGATATTGCCGGAAAGCAGGCGAGCAGCGTTCCCGATCTTGCCGCCATCCTCACCGAACAGGGACGCAAGCCACGAGGGCGCAAGCTCAAGTGGACGGCGCTGGCCCTTCTTCTGCTGGGTGGCGCAGCGGGCGGCTATCTCTACCTGCAGGGCGACGGCCAGACATATAACTACACGACGCAGCCACTGCAGCGCGGCAATCTCCAGGTTATCGTCACCGCAACCGGCTCGGTCCAGCCGACGGATCAGGTGGATATCTCGAGCGAATTGTCCGGGACGATCCGGGCCGTCAACGTCACCTATAATTCCACAGTCACCTCCGGCGAGGTTCTTGCGGAGCTGGATACGAGCAAGCTGCAGGCCGACCTGGAGAATGCCCGGGCCCAGCTCGCTTCCGCTCGCGCCAATCTGATGAAGGCCGAGACCGATGTGGCCTCGACGAAGACGACCCTCGACCGGCTGACGGCACTTGCGGATCGCAACGTCACCAGCCAGCAGGACCTCGACGCGGCCCGCTACGCCCAGGATTCCGCCATCGCCTCCCAGGCCGTCAGCGAAGCCTCGGTCCAGTCCGCCGAGGCCAGCCTTCGTCTTGCCGAAGTCAATCTCGCCAAGGCCAAGATCATCTCGCCGATCGACGGCGTCATCCTGACGCGCGGCGCCGAGCCCGGCCAGACTGTCGCATCTTCGCTCAACGCTCCCGTCCTCTTCACCATTGCCGGCGACCTGCGGCGCATGGAGTTGCAGGTCGCCGTTGACGAAGCGGATGTCGGCCAGGTCCAGGAGGGGCAGTCGGCCACCTTCTCCGTCGATGCCTATCCCGAACGGTCCTTCCCGGCGAAGATCCAGACGGTGCGCTTTGCCTCCGAGACCGTTTCCAACGTCGTGACCTACAAGGCCATCCTTACCGTCGACAATGACGACCTGCTGCTGCGTCCCGGTATGACGGCGACCGCCGATGTCGTGGTGCAGTCGGTCGAGGACGCCCTGCTGGTCCCGAACGCCGCCCTGCGCTATTCGCCGCCTGCCGCATCGGGCAGCAGCAGCGGCAGCATTCTCACGCGCCTGTTCCGGGCCCCGAGGATGGGCGGCAACCGCCAGCCCGCCGGAGACGGCACGAACCGCAGCGTCTGGGTCCTGCGCAACGGCAGCCCCGAGCGCGTTGCTCTCCAGACGGGTCCCTCCGACGGCCAATCGACGGTCGTTCGCGACGGTGAACTGCAGGAAGGCGACCTGGTGATTACCGACGCTACGGCCCGCAATGGCTGAGGCTCGCATGGCTCATACCCCGCTCATCGAATTCCGGCAGGTTTCCAAGTTCTACGGAAGCGGGGAAGCGACGATCCGGGCTCTCGATCGGGTGGATCTGTCGATCGACGCCGGCGAGTTCGTCGCCATCATGGGCCCGTCCGGTTCGGGCAAGTCGACCTCGATGAACGTCATCGGCGGCCTCGACGTCCCCTCTTCCGGCGAATATCTGTTCCAGGGCATCCCGACCACCAACTTCAACCGGACGCAGCTGACGCTGCTGCGCCGCCACATGCTCGGCTTCGTCTTCCAAGGATTTAACCTGCTTGCCCGCACCTCGGCGGTCGAGAACGTGGAACTGCCGCTGGTCTATCGCGGCATGGCTGTCGGAGAACGTCGCGAGCGCGCCAGGCTGGCGCTGGAGCAGGTGGGTCTCAAGGGCCGCGAGGGTCATACGACGCAGGAATTGTCCGGCGGCCAGCAGCAGCGCGTCGCGATTGCCCGCGCCATTGTCACGGATCCTGCAGTCCTGCTTGCCGACGAACCGACGGGGAACCTCGACACCAAGACCAGCCGCGAAATCATGGAACTGATCTCGCGCCTCAACCGCGAGAATGGCATCACCGTCATCATGGTCACCCACGAGGAAGACATTGCCGCCTATGGCCGGCGGCTGCTGCGGTTCGTTGATGGGCGGCTGGCCGGCGATGAGGTTCAGGCCAGGGAGGCGGCACATGTTCTTTGAAACGGCCAAGCTTGCCTGGCGCGCCATCAGCCGCAATCTGCTGCGCTCCTTCCTGACTGTGCTCGGCGTGGTGATCGGGGTCGCGGCAGTCATCGCCATGGTGACGATCGGCAACGGCACGACGGCGCAGGTCCAGTCGGAACTGGCGCGGCTCGGCACCAACACCCTCTTCGTGCGTCCCGGGCAATGGGGTCCCGGCCGCGCCAGCACGGAAGCCAAGCGCTTCGAGGATCGCGACATCGAGGCCATGCGTAACCAGATCTCCGGTCTTCGTGCGGTGGCACCGCTGAACCGGGGATCGGCGACCGTCATTGCCGGCGGCGAGAACCGCTCGTCGAGCGTCATCGGCACCACCAACGACTATCTCGTCGCCCAGGACTGGGATCTTGCCTCCGGCCGCACGTTCCTGCCGGCGGAGGAACGCGGCCAGGCGGCCTGCATCGTCGGCGAAACCGTGCGGCGCGAACTCTTCGGCACAGCCGATCCGGTCGGCCAGACGATCCGGGTCAGCAATATCTCCTGCCCGGTGGTCGGTCTTCTCTCTGCCAAGGGCCAGTCCGGCATGGGGGACGACCAGGACGACACCGTGATCATGCCGCTGAAGCTGCACCAGCGGCGCATCGGCGGCACGAACACGATCTCCAGCGTCATCCTCTCGGCTCAGGACGGGGTGTCGACGGCCAAGGTGCAGTCCGACGTAGAAAGCCTGCTACGGGAGCGTCGGCGCATCGGCGTCGGTCGCGACGACGATTTCTCGGTCGCCGACATGTCGCAGATGGCCGCCGCCATGACCGGCACGACGACGCTCCTGACGGGGCTGCTCGGCGCGGTGGCTGCCGTCAGCCTGCTTGTCGGCGGCATCGGCATCATGAACATCATGCTGGTCTCGGTGACGGAGCGGACACGCGAGATCGGCATCAGGCTGGCGATCGGCGCTCTCGAACGGCAGGTGCTGATGCAGTTCCTGGTCGAGGCCGTGATGCTGTCGATCTTTGGCGGCGTCGCGGGCATCCTGACCGGGCTCTCGCTGGCCTATGGCGTCGTGTCGCTCTTGAACGTGCCCTTCGTGACGAGCCCGATGATCATCTTCGTGGCGTTCGCATTCTCGGCCATCATCGGCGTCGTCTTCGGCTATTTCCCGGCCCGGCGTGCGGCACAGCTCAACCCGATCGACGCGCTCCGCCACGAGTAGGCGGAGCACGCCAACCGGAGTCTCGGATCACGTTTTGAAAAGTGCTGGGATCAGCCGGCGTGCGACTGCGCGTCACGCTGCTTGGCAAGTGCCGCGAGATCCGCCGGCTTCAGTTCGACGGACTCGCCGCAGCCGCATGCGGAAGTCTGGTTGGGGTTCACGAAGATAAAGCCGGAACGCATCTTGCTCATCTCGAAATCCATCTGCGTGCCGAGGAGATAAAGGACGGCCGACGGCTCGATCCAGACCCTGGCGCCGGCATGCTCGATGAGGTCGTCCTTGCCGTTCGGCTCGGTCACCAGGTCAATGGTGTATTCCATGCCGGCGCAGCCGCCCTTCTTGATGCCGACGCGCACGCCCTTCGCATCCGGTCCGGAATTGCCGACGATCGCTTTCACGCGGTCGGCGGCGGCTTCGGTCATGGTCATTACTGCAAAGCCCATTGGCTCATGCTCCTTCTACAGCCGGGTTCAAGGACCGGTGTTGTTGGATTGAATGTAAGGGCAGCGCGCGAACGGATCAATACCAGCCGACGGCGACCTGCGCCTCTTCCGACATCCGCTCCGGCGTCCATGGCGGATCAAAGGTCATCTCGACCTCGACACCGGACACACCCTCCACGGCACCGACGGCGTTTTCCACCCAGCCGGGCATCTCGCCGGCGACGGGGCAGCCGGGGGCCGTCAGCGTCATGGCGATCTTGACCATGCGGTCGTCCTCGATGTCGATCTTGTAGATCAGACCCAGCTCGAAGATGTCCGACGGGATCTCGGGATCATACACCGTCTTGAGGGCGGCGATGATATCGTCGCTCAGGCGCGCCAATTCCTCCTGCGGGATCGACGACTGGACGATCCCCTCGCGGGCGTCCCATTTCAGTTCGCTGTCTTCCACGGCCATGGCAATATCCTCAGGCAAAGAATGTACGGGCGTAGTCGAGCGCATCGGCAAGCGCATCGACCTCGGCACGCGTATTGTACATGCCGAACGATGCACGGCATGTGGAGGTCACGCCGAAGCGCTTCAAGAGCGGCATGGCGCAATGGGTGCCGGCGCGCACGGCAACGCCGCGGCGATCAATCACCATGGAAACGTCATGGGCATGGATGCCGGCGAGCTCGAACGAGAAGATGGCACCCTTGCCGGGCGCATTGCCGATGATCCGGAGCGAGTTGATGGCCCGCAGCCGTTCCTCGGCATAGGCGGCCAGATCGGCCTCGTGCCTGGCGATCGCGTCGCGTCCGATCTTGTCCATGTAGTCCAGCGCATAGCCCAGTCCGATCGCCTGCACGATCGGCGGCGTGCCGGCCTCGAAGCGATGCGGCGGATCATTGTAGGTAACCTCGTCCTCGGAGACGTCGACGATCATCTCGCCGCCGCCCTGGAAGGGACGCATCTCCTTCAGCCGGTCCATCTTGCCGTAGAGCACGCCGATGCCGGAAGGTCCGTAAAGCTTGTGCCCGGTCATCACATACCAGTCGCAGTCGATGTCCTGAACGTCGACCGGCAGGTGGACGGCGCCCTGGCTGCCGTCGACCAGCACCGGAATGCCGCGCTCGTGGGCGATCCGGCAGACTTCCTTCACAGGCACCACGGTGCCGAGCGCATTCGACATGTGCGTGATCGCGACGAGCTTGGTCTTTTCCGTCAGGCTCTTCTCGAAGGCCTCGATGTGGAAGGCGCCGTCCTCGTCCACCGGGACCCAGACGAGCTTGGCGCCTTGCCGTTCGCGGATGAAATGCCACGGCACGATATTGGAGTGATGCTCCATGATGGTGATGACGATCTCGTCGTCCTCACCGATCTTCGGCATTCCCCAGCCATAGGCGACGGTGTTGATCGCTTCCGTGGAGGACTTCGTGAAGACGATCTCGTCGACCGAGCCTGCGTTCAGGAAGCGGCGCACCGTCTCGCGGGAGGCCTCATAGGCGTCGGTCGCGGCATTGGAGAGAAAGTGCAGGCCGCGATGGACGTTGGCATATTCGCTGGAATAGGCGTTCGAGATGGCGTCGATCACCACCTGTGGCTTCTGCGCCGAGGCGCCATTGTCCAGATACACCAGCGGCTTGCCATAGACCTCACGCGACAGGATCGGGAAATCCCGCCGGATGGCTTCGACGTCGTAGTCGGTCGCTGGTGTGATCTGGTCCATGTCAGGCGTGCTTTTCCAGCCAGGCCGAGATGACGCCTTCCAGCGCCTCGACCAGCTTTTCATCCTCGAGCTCTTCAACCACCTCGGCCACGAAGGCGTTGACCAGCATGGCACGCGCCTTGTTCTCGGGGATCCCGCGGGACTGAAGATAATAGAGGTGGTTGTTGTCGATGTCGGAGACCGTTGCGCCGTGACCGCAGATGACGTCGTCGGCAAAAATCTCCAGCTCCGGCTTGACCGAGAACTCGCCGTCGTCAGTCAGGAGCAGCGTGTTGCAAGCCATCTTGGCGTCGGTCTTCTGGGCATCCGGTGCGACCCGGATCATTCCCTGGAAAACGCCCCTGGCGCGGTCGAAGACGACGTTGCGGAAGATTTCGGTCGAATTCGTGTTCGGCACATTGTGGCCGAGCACGAGCGTCACGTCGGTGTGTGTCTCACCGCCGAGCAGGTTGACGCCGCGAAGCGTCAGCTCGCTGCCCTCGCCGTCGACATCGATGCGCAGTTCCTGGCGCACCAGCTTGCCGCCGGCATTGATGACGAAGAGCCTCAGTTTGGAATCGGTACCGAATTTGACCCGGATCTGGCCGAGATGCGTGTCCTCCGCACCCTGCTCCTGCAGGATGATCCAGACAGCCTCCGCGCCCTCTTCCAGCGTGATGTCACTGATGCTGGAGACCAGCGCGGCCTCGCCTGTCGCCGAGCGGTGACGCTCGATGATGGTCGCCTTGGAGCCTGCGCGAAAGGTCACGGGGAAGCGGCTGTGGACCTGTCCTGCCCCATGCAGCACCTGCAGTTCGATCGGTGCCTCGACGGTGGAACCGGCGGGCACAGTGATGCTGTAGCCGTCGCGAACCAGGCTGCCGTTGATCTTTCCGATCGCGTCATCCTTGTCGAGTGCTGCCAGACCTGCTGCCGCCGTGCCGTTGACGAGGCTGTCGGCGAAGGAGGCAACCTCCACGCCATCGATCGAGGTCGCGGCATCTACGGCGCCGTGTAGAACCGGCAGCACCTGCGCGCCTTCAACGAGAGGAGCGATGGTCGCAAGCGACGGCGCCGCAGCCAGGGGTGCCGGGACGCTGCGCAACAGCGTGCGCAGGTCGGTATAGTGCCAGGCTTCGACGCGGCGCGTCGGCAGGCCGGAGGTCTTGATGTCGTTGAGCAGGCGGTCGCGCGTGACGGTGACCGTGCCATCGCCCGGCAGGTCGCCGACCTGCGCCGTATAGGTTTCCACCAGAGCCGTCTCGGCCGGTGTCAGGCGGATGGGCGTGTGAATGTTCATGTCTACGTCCTTTCCGGGAATCAGGCTGCTTTCCCGATGATGTCGGCGTAGCCGTTGGCTTCCAGCTCAAGCGCCAGATCCTTGTCGCCGGACCGGATGACCTGTCCCTTGTAGAGAACGTGGACGGTGTCCGGAACGATGTATTCCAGCAGGCGCTGGTAGTGGGTAATGACGATCACGGCGCGATCCGGCGACTTTAGCGCGTTGACGCCATCGGCGACAATCTTCAGCGCATCGATGTCGAGGCCGGAATCGGTCTCGTCGAGGATGCAGAGCTTCGGCTCGAGCAATGCCATCTGCAGGATCTCGGCGCGCTTCTTCTCGCCGCCGGAAAAGCCGACGTTGAGCGGACGGCGCAGCATGGCCGGGTCGATCTTCAGTTCCGCGGCGGCTTCCTTGACGCGACGGATGAAGTCCGGCGTCGTCAGTTCCTCTTCGCCGCGCGCCTTGCGCTGTTCGTTCATCGCCACCTTCAGAAACTGCATGGTCGCGACGCCGGGGATTTCCACCGGATACTGGAAGGCGAGGAAGATGCCC
>TARA_R110002051_G_scaffold4386_2_pt1 | contig 17427 bp, 13 predicted proteins | sample TARA_R110002051 | Tara Oceans TARA_R110002051 (sample SAMEA4397023) | marine metagenome | biome: Polar Biome; feature: [MES] marine water layer (ENVO:01000295) within the mesopelagic zone...; material: water (ENVO:00002006), including particulate matter (ENVO:01000060) such as......
ACGCCTTTGGTGCCAAAAACCCTGACGACGGACATTCCCCCTTGTGAGCTGCGCCGTGATCCATTTGTTCAGCGTTGACATCTCGACACCAACATCATTCGCCGCTTGCGTGCGTGTAAGTACACGGATCAGCGCAATACACACTGCATCCGTTCAAAAATCGTCCGGTCGTCTTGATCCCGGAATTCGTCTCGTTTGTTGCAATAAATGCTGTCAAAGGAGCTGCATCAAACCGCGACATATCTATAGCGCTCAAAATTGCTCTGATTTGCGCTGCAAAATGGCCTCGTCGCTCGCTTCTAAAATTATTCGCATCTCGGTTAGGAAGCTCTTAAGGCATCGTACGCTATCATGGAAAAACGTTCGAAAAATTTGTTTCGCTATCCAGATAAGCCCATCTTGAGGTCCAAATAGTATGAGTTTTCCCTTTCCAGAGAATGAGCAAGAGTGATTGAGAAAATTAGTCGACTTGGGCCTTCAGGACTCAACCGGCTCAGACGAGTTTGATGCCATTGCTAGTCTCGCCAGAGATATTCTAGAGTGTCCGATTGCGCTCATTTCGGTGCTTGGTGAAACGGATCAGTGGTTTAAGGCAAAATGTGGTCTCGACGTGGAAATCGGACCTCGTGAGACTGCATTCTGCAACTATACAATTTTAAGCCCAGATTTATTGATCGTGAACGATGCACGCGAAGATGTGCGTTTCAAGAACAATCCTATTGTTGTTCGTGAACCAAACGTCGTTTTTTATGCCGGAGCTCCAATTTCCATTGATGGGATCCATAACCTTGGCACCCTGTGCGTGGTCGACACTCAACCGAGACAGCTAACTGAACAGCAAATACAGCACCTTCGCGGTCTTGCGCGTGCCACTTCAGGGTTGATGAAAGCGTTTACGAGCAAACGACAAGCCGAAATTGCCAAATTGAGCGAAATGGACAAGGGCCACGAAGTTGCACGAATGGCAAATTTTCTAAAGCAAACAGCAAGCCTCTCAGGAGTTGGGGGCTGGGAGCTTGTCTTGGAATCTCAAAAACTTACCTGGACCGATGAAACCAAAATTATCCACGATGTTCCCTTGGATTTTGTCCCCAAGTTAGACGAAGCAATCGAATTCTATATGCCCGAGGCTAGGCCAGTGATTACTAAAGCTGTTGAAAATGCCATGGCAACCGGCGTTGGATGGGACCTAGAATTGCCAATACTGACAGCGCAGGGTCGCAATATCTGGGTGCGCGCCGTTGGCAGCCCAACCTACAGAGATGGTGTATTGGTTAGTCTAAATGGGGCCGTGCAAGACATTTCAGAGCGCAAACTAAATGAAGCTCGGTTACTAAAATCCGAAACGTCGGCTAGGTCGACGGCGGAAGAATTACGTGCGATTCTCGATAATATGGAAGAAGGCGTCAGCGTTTTTGACAAGGACGCAAAACTTTTGATTTGGAATCAGAAATACATCGATATCTTTGAAAAAGCTCCCGGCGAAGTAAGGGAGGGTGTGAAACTGCGCCGCCTCTTGGAAAACGAAAAATTCAGAGGAAATTTTGATGGTGATATCGCAACGCACTTGCGCGAATTATTTTGTCAACTCGATCGAAATGAGCCCTCCATCAAACAGTTTCGAACAAAAAGCGGCAAAATCATCAAGTCGACCCACGCCCCACGCCCAGGGGGCGGTTGGGTTGGAACCCATTCAGATGTAACTGTTCCGGTTTTGGCCTCGGAACACCACGAACACGCATCTCGCCATGACCATCTGACGGGCTTGATGAATAGGCTTGCTTTCAACACATGGATTGAAAAATTTTGCGAACACAATACCGACCCGAACCGATGCCTCGTGTTGCTGCTGCTGGACTTAGATAAATTCAAACACGTCAATGATACTCTTGGCCACGTTGTTGGCGACAAATTACTGCAGTATGCTGCGACAAGGCTGCAAAATTGCGTGCGCGACGAGGATGTTGTTGCACGGTTGGGTGGCGACGAATTTGCAGTTGTCTTGGAATGTGCTCGCGAGGAATCCATTCAAATTGCGGGAATTATCGCAGACAATGCTATTCGGGCAATCGGCAGCGTATTGGATCTAAATGGTGAGAAAGTGGAAATCGGCGTCAGCATTGGTATTTGCGTTTCGCCGTTGGGTAAATTCGAACTTGATGAATTACTCACGAGGGCCGATTTTTCCCTTTACCAAGCCAAAGAAAATGGTCGTGGAAATTATTGCTATCACGATCCGTCGCTCGTAGATTTGCCTAGCCGACAGTCGCGGAAAAACCTGCGTGTGGGGAGCGCTGCTTGACTTACCCCTCGCGGGCGGCGGCGTGCCGGCACGCCATAAATTTGTAGCTGTGTCAGGTAAAATTCCGATCATAACCTTGCTGAAAAGCCGTGAAGTGTAGGATCAACCTCTGCCCCGCAGTTGATCCGCAGTATCGTTAAGTGAGAAAAGGCGACAATCTGCATTGTCCGTTGGCTGAATGCCCCAAGTTATGGATGTCAGTCCTTGCCTTAGCGTTCCTTAACCAACTTGCGACCCCCTTGCTGCGATCTCAAATCCGCGCGCGCGCACATCATAGAACAATCTCGCTGCGGCATTGGCAGTTATGGCAGTCCGCGGATGACCGAGGAGTTAAAGGAGATCGGTTGAAACGTTGGTCGCTGCCGCTTGTGCCCGATGATGCTTCAAAACGGTCTATCTGTGGTAAAAACGCGCAAACACAAAATCGCGACTGGCCGCAGTCAAAATTTCATCATCGTACCAAAACTGCGGGATCAGAAATTGACTGCGAACAGATCAAACCTGAAGTGAACTCGGGGCATCAACTAAGACCGAACCCACGAGCGGTGGCTATATCTGGCTCTCTTCCACGATCTATAGTCCCGACGAGCCATCTGTTGGACCGGTAGCAACCAGATAAAATGTGACCGGAAAATCCGAGCCCTGACGATTGTGATTAGGGTCTTATCACCGCCCAGGGGCTGCATCCTTCTTACTGACTGCGGAGGCCGATACGCTTCCCACAACCTTCAGAAAGTTCTTCAAAACCACCTAGGCTAAGCTACTCTACTATAAGTAGGAAACACTCGTCGCCTTCAAACACAAAGTAGCATAAACAAGCAATTGACGCGGCACAAATGCGCGACAGGACCTGACCTTAGTCACTATGGCAATAAACTCACTGATACATTTTTCGCAAAATCAATGATTGTTTCGTAAACTCGCCATAATATCGCCTTTTTTCTCCTTAAGATTGTGGTTAACCGCGCCGTGTGCTCACTAGTGGGCGGACAGAGTGCAATGAGCTAATTGGAGTACCTACAATGAAGATTCTTGCCGTTGACGATGACCCGATCATCCTTGAGCTGCTGCAGCACTTTGTTAGCGCGATGACGGATCATGAGATTGTGACGGCCGAGTGTGTGACAGATGCTCTCGCAGTCTTAGGGCAGCAGGACCGTCCATTTGACTGCTTCTTACTCGACATTCAGATGCCCGGAACCGACGGAATCGAGTTCTGCAGAATCCTGCGTGAAACGGACGGCTATCAGCACACGCCGATCTTGATGCTGACCGCGATGTCCGAAAAGGATCATATCGACAACGCGTTCCATGCAGGTGCCACGGATTACATCACGAAACCGTTCGAGGTAAATGGGCTTAAAGGTCGATTGAGCCTCGTCGAGCAGATCGCGATCGATGCCCGCAACAGAACTGGCAAGATTTTTGCCGTCAATGCGATACGCCAAGGATCGCAACAAATTCCAACGAAACAAATGGAAGTCCCGCTGTTTCTTCCATTTGCCATTCCCGAAGTTGACGGGGTAATCGGGAACCAAGCGATGGAAAATTACGTGACCCAGCTGTCTCGTAGATCGCTGTGCGGTTCTGTCGTACTGGCGTTCACCATTCGCGAGGTTGCTGATCTGCACGAGCGCCTCACACCCTTTGATTTCACATGTGCCATCACTGACGTTAGCGAGGCTATCTCGGACTGCCTGCTTCCTACGCAACGACTGGTTTCCTACTCGGGAAATGGCACGTACGTTTGCGTCGTAGAGGGTGCCACATCGATCAATATTGACCGCCTCGTGGACCAAATCAATCTGTACATTGGCGCGATGGAATTATCGCAAAGCAATGGTACCGCGCTCAACATACGAGTGTGTGCCGGTCGACCAAGCCGCCTCGTCTGGCGGAGGGGTGAGGAAGCTGTTAATGCGTTGAGACAGGCACACATCAGTGCAGAAGAGAATGCAGATCGGCTTGCCAGAGAAGTTGGCAGCATCTGGATTTCCGCACAAGGCGCATGAATATGGTCAACATAGACGACGGGCTCGCCCCAATCCGCAACCGGTTTTTGGAAGTGATGCGGCAAAATCAGATCGACATCAAACGTGATGTCGAAATTGCTTTGGACGCCCCTGAAGAAACCCACGATGCATTGGGTCGTATTGAAGCAGTTCTACACAAGATCGCTGGGACCGCTGGAACCCTGGGCTATACGGATCTAGGCATCAGCGCGCGGGAAGCCGAACATGCGATTTCCGGAGTTCTGACGACACGCGCAGAGCCACCTCAAGCGGTATTCATTCAGATCATCGACTTCCTGGAAGCGTCACTTGAAGTTACGCTGGAAGACGGAAGCGCCACGACTTAATCGAGAGCGTTCCGTCGTCACTCAACTGGAATTCATTCTTGTAGAATGTCTAGTATTTCTTGACCAAGAGTGACCGGGTCGAACGGCTTCACAATCACACCGATAGCGCCGGTCTTCTTGAAAGATTCGATCTCATGCGCTTGAACGCGCGCGGTCATGTAGATTGCCGGCACATTGGCGAGGTGGTCCATTTCACGAAGTTTGACCAGCGCCTCGGGGCCAGTCATTCCTGGCATCATGACATCCAGAAGTAAAACCTCGGGAGATGCGTCCTTGGCAATCACAAGGCCAGCTTCACCGCAGTCTGCTTGCAGTACGGTGAATTCGCCCGTCATTTCGAGTGCCATCTTAGCGATCTCGCGGATATCCATGTCATCTTCGATATGTAAAACGATCATTTTGTTTCCGAACCTGTTATTTGTATGTCGTTGCGTGCGTAGGCAAGAACCGGCAAATCGACATGAAATTTTGTACCCAGCCCTAGAGTACTTTCAAAACTGATGCGGCCACCCTGCTTCTCGACAATCGCCTTCACGATGCTCAAGCCTAAACCGGTGCCGCCAGCTGCAGCGCGGTTTTTCACGCCAACCTGAACGAAGCGTTCGAACAGAAGCTTCTGTTCACTTTCAGGAATTCCTTCGCCTGCGTCAACGACAGTGATCCGGTTGAAATCCTCATGCCGGGTCAAATTAACTGTCACTGTGCCGCTTGCATAGGAGAATTTGATCGCATTGGAGAGAAGGTTCACGAGAACCTGCACCAATCTATTGGGATCAACATAGGAAACTAGATCGGTATCTAGTGCTCCTATCTCGACCTTAACACTAAATCGTTCGCTATAGCCTGCGACCAGCTCAACCGCGGTGCCTATCTCGGCACTCAAATTGGTATCGACGTTGTCAAATAACATCGCACCGTCAGATATCTTGTCGAGATCAAGGATGTCGTTGATGATAAGAATTAAGCGGTCGGCGTTTCGTTGGGCAATCTCGATCATGCCACGCACGCGGTCCGGAATTGCGCCTGCTGATCCGGCAAGGACCAGTCCCATTGCGCCCTTGATCGCGGTCAACGGAGACCGCAGTTCGTGGCTAACGGTTGACACCAGTTCTTGCTTCAGTCGGTCGGATTCCGCACGCTGGGTAATGTCGCGGAAAACTCCGACGATTTGCGCCCCTGTTTCCAACTCTGTCGGCATCTTTAAGCAAACTTCAAAATGTAGATCGAGGTGAGCGATATCGAGGCGTACCGGTTTTTCGGCCGCCTTCGCCCGCTTACCAAGTAGCGTTTCCGTTTCATCGAAATTCTGGCCAAGCCAAGCAGGCAGATCAAGCAATTCGTTGCCGCTCTCTCTGGATATTTCGGCAATCTTCTCCGCAGCCTGATTAAAATAACAGACCCGAAAGGTCGCAGCATCGAACGTGACAACAGGATCTGAAATCCGATCAAGTATTGCCCAAGCCGCATGCTTGGGTGTGGATTGTCGGCTAATCAAGTCGTTCATCGAAGCCATACCTCAAAACAGTTAAGGGGGTCGTCCGTGAATTTGGAGGGCGACCAGTGAGAAATTTTTTGCTCGTTGATAAAACTAGTAGTCCTCAAATGTGGTTTAAATTGGGAATAAATCAGACTATCAGGTCAAGCAGTCAACGCTGTATTTACCATCTTGGCTACGATGTCGTCGAGGTTTGCCCGGGATTTTACCATTTCATGATCTATTCGTAAGTCACGAATGACCGAATCTGTTGCGGACAACGAAATAATCCGCGCCTGTGGCTGTTGTTTCGCAACATCATCAATAAAGTCGCGACCGTCGCCATCAGGCAGGTCCCAATCAATAACTACCAAATCGAATGTATCAGACTTTATTGCCTCACGCGCTTGCGCCAAGGTCCGCACGTTCGTCATTTGCGCTTTGTCCGTCAGACTTCGTTTGATGATCTCGGCAAAGTCGCTGTCGTCTTCAAGGTGAAGCATCTTGAACATCAGATTTTGCGACACGGACCGCTGCTCAAGAGGTTCAACAGACTTAACTTCTGGTGACGTGTGCTTAACTTCACGTGATGTAGACCTACCTTCATGTGATAGCGGAACGGTAAACCAGAATACAGTTGGGGCGCCGATCTTGCTTTCGAATCCGATTTGACCGTCCATCCGTTCGACGATCTGGCGAGAGATGTTCAGGCCCAGTCCAGTGCCACCACTTGCGCGCGTGTCCGATGCGTCAGCTTGGGAGAAGGGGCGGAAAATGCGTGATTTAAATTCGTCCGTGATCACGGGACCAGAATTCAGAATACAAACCAGCGCTTGTCCGGCGACGGTCTCAAGCCGGATATGAACCTCGGTATCATTGTAGGAATACTTGCAGGCGTTGGACAGCAGGTTGACAACAAGTTGCTGGGTTCTTTTCCCATCGATCATCGCGATGACCTCCTCGCTGGGCGCCTCTAAGACAAACAATACTTTGTGCTGAACGGCGAAGGGTAACATCTGTTCCATGACTTCCGACAAAAGCGCCGCGAGGTCACATGGCTCGATTTGAAAGGCGGTCTCACCGGATCGTATTCTTTCCAGATCAAGAATGTCATTCACCAAAGCAGACAATCGCTCTGTGTTGCTCGCGGCAATCTCAAGTAGCCGTTCGGCGCTTGGTGGCATATTTTCCAACATCGGACCCCGCAACAGCCCAAGCGCGCCTTTAATCGACGTGAGTGGCGTTCGAAGTTCATGGCTGACCGTTGCCACAAACTCGGATTTCATCTTGTCGATGTTTTTCTTTTCAGTGATGTCGTTGATTTGAACGATGAACACCTCAGCTTTTTCTATCAGATCAAAAGTCCATGAAACGCTTAGCAGTCCCCAAATCGGGGGACCAACTTTCGGGATGATTTTGTACTCGTTTTGGTACGACGACAGTTGTTCCGTTTTTGCCGCTCTAATTGCGCGAAGTATGCTAATGTAGTCAGCAGAAGACACCAAATCCTGAAACTTAAGGTTTTCGAGCATTTCCTCCTCGGTGAAACCCGTCATCCGACATAAGGCATCATTCTTGCCTATGAAGCGGCCTTTGGCAGAAAATATTGCCATCCCCACGGGTGCTTGTTCTAACAGTAGCTCAAAACGTTCCCGACTTGCGCGCAGGGCTTCGCGGGCTTCATGAAGCGCTGTAGCATCGGTCTGTGCGCCAATCAAACGCAGTGCTTTGCCTTGAGCATTTCGAGAGACAACAACGGCATCCGATCGCATCCAGCGATCCGGCTCGCCGTCAAAGCGCATTCTGTATTCCGAAATCGACCGATCGGTCAAACCGTCGATACAATCCGTGTCGGCTGCAAGCATAGCCACTAGGTCATCTGGATGGACGCGTGCAAGAAATTGGTCTTGAGTGTCCTGCTCTGTTGCGTCGTCAGAAATTTGCATCAGCTTTCGCCATGTATCCGAAACAACCGAGCGGTTGGTTTCAAGGTCGACATCGAAGACCCCGATCTGCGCGCCTTCGAGGGCTAAATTCCATCGTGCCTCACTATCTTGCAGCTTGCGCGCGCTTGCCTCACTTTCGCTGACGTCTTGAACCAAAAGGGTTGTTCGAGGAGATCCGTTCGCTGTGGTCCACACGTTTTTCTGGACCTTCAAGCGAAGATCCGGGGCGTTTGGCGCGCGGGCGGGTTGGGCTGCTCCCAACGTGTCGTCGCTTGTGGCTTGGATTTTGATTAGCCGCTGGATTGGCTTCCCGATGTCATTTGAACTCACCGCAAGTAGCGACTGTGCAGCTTGGTTTGCGGACACAATTCTGTCGTTCTGATCCAACACGAAAATCGCGATTACTGCATTCTCGATGACGGATTGGGTTTCTTCGCTTTTGGCGCGAAGTTCCTTGGTCCTGCGCTGCACGTCGTTCCTGACGCGCAGGTCACGATTTGCGATGACTCGCAGTATTATGGCGACCAAGCTCACAAGTGCGATGCCGCTTGCAACCACAATCCACTTGGCATACCCGTAATTTGCCTGCTCAAACGCGGCCGTGCTAGCCCAAGTCAAAGACCAGTTGCGCCCAAAAATAAATACATCCCGTGTTGCCCTAAAGCGGGGTGACAAATTTTCAGCCTGAAGTGTATCCTCATGGAACTGCGTGTCGCCGTCTGGGTTACCTGTTTCATAGGCGTGCAATGCTGAAACACTTACTTCGTGCGGCGATAGCTCGTGAAAAAGCGCAGAAGCGACAAACGGAAGATATACCCAGCCATTAAAGGCGGCCTCCCTGTCCTTCGGCGACGACAGATCCGCGCCAAGATCATACATCGGGCGCAACAGTAGAAACCCGGCTTTGCTTTCATTGTCTTGGACCAGCTTGATCGGCGATGTTAGCTGGACTGTATTCGTTTCTCGTGCGCGCAATGCGGCCGCCTTGCGCCCTTCTTCGAAACCGATGTCCAGACCAACAGCTGGCCGATTAGTTTCGATTGGCTCGATATATTCGATTACAAATTTCTCGGGCTGCCCCGTGTCCGGGTGGATCGGCGGCGGACTATACCCAAGCGAAAGTGATTGTTGCCGAAAACCAGAGTCGTCGCCTTCTTTCACCAGACTGATGAATCCGACCCCCAGAACTCCGGGTAGATTCTTCTTAATATCAAGGGTTTCGACATAGTTTTGCCAGTCTTGTTCCGAGACGAACGTTGATGCCGCAAAAAATGCACCTGCTCCGTCCAACGCCCTGGCAAAGCCATCGATCCGACTGTTTAGGCTCTGAAAGCTGTCCTGCGCATACGAGTCGAAGACAGCTTGCGTTCTAGCCTCCTCCATTCGCCCCATCAGGATCGTGCCCACGGCAGTCAAGACTGACATGACCAACACCACCGAGATTCTAAACCATCTTGAGGAAATCAAATTCGCCGCCCCGCCATTTTACGCGCAAGTGACCTTACTGACACGCGTCCGTATAAGCGTCAAAGCTTTCTTGCGAAACTATAGTAATTGCAATCAACAATGCAACTGTAAGAGATGATCCGCGCACCACCTACCTTAGCGGTCGCGGCGGTTTGGGATACCCGACGCATGATTCACTCACGCCCGCGCGGACACATTTGAAGGCACCGTTAGCCCGCGTTATTGCTGAACTCCGATTGCCGCATCTATGCTGGCTTGGTCCGCTGCAGGTATCATAAATTCCTCTTGTCTATCAGAGATGGCTGGTCTGGTGACGTCCGGGCCAGCGCAAGCTAGGTCGTTGACTGTGTTAAGGGAGATGGCGCTCCGCAACGCCGGCGCACAGATTTGATCCTTGTAGTTGGTCTGCAACACGATATTGGCCATTGATATGCTGGCGCATTTTCACAGCCGCCAGATATTTTGCCACGCTGTTTCGCCATGTCATCTAAGACTCGAACCCAGCTGCAGCCTGAACATCTTCTTCAAACAGCAACTGAATCGCAAGCGCACTGACAGTTAGTGCTCCGACAACCAGTCAAAATTTGTCATCTCCCAATACTTGGTGTTTGATGGCAATTGGTATCACATACGTAGGATGTTTCCCGTGAAAGCACTTCTTTATCTTTGTGCCTTCGTGACGATGCTTTTACCTAGCATCAGTCAGGCCCAAGACCGCGGCGCAATTAATCGCGATTTTCAACTATGGCTCGAACAAACTATCTGGCCGCGCGCCCAAGCCAAGCGCGTGTCGCGCAGAACTTTTGAAACCGGAATTGCTGGAATTTCAATCAACTGGAAACTGCCCGACCTTGTGATCCCGGGGGCGCCGCGCGCGCCGCAACAATCACAAGCCGAATTTCGCCCCCCTGCCCGCTATTTCGACGCCGGTGCTGTGAACTCCGCCACGACTATCGGGCGCGACTTATTGCGGCGGCACGCCGCGATACTTAGCAAGATCGAACGAGACACTGGCGTCCCCGCGCGTATCCTACTAGCGATCTGGGGCCGCGAGAGCAGCTACGGACGGGCCAAGATACCCTACGATGCATTCGAAATTCTTGCGACCAAGGGGTTTCTTGGCACACGCTCCGACTATTTCACCAATGAACTTGTTGCCGCACTGCAAATCCTCGAGGGCGGCTATGCAACCCGCGATCAAATGCGCAGCAGTTGGGCGGGCGCGCTGGGGCAGCCGCAATTCATGCCGTCGAGCTATCTCGCCTATGCTGTGGATGGTGATGGCGACGGGCGCGCCGACATCTGGGGGTCTTCTGCCGATACGCTGGCCTCGATCGGGTTCTACCTCAAAGCCTATGGATGGACCGCGAACCGTGACTGGGGGTTCGAAGTCACCCTGCCTGCATCCGCGTCTTGCACGCTAGAGGGTCCCGACAATGGCCGCCCGATCCGCGACTGGCAATCCATGGGGGTCCGTCGGGTCTCGGGTCAAGAATTTCCCGACAATGCGCGCCGGCAAGACGGATACCTGTTGCTGCCCGCAGGCCGCCACGGACCCGCATTTATCGTCACGTCAAACTTTTATGTGCTCAAGGACTACAACGAAAGCGACACCTACGCGCTGTTTGTCGGCCACGTTGGGGATAAGATCCAGTTCGGGGTTGGCAATTTTGTTGGTCGCTGGGATCGGCTCGACGGCATGTCGCGGGCCACGATCATTCGGTTGCAACACGCCTTGGAGGCGCGCGGTTTCGACGTCGGCGGGGCCGATGGATTTATAGGAAACCGAACGCGGCGGTCGGTGGGGCGCTGGCAAGATCAAAACGGCATCGCATCCACATGCTACCCCGATAGCACGACGATCCGTGCACTTGTCAGATAAAACTCTTGCCAGCAGAAACCTTGCGCGCCGCAGCCAAACCAACAGGCACCACAAGTGAGCCCTAGAATTCAGCCGCGACTAAACAATCACCGCATTTAATCAAATGTCACGGTTCCCGCATCGGCCCTATCACCCGCAGATCACGTTGGGGTTGAACGGGCTAAATATGCCCGACGGATTATCGCGCAGTGTCCAGACGTGCAGGTCGAAATGCGGCTCAAACCCGTGGGCTTCGTCGCCATCGGTGCCAGCCATATCCGCCATCGTATCCCACATTTGACCTTCGAACATCGGCGGACCGCTGTTGCCCGCGTCCGTCCATGCCGCCTGAAAGATCAGGTTCTCGACCCCAACCAGCACCAATGATCCATCCGGCTGCGGTTCATATAGCAAGATTGATGGGGTGGTAAAATCGGTGTTCATGCCCGCACCGTTGACCCGACCCGCGCCCGGAGGATCCAGTCCAAGCAAAGCCGGGTGGATATAGTGAATGCCCATCCCTCCCATCTCGGGCGGCAGGCCTTCGGCGGCGGCGCTGGTGCAGTCTCCCGGTGGTGCGGGAAAAAACCCTTCAGCCAAAGCGACGTTCACATCTTTATATTTAGCGGTAGCCGCGCGGATGCCATCGATAGAATCGGTGTCTGCCAGCGACGAGCTGGCGAGACCAAAGACAAGGCCTAAGGCCATTGGAATGATTGCAGATTTCATTGAAGTATTCCCTTTAGTTGGTAATCTTAAGTGGAATGTCTTGCTGCGAATAATAACATAAATACGCGTTTCGATCAAGGTTTACTGGGGTTTCAGCACCATGGCACCATTGTCTCTCGCGAGGCGTTGCGCGCCTTCGAACATGTCAACCTGCGTGCGACAGTTCTGCCAATGTGTCGCGCATCACCAGCCTTGCGGGCAACTCAACCGTGGCCAGCGGCACCCCGTCTTTGACCATCTGAGCCAATGCCAATGCCGCGCGGCGCCCCATTTCGCGATGCGGAACATGCACCGTGGTCAGCGGCGGGTAAGCGGTCTGTGCCAGCTCCATATCGTCAAATCCGGTGATCGACACATCGTTTGGCACATCAATGCCCAACTGTCTGGCGCGGCGTAACGCACCGACGGCCAAAACATCATTGCCGCAAAACACCACCGTGGGGCGCGGCGTCAGTTGCATCACTTTCTCGAACGCGGCGGCCCCGCTTTCAATCCCGTAGGTTGTCTCGTGAAACATCAAATCATCTGGGCACAGCCCCGCATCTGTCATCGCAGCACGCACGCCCATATGTCGCCCGTGGGCCCGGTCGTTATGCGCCGTTTCGGCAGAAATCAGCGCCAAGCATTTGTGCCCCATCCCGATCGCTTTACCCGCCAACTGCTGCATAGCGGCGATATTATCAAACCCGACCGACGGCCGCACCTCTGCGCGATCATAGGCCCAGGTGACCAATGCAGGCACACCCTGCGCATCCAGAAAATCATATATCGCGGGGCTTCGTTCGTGACCAATCAGCAATAATGCATCTGCACCGCGCGCGACCAAGGCGCGGATCTGCTCTTCTTCTATGTCGGCGCGATATGACGTACTGGCCACCAGCATTGTGAACCCGTGGTTGCGCAATTCTTCCTGAAACGCCTGCAACCCGCGCGCAAAAATCGCGTTCTCCATCGTGGGAATAATTGCGCCAATTGTGTTGGTGCGGCGCGCGGCCATCGCCTTGGCACCAAAATTAGGCGCATACCCCAACTGGGCGATCGCCGCTGTAACCTTGTCTCGGGTGCGGGCGGCGACTTGATCAGGGAAATTCAAACACCGCGACACCGTTGCCGTTGATACGCCCGCCAAGGCCGCAACATCATGAAGCGTGGGTGAAAGTCGTCTTGTGGTCATGGTGGTCCTTGGCGGTTACTTTTCTTGCAGATGCGCTCTCGCCACAGTGGTCGCAACGACATTTTTTCACAACCGCTATACGCGCGCAGCCCCGGAATGGTCGGAGACAAACATGAAATTTGTAAAGGCTTGCATTTTGCAAATGTAAAGGCTTACATTGAGGTAGATTCGGCCCTAATCTCTGGGAGGAGACGCGACATGCCGCTATTTGGTGCGATCTCGTGCTCTGACGCGGCGGTTGCCTGTACCGGTATCCTGATCCCGGCAGGTTGTGCCGTTTGTTTTCTTCATGCTGATTGTCGTGCAACTGATCGCCATTATCCCTGCGATTTGAACAACACTGCTTCCTGACATCCACAAATAAGGCTGGGCCCATATGACACGTGATTATCTAAAAAAAGCGACCCTAACCGCACAATCAGGCGCATCTGACGTGCATGAACTGGTCAAAGGCATCTTGTCGGACATCGAAGCAGGTGGCGACGACAAGGCCCGCGAATATGCCGCTAAATTCGACAAATACGACGGCAATATCATCTTGACAGAGGCCGAAATAGCCGCCGCTTGCGATCTTGTGCCGCAAAAGTTGAAAGAAGATATCCAGTTCGCCCATGACAATGTGAAACGCTTTGCCCGAGCACAAAAAGCGACCCTCACAAACATCGAATTTGAGATTACCCCTGGCCTGATCGCAGGACAAAAAGCAATCCCCGTTGACGCGGCGGGCTGCTATGTCCCGGGTGGCCGCTATAGCCACATCGCCAGTGCAATCATGACAGTCAGCACCGCAAAAGTTGCAGGCTGCAACCATATCACCGCAACCTCTCCGCCACGCCCCGGTGTCGGCGTGGCCCCTGCCATCGTCTATGCAGCCCATATTTGCGGCGCAGATAAAATAATGGCTCTTGGTGGCGTGCAAGGCGTGGCTGCGATGACATTTGGCCTCTTTGGCCTCCCAAAAGCCAATATTCTAGTAGGCCCCGGCAATCAGTTTGTGGCCGAAGCCAAGCGGATTCTATTCGGGCGCGTGGGCATCGACATGATCGCCGGACCCACTGACAGCCTTGTTTTGGCCGATAAAACTGCCGACCCCCATATCGTCGCCACCGATTTGGTGTCCCAAGCCGAGCACGGCTACAATTCTCCCGTTTGGCTGGTCACTGATAGCCGCGATTTGGCGATGGATGTAATGGCCCGCGTGCCCGCTTTGATTGCCGACCTACCAGAGTTAAACCGCGAAAATGCCGCCGCCGCATGGCGTGACTACGCCGAGGTCATCGTCTGCGCCGACCGCGAAGACATGGCCGCATGTTCCGACGAATACGCGCCCGAACACCTGACTGTGCAGGCACAAGACCTCGACTGGTGGCTCGACCGCCTGTCATGCTACGGTTCGCTGTTCTTAGGCGAAGAAACCACCGTATCTTATGGCGACAAGGCATCGGGCACCAACCATGTGCTGCCGACATCGGGTGCTGCGGGCTACACTGGCGGACTTTCTGTTCACAAATACATGAAAATCGTCACTTGGCAAAAATCCACCCGCGAAGGATCCAAGCGCGTCGCCCAAGCGACTGCGCGCATCTCGCGGCTGGAAGGCATGGAAGGGCACGCACGTGCCGCTGACGTGCGCCTTGCCAAATACTTCCCCGACGAAACCTTTGATCTGACAGCCGATGCATGATCCACGCACCCTTTTCGATCTGACTGGCCGCGTTGCTTGCGTGACGGGGGCCAGTGCCGGTTTGGGTCAGCAGGCCGCCATCACCTTGGCCGCCGCAGGCGCGCGCGTTGTAGGTGTGGCGCGGCGCACCGACGCGCTCGCGCACTGGGCCTCATCAATCGGCGATAATGCGACAATCGTCTCCGCCGATCTGTCCCGACGCGACCAAATCACTGATATCGCGACCCAAATCGCGGCCCCCTTTGGCACGCCTGACATCATCGTGCATGCCGCAGGGATCAACACCCGCGAACACGCTGATGATGTCACCCCTGATGGTTGGGACGTGACCATGAACCTCAACCTCGCGGCCCCGTTCTTTTTGTCACAAGCCTTTGCGCCCGCTATGCGCGCCAAGGGCTGGGGGCGGATCGTCACCTTTGCCTCGCTGCAAACTACCCGCGCTTTCACAAATGGCATCAGCTACGGCGCATCCAAAGCAGGCATCGCACAGCTGACGCGTGCAATGGCAGAGGCTTGGTCAAAAGACGGGATCACTGCCAACGCAATCGGACCGGGTTTCTTTCCGACCGAACTGACCGGTCCGGTTTTCGCAGACCCTGAGCGTGCGGCGGCCAATGCTGCGCAAACCTGCATCGGGCGCAATGGCGACTTGCGCGACATCGACGGCCCCTTGTTGTTTTTATGCTCGAACGCATCAGCCTATGTCACTGGTCAAGTGCTGATGGTCGACGGAGGATTTACCGCAAAATGAAGGCTCTTGTATACACTGCCGTTGAAACACTGTCCTACCAAGACGTGCCAGATCCAGTCCCTAACAAGGGGCAAAGCCTTGTCCGTGTACTGGCGTCCGGCCTGTGCGGATCTGACATGCACGCGTTTTTAGGCCACGATGAACGCCGCCCTGCCCCACTGATTTTGGGTCATGAGGCCGCGGGCGAAATCGTTGGCGGGCCACGTGACGGAACCCGCGTTACCATCAACCCGTTGGTCACCTGCGGCACCTGCCGGGCCTGCCTTGCAGGCCGCGACAATCTGTGTCCAGACCGCTTGATCATCTCGATGCCACCACGCGAAGGGGCCTTTGCCGAATTCGTTGTGATGCGCGACGAAAACCTCGTGACCGTGCGCGACGATATCACCCTTGCCAAGGCGGCCCTTGCCGAACCTATCGCCTGCGGCTGGCACGCGGTGCGGCTTGGCGCACAAGCTCTCGATATGCCGCTCGCCGACGCCCGTTGCCACGTCATCGGTGGCGGCGCAATCGGGGTTGGCGCGGCCCTTGCGCTGCGGGCCTTTGGCGCCAGACAAATCACGGTCGCCGAACCCAACGCAGTAAGGCGCGCTGCAATTGCCAAAATCGACGGGTTTGACGCCATTGATCCCGCAGACGCCGACATGGCCGATCTGGTGGTCGACGGCGTGGGCTATGCCGCCACCCGTGCCGCCGCGAGCGCCCAAACCAACCCCGGCGGAGTGATCATGCATATCGGCTTGGGCGAAGGCCTAGGCGGGCTGGATATCCGGCGCATGACCTTGCAAGAAATTAGCTTTATCGGCACCTATACCTATACCGCACAAGATTTCCGCGACACCGCTGCTGCAATCTTTGACGGCAGGCTTGGCGCGCTTGACTGGACAGAAAAGCGACCTCTCTCGCAAGGACAACAAGCCTTCGACGACATTCGCGGGGGCCGTGTTGCGGCGCCAAAAATTATACTGGAGCCCGCAGATGTATAACAAAATTCTGAGCCCTTTTGGCGCTGGACCACAGCATCGGTTTACATGCCCTCGAACTGATCGACTATTTGCTTGGCTCTACGGCCGCACGCGTGGTGCGTTATGCACCTTGTGCTGTTCATGTGCTGTGCAACCCGACATAACCTGTTAATCGTTTTATTCTCCAAAGGAGCAACCCTTGAGCATCGACAAAAGAATTGTGGACGACCTTGTCGCGAATGACATTTCGTTTGTGACCACCGTCCCGTGTAAACAACTCGCTGGCGTGATCGAAGAGGTCGACGCACGTCCTGAAATTTACCACATCCCGTCCAACAAAGAAGACGAGGGTATGGGCCTGTGTGCGGGTGCCTTTATGGGTGGCAAACGTCCTGCGATTATTATGCAGAACACCGCCATTGGCGTCACGATCAACACGCTTGCGACCCTGACGCAATACTACCGGATGCCGCTGCCAATGATCATCTCATACCGCGGCGAATTGCGCGAACCTGTGGCGTGTCAGGTTGAAATGGCTGTGCATACTAAAGCGTTGTTAAATCAGCTTAATATCCCGACATACCACTTCCACAAAGAATCAGACGCAGACGAGCTCGACGCGATCCTGAAATACACATTCATGTGCAATAAACCTGTGGCGATCCTCACGGATGCGTCCTTCTGGGGAGGCTACGGCGACCAATGATCCGTT
>TARA_R110002051_G_scaffold167627_1_pt1 | contig 17423 bp, 13 predicted proteins | sample TARA_R110002051 | Tara Oceans TARA_R110002051 (sample SAMEA4397023) | marine metagenome | biome: Polar Biome; feature: [MES] marine water layer (ENVO:01000295) within the mesopelagic zone...; material: water (ENVO:00002006), including particulate matter (ENVO:01000060) such...
TCGACATCGCTGTTTTACGACTGGCTCGTCACGAACCTCTAGAGCCGACGCGTCGAGATGAGCTTCGACAGCCAAGCCGCGCTGTGCTTAGGAGTGCGCACTTGCGTCTTGTAGTCAACATGGACGATGCCAAAGCGCTTCGTGTAGCCGTAGCCCCACTCGAAGTTGTCGAGCAGCGACCACACTAAGTACCCACGCAGGTCTACCCCTCGTTCAATCGCGCGGTGTGCTGCCACGAAGTGTCGGTGGAGATAGTCGACTCGTTCAGGGTCGTGGACTTCGCCATCGACGACTTCATCGTCAAAAGCGGCACCGTTCTCGGTAATCATCAGCGGCGTCGCCGGAAATTCAGTGCTGAGAGCGACAAGCAACTCTTCGAGCCCGTCGGGGGCGATGTTCCACCCCATCGTTGTATAGGGTCCAGGTTGCACAAGGAATTCAACATTGCCGCTGCCAGGCCAGGGAGAGCCGCCCACGTCCTTATGTCCGTCAGCATTTTGGCGGGAGCTCGTGCCGTCCCACATACGCACTGTCGCTGTGGAGTAGTAGTTAACCCCTAGGAAATCGATCGGTTGATTGATGATTGCGAGGTCCCCTGACAGTACAAATGACCAGTCAGTGATCTCAGCCGTGTCTGCAAGCAAATCCTCAGGATACGCGCCGTGGAGCAGCGGGCCCGTGAATGCGCGGTTAGCAAGAGCATCGATACGACGCCGCGCCTCCGGTGACGTCGCGTCCTCACCTCGCAATACATGGAAATTTAGAGTGATCGAGAACTCTGGATCGTTAGTTACTTCGGCGCGCAATGCTTGCAGCGCGAGGCCGTGCGCGAGATTCAAATGATGTACCGCCTGTAAGGCGGCAAGTGGTTCCGTGCGCCCAGGGGCGTGTGCACCGGAGCCGTAGCCGAGATAGGCAGAACACCACGGCTCGTTAAGAGTCGTCCACGTGTGCACTCGATCGCCAAGTGCCGCCCCCATAATTGCCGCGTATTCGGCAAAGCGGTCAGCGGTGGCGCGGTTGGTCCAGCCGCCGTCATCCTCAAGCGCCTGTGGCAAGTCCCAGTGGTACAACGTAGCGATGGGGCGAATACCACGTGCGCACAGCCCGTCAACGAGTCGATCATAGAAATCGAGGCCAGCTTGATTGGGAGCACCGGAACCGAGAGGTTGAATTCGCGGCCATGCAATGGAGAAGCGGTACGCTTCTAGCCCCAAGGACTGTATGAGGTCCAGATCGGTCTCGAGCCGGTGATAGTGATCATCGGCTATGTCGCCGGTGTCGCCATTGACGATCGCGCCGGGCGTGTGACTGAAGGTATCCCAAATGGAGGGACCACGACCATCCTCATAAACAGCTCCCTCAATTTGGTACGACGCTGTTGCCGATCCAATAAGAAAATCGGGACGGAAAGTTATCCCGGTGTCGCGATAGTCATCGTTTTCTGTGGTCATAGTTCAATCTCAATTCGTGATGTCGTCGTGGTGGCCGACTTACCGCTACCGCCGACAACAGATACTCCAAAAGTGCTGGCATCTGTCGAGGTGATAGTGGCGACGTTGTCTCGGCGCTCAATGCAGAAACGAGCGATAGCGCCTTGGGGAGTTGTGACGGTAACTTCGCGAGTCTCATTACCAACACCGCCGTACAGGCGCAGAGTGAGCCCATCTAAATAGTCGTAATCTGGCCGATCATCTCGTGCGCCCAACGGCAGCACTGCGCCGGCCCTGACATAGAGCGGGAGAGTCGCAAAACCGTGGTTCTCCGTGCGCCAACCGGGGCCCGTAATGCGTTCGCCCGAGAAATAGTTGGTCCACTCACCGTCCGGCAAATAGAACGTCACCTGGCCATCAGTGCGGAAAACGGGCGCAACCAACAGGTCAGCCCCCAACATGTATTGGCGATCGAGATAGTCGACCGCTGGATCTCCGGGAAATTCCAGTTGCATCGGCCTCATGACTGGAGTGCCGCGTTCGGTCGCCACGACTCCAGCAGCGTAGAGGTAAGGCATGAGCGTGAGCTTGAGCTTCGTGAATGTTCGAGTGACCGCGACGGCACTCTCCGGGTCTTCCTCAGATCCCGGCTCCCTCTCTGGATCGAACACCCAGGGCACACGGTAAGAGCTGCTCCCGTGTAAGCGGCTGTGGCTCGACAACAAACCAAATGCTGTCCATCGCTTGAAGACCGCGGCATCCGGCTTGCCTTCGAAGCCACCAATGTCGTGGCTCCAAAAACCGAACCCGCTCATCGAAAGTGAGAGCCCTCCGCGGAGAGATTCTGCCATCGATTCGAAGCTCGATGTCGAATCACCACCCCAATGCACCGGCATCGTTTGACCACCCGCCGTCGCAGATCGCGCGAACAGCACAGCCTCTCCCCGACCGCGGTGTTCCTCAAGAACATCGAACACAGCCCTGTTGTAGAGCTGCGTGTACCAGTTATGCATTCGAGCCGGGCTCGACCCATCGAAGTAGTCAACTTCAACGGGGATGCGCTCGCCAAAGTCAGTCTTGAACGCATCAACTCCCTGGTCGAGAAGTACGCGCAATTTGTCTTGGTACCAGGCGGTGGCATCCGGATTTGTGAAGTCGACAAGCCCCATGCCTGCTTGCCACAAGTCCCATTGCCACGCATCGCCATTGGGTTTCTTCACGAGGTAGCCAGCCGCTTCTGCTTCGGCGAACAGCGCCGACCGCTGGCCGATGTATGGGTTAATCCACACGCAGACCTTGAGACCCTTGTCATGGAGCCGTTCGAGCATACCGACAGGGTCAGGAAATACGCGCGGATCCCATTCGAAGTCGCTCCAGTTGAATTCACGCATCCAGAAACAATCGAAGTGAAACACGCTCAACGGGAGATCGCGCTCAGCCATTCCGTCGATAAAACTCATGACGGTGGCCTCGTCGTAGTCGGTCGTAAAACTGGTCGAGAGCCACAGCCCATACGACCACGCCGGCACAGTCGCCGGTCGTCCAGTAAGTGCCGTGTAGCGTTCGAGCACGTCGCTTGGCTGGTCACCAGCGATGATGAAGTACTCAAGTGATTCGCCAGGAACAGAGAACTGCACTCGCTCAACTGATTCGCTGCCGACTTCGAAGGAGACGTGCCCCGGATGGTTAACCAGAACGCCATATCCACGATTGGTCAGGTAGAAGGGGATGCTCTTATAGGCCTGCTCACTCGATGTTCCGCCGTCGGCGTTCCAAATCTCGACCGACTGACCATTCTTGACTAACGGCCCGAATCGCTCACCCAAGCCATAGACGACTTCTCCCACGCCGAGAGCGAGCTGCTCATGCACGACACTCTTGGGCATCGGAAGAGCAGGATCGAGTGGGTCGCTCCACACGATTCCCGTATCGACTCGAGCGTCATCCGCAATCCGCAAATAACCGACAGATTTCGAACCGCTGCGTGTGAGTTCACGCCCCTTCGATTCGAACCGCAAATCCCACGGAGCGCCGGGCGCTATGCGTGCGCTGATATCGCCGCTCCTGAGAGTTGTGCCCTCTTCGCTGTGTTCAACAACACCGTGCCCCGCTTCGGCGCCCGCAAGATCGAATCCGAAACCGCCGCTCTCGCCTCGAAAATGCTCAATCCGCACACCGATGATGCCCGGCAATGGCGAGCTTAATTTGACCGTCAGCGTTGAGCGATTAAGGGTCTTTCCTCGAGCGGTGATGACCGTCGTCGGTGCTGTGATCTCCACCTCGTTCGGCCTCGCGAGAATGTCGTATGCCTCCGCAGCGTAGAGAGGCGTCACGCCGGGGCGAGACTGCCAAAAACCATCGGTGAACTTCATGGAGCAGTGTCACTTTCGTTGAAATCGGAGGAGGAGAGTTGGGTACCAGAGATGGAATCGACTGCGCGGATGACGTCGCGACCTCGGTAGCGAACGATCACGTTCTGAGTTGAACCGTGTGCGCGCAGAGAAGCGTGAACGAGTTGAGAGTCGACCCATTCGATATCAACGACTAACCCGGGACGAGCGATAAGCCCTCGAACACGCCCGTTTGCCAATTCGGCAGGCAACGCCGGCAACAGTTCTACGTACCCCGCGTGGCTCTGCACTAGTGTTTCAGCGAGAGCCGCAACGTAGCCGAGGTTGCCGTCGATCTGAAACGGCGGATGCGCGGCGAACAAATTCGGATAAAGCCCTCCAGCGAATGGGCCGGATGCGGTTGTTGCCGGGCGAAACTGCAAGCGGAGTAGGTCCGAGACTTTGTCTTCTCGACCGAGGCGTGCCCATAGCGCGATCTTCCACGCCACCGACCACCCTGTTGAGTCATCTCCTCGTTCCTCAAGCGTTTGCTCTGCCGCACGCCGGTGCTCGTCGGTGAAGGCTGCAGTGCCGGGGTACAGCGCATACAAAAGGCTGAGATGGCGGTGGTGAGGGTCAACAGCGGGAGCATCATCCGACCATTCGCGGATGCCGCCGCGGCCGCTCAGCGGCGGTAACTCCGGCAACACCGTGATGCGTTCAGTCGCCTCGCGCACTACGGCGTCGTGTGTGAGGTCAAGCTGAGCTGCCGTTGCGAGCACAGTCTCGAAGAGTTCGCGAAGGAGCGAAAGGTCCATAGTCGACGACTCGCTCAACGATGCGGGTACACCGCTGGCTGTCGAAAATTGGTTTTCTGGTGAACTAGATGGTGTAGTCACCCAGACACCGTCGGGCCGTTGCACCATCCAATCAAGGGCAAACTCTGCAGCTCCCCGAATAATTGGCCACGCTCGCGCGGCGAATTCAGAGTCGCCAAAATTGAGCCGCTCGGTGAGGTGACGCACGAGCCAGAGTCCGCCCATGGGCCAAAATGCCCACGACGTGTCTCCATGCCCAGCGCCGACTGGCGACGTAAATGCCCACGCATCGGAGTTGTGATGAGTAACCCAGCCGCGCGCACCATAAAGACGGTGAGCCGTCTCACGCCCCGCTTCAGAGAGTGCTTCGATGAAGTCGACGAGGGGCTCGGCCATCTCGGGAAGGTTCGCTACGTCTGAACTCCAGTAGTTCATTTGCATGTTGATATTGGTCGTGTAGTTCGAGCTCCACGGCGGCTGCAAGGAGTCATTCCAGATGCCCTGCAGTGTTGCTGGAAGGCCACCGGGGCGCGAACTCGAGATCAGAAGGTAGCGCCCGTAATCAAAGAGCAGGGCGGCGAGACTGGGATCTACCGCAAGCGGACCGTCAACGCTCTCCGCCGCAGTCGACACCCGCACATCGCTCGGAGTCGCGGTGTCGTGCGCACCAAGCTCGAGAGACACGCGATCGAAGAACGAACGGTAGTCCGCACAATGATCAGCACGCACACGGTCAGAGCCCGCTGCTATCGCCGCATCAAGTCGCGAGGAAATTGACGCCGCAACATCCGCAGCAGTGCCTTCCGGCGGTAGCTGCGGGCCGCGATAGGTGGTGCCGGTCGCAACGAAGACGACTGTGCGGGACGCACCGGCATCCGTCTTCTCCGTGACAATGCGAGCGATCACCGCGCCCTCGAGACTCGCGCCAGGGTCAGACGACCACGAAATCGGTGCAAAGTCGGACTCATGACCCGGAGCAACGTCGGAGGGCAAACGCACAAGGAGCGTTGAGTTGTCATTCTCCAGCACGCTCAGCGGCGAACTCAACACCACTTCCACTCGGGCCGCCGCCGGCAGGCCTTCAATCACATGCATCAGCACGCCATGCGGATGCGAGACAACGGTGGACTGGGTCACACTGCCGGACGTGACGCTGTGGACGGCATCCGAGAGGTCGAGAACTCGGCGATAGTCGCTTGAGCTGTCGGCACGATCTGACTCGGCACCGATTCTCAGTTCCATTGTTGCCAGCGGAAGGAAGGCCTGAGTGTAGTCAGATTGCATCGACCTCACGAGTGTTTCCGCGCGAACTGCATCACCCGCAGCGAGCAGAGCACGGGCTTCGCTGAGTGCTTCGTGCGGCGGAGGTGACTCTGCCCGTCGCGGGGAGTGCATCGCCTCACTTTTCTCCGACCCCGACCACGCGGTTTCGTCGTTGAGATCGAAGCGAGGCCGTCGGGGGTCGCCCCAGCACATCGCGCCAAGAGCACCATTGCCCAAAGGCAATGCCTCAAGCCACGACTGCGCTGGCGCTTTGTAAGAGAGATTTCTCACTGCGCTAGCCGCGGATCCCACCGGCGGTGAGTCCGGTTTTCCAGAAACGCTGAAGTGCGACGAACACGATGGCGATGGGGATAACTGATACAAGCGAGCCCACGACGGTCAGAATCTGCAGTCCCGGAATCGTTATCGCTGTTTGGCTCCACCCTGTGAGCCCCACGGTGAGTGGCATGAGCTCGGAATCGGTAAGCACGAGCAGGGGAAGAAGGTAGCTGTTCCAACTCCCCAAGAAAGCAAAGAGCAACACCGTGACGAGACTCGCCGACATCAATCGAAGACCGATGGAAACGAAAATACGGAACTCATTTGCGCCATCAATTCGGGCGGCTTCAACGAGTTCGATGGGCACTGACGATTGGGCGAAGATGTAACACAGCAGCACGCCGAATGGATAGACGAGAGCGGGCAGCAGAATTCCCCAGTAGGTGTTGTTGAGACCGAGGTTGACGAGCAGCACGTACGTCGGCTGTGCGATCACAGTGCCCGGAATCAGAAGGCTACCGAGAATTACGGCGACGAGCGTGCCGTGCCCCTTAAAACGGTACACGGCGAGCGCATACCCGGTAGCGGCACACACGAGTGTTGTGAGCGCCGACCCAATGACGGAGTAGATGATCGAGTTGAGCCCCCAGCGCCAAAAGATCCCGTCGTTGTAAGCGCTCAGATTGGCGAGGTTGGTAAACAGGTTGAATTCAGCGAAGGCGAAGCCAGGGGTGGAGAACAGATCGCCGGTCGACTTGGTCGACGCAATGATGAGCCAGAGAACCGGTATGAGGAAGTAGGCCGCTGCGATCACCATGAGCACAGTGACAATAATTTTCCACGGTCTACTGACGTGATCGATACTTGCCGTGGAGTTCGACCGCAGTCGCGGCAGAGGTTTCACCGGGGCGTTAGTAAGAATGTTATTTGCCATCGGTGACCTTCTTATTCGATGAGCGATTCGTGATTCGCAGAACGATCAGCGAGATGATGAGCGTGACAGCGCCCAAAATGACAGCCATCGCCGACGACAGATTGGTGTCTTTGCCCAGAGTGGATGCAGCAAAGATCGCCATATTGGGTGTGTAGTCGCTCGCAATATTCGACGTGACAGTTTTGAGGACTTGTGGTTCGTTGAAGAGTTGCAGTGTTCCGATAACCGACGAAATGGTCGTCAGCAGCAATGCCGGAGCGATCATCGGCAGCTTGATACTGAGCGCAATGCGAATCTGACCAGCGCCATCAAGCTTTGCAGCTTCGTACATTTCGCGCGGGAGTGCCTGCAACGCTGAGAACAGAATGATCATGTTGATTCCGATGGTCGACCACGTCACGACGTTGGCGATCGACCACAACACAGTTCCGGGGGCGAGCAGACTAATATCCACCCCGATCGCTGCAAAGCCTTGAATGATCGGACTCACCGACGGCTGATAGAGGAAGCCCCACAGCAACGCGGCGATGACCCCAGGAACGGCGTAGGGCAGAAATACTGCGAATTGAAAGAATCGAGTTCCCGCGACGAGCCCTGAGTCGAATAATAAGGCGAGAATCGCGGCGATAATGAGCATGATCGGGACTTGCACAACACCAAACAGCAGAACCCGACCGAAGCTCTCGATGAAGTCAGTATCGGCGAACGCTCTGGCGAAGTTGTCGAGCCCGACAAACAGCACCTCCGCTCCCCCAAACCCCAATCCCGATGACTGCCGGGAAAAGAGGCTGTTCACGACCGCGATGATGATTGGCGCGATAAGGAACACCACAAAGAGCACCACAAACGGGGCTACAAAGATGTATGGGGTCCACGATCCCCCGGTGCCGGATGAGCGGCGACGGGCGGCGCGGGAGAGCGCAGGTGCTGTCATGAGTTCGGACTACTTCGCTACGTTGAGGCCACGAGCCTCGAGGTCGGCGATCGTTGCAGCTTGCGCCTTGTCGAGTGCCTCAAGGAACGTTTGGTCTCCGTTGATTACCTTCGCAAATTCATCCGTGATGGCGGTTTGAGCGGTGCCATAGTTCGGGCCGTCGACCCAAGTCGCCGGAGTGTTGGACGCTGCCTCGATGAATACCTCGTTGATGACTTGGTCTCCGTAGAACGGTGAGGGTGTTAGCAGCGCGTCGGAGGCGAGACCGTACTCGGTGGATGGGAACAGTCCACCGACTGTAATGAGGGCGTCCTGAGTCTCATCAGCACCGTTGATCCAAGCAGCAACTTCGGCAGCCGCCTCTGCATTCTTCGCGCCCTTGAGTACGACTACTGCGGCGCCGCCAGAGTCTCCGGCGTTGGTTGAACCGGCATTAACCGGCATAGGAGCGACTGCCCACTTGCCTGAAGTTTCTGCCGCATTCTCAGCGAGCAAGCTCGGGAACCACGCGGCATAGGTAATCGTGGCAACTTTCCCACCGTTGACGAGTGCCCAGTACTCAGGAGTCCAGACCTGTTCGGTCGTGACGAGGCCTTCGTCGAGCAGGGTTTGCCAGCGTTCCGCGACGAGCTTGCTGCCCGCATCGTTTACACCAACCGACCAAGAATCTCCATCAATGCCATACCAGCTGCTCTCCGCTTGCTGAATCTCTTGAGCCCACTGACCGATTTCGCTCGGCGACATGTTGGCAATGTAGACATCGGGGTTTGCTGCGTGAAGTTCTCGTGCAGCGTCGACGTATTCGTCCCACGTTTTCGGCACCGCGATGCCGTATTCGTCGAGGATGTCGGTGCGGTACATCGTTGCTGCGGGCCCGATTCCTTGTGGAATTCCGTAGACCTTGCCATCGAGCGTCACCGATGCCCATGAAGCTGGTGTGTATTTTGCTTCTTCGTCGCCGACGTAGTCGGTGATGTCCTGCACGCGACCCGAAATTACGTAGTCGGGCAGGTTGTGTGTGCTCAATTGAACGAGATCGGGACCCGCACCCGCGTCAACAGCTGCCTCAACTTTCTGCCCGTCATCACCAGTCATACGGTGGAACGTGACCTCGATGTCATCGTGTGAGTCGTTGAACTGAGTTACGAGGTCTTCGAGGCCCGGCACCCAGCCCCAAAAGTCGACGGTGGTAACCCCGCCTGCGGAATCGCTATTTGCTGCTGGGGCGCAACCGGCAAGTAGCGACATGGTTGCGATCGCGGCCACGGCTACTGTCGCGGCCCTGCGGAGACGGGGCGGACGAGGCTTCACTGATTTCATCATGGTTCCTTCCAAGACTTCATTGTCGTAGAGAGCCGACTGTCGCGGGCACTCAAGGTACGTGAGAAACATTTTGTATCAGTATGCAACAAAATGTCAAGGCGAGTGATAAAACAGACTCATGGCCAATACCGACTTTCCCCTTGACGTACTACGCTCGTACGCTCCTCGCGTTCACGAACCCGACGATTTTGATGAATTCTGGACAACAACGATTGCAGAATCACGACAGCGTGACAGCGGCCACACGCTCGCCCCGGCCGAAACGCCCATCACCGGAATCCGCATCGACGATCTCACTTTCTCGGGATACAACGGCGAAGCGATCAAAGCGTGGGTCATGCGGCCCGCGAACAGCGACGGTCCGCTGCCCACAATCATCGAATTTCAGGGCTACAACGGTGGCCGCGGCCTTGCCGGAGAAAAGCTTCAGTGGGCCGCAAGCGGCTATGCCCATGTCTTCATGGACACCAGAGGTCAAGGCAGCGGGTGGGGCGGAGGAGGAGAAACACCCGACCCCCACGGCTCAGGACCCGCTGTCGCAGGATTCATGACTCGCGGCATTCAACACCCCAACGACTACTATTATCGCCGGGTATTTACCGACGCGGTACGTCTTGTTGATCTCGTGCAGACCCTCGAGTTCGTCAATCCGTCACGCATAGCACTTGCAGGCGGTAGTCAAGGAGGCGGGATCGCCATTGCTGCAGCAGCGCTCTCTCAGAACGTCGCAGCGGTCATGCCAGATGTGCCATTCCTGAGCCACTTCCAGCGCGCCATCGAAGCAACGCCCGAAGAACCGTTTACCGAAATCACACGCTACCTTGCCGTGCACCGTGAACGCGTCGAAGCAACTCTTGCCACACTGAGCTACTTCGATGGCGTGAACTTTGCCAAGCGCATCTCCTCGCCAGCCTATTTCTCGGTCGCGCTCATGGACGGAATCGTCTTGCCCTCGACCGTTTTTGCCTCGTATAACCACCTGCAAAGCGACGATAAGGCGATCGAAGTGTACGCCTATAACGGCCACGAAGCTGGCCAGTTTCTGCAATGGACGCGCCAGGCCAAATGGCTCCAAGCGCGATTCACCTAACCCCGCTTACTCGGTAGCAACGCACCGCACGCGCTGCTACTCGCGCACAATCCTCACACCACCGGCCTCAATGGTCAGGCTTCCCGCAATTGGGGAGCGATCAGCGAGGTCGGTGCCGGTCACGGCAAGAGAAATTGGCTCCGCAGAATGGTTCAGCAAAAAGAGCCACGAACGTTTACCATCGACTCGACGCACAGCTTCCAGCCCAGGCGCAACGGGCACGGTGGGGACGATTTCGGCAGCGTCGAGCAATTGCCCGACGAGCGCGTCGACAGCCTCGGGCTCGAGGCGAGTCGAGACGTACCACGCCTCCCCAGCTCCGACCGCGCGTCTCGTAAGCGCAGCTGAACCGGAAAGCTGACCGGAGGCGTACCGCACGAGCACCTCACTATCGTCGGCGTGCACCTTCTCCGACCACGTATTCGCAATCCAGTTTCCACAATCAAGCCGCACTGACTCACCGTCGAGGATAGTGAAAAACTCTTCGCCAAAGACCCCAAGCAGGTCTCGGAACGCACCGGGGTAACCGCCAGCTCGAACTCGATTAGTCTCATCAACGATCCCACTTAAGTACGTCACTGCCACCACCGCGCCCCGGTGCGCCGCTGCCGCAATTGACGCAGCATCCGCGTCGCTCGTCAAATACAGCGCTGGAACAATGACGAGGTCATAGCGCTCAAGGTCGGCCCACGGCGGGACAACGTCGGCAAGGATCCCGCGATTGAAAAGCGCACGGTGATACTCCCTAGCAGCATGTGACGGATGCACGGAGTGATGTGGCTTTTCTCCCGATTTCCAGGCCCAGCCCGCCTCATCATCAAACAAAATCGCCACGCGCGCCGGCTCAACAAGCGAGCCAGCAATTTCGCCAAGCGACGAGAGGATGCCCCCAAGCTCACACACCTCTCGAAAGACCTTAGTGCGCTCCCCTGCGTGCGGGACCATCGCCGAATGAAACTGCTCCGCCCCGGCTGTCGACGCACGCCACTGAAAGAACATGACACCATCAGCGCCGCGGGCTACGTGCGCAAGGCTATTGCGAATAAGCTCCCCTGGATCCTTAGATCGATTGATCTGCTGCCAATTGACCGCACTCGTCGAGTGCTCCATCAGCATCCACGGTCGCGATGTGTCGAGTCCGCGCATCCGGTCAGCGCTAAAAGCGAGTTCCTGCTCACGCTGAGGATCAGCGGCGAGTGAATAGTGATCATTGGCGAGGATGTCCATGTGCGGAGCCCAACGCGCATAGTCGACCACATCGGGCCCCTGCGCGACCATGAAGTTCGTCGTGACCGGCGCCCCAGCTACGTGCGCTCGGATCGCATCGCGCTCAGCCAAGTAATGCTCGAGCAGAGCATCCGATGAGAACCGGTCAAAATCGAGCATGAGTGCCGGATTGGGAGCTGACTCGCTATCTCGGGGAGGCAAGATCTCAGCGAAGCTACCGTACTGTTGCCCCCAAAATGCAGTACCCCAAGCTTGATTGAGCGCGTCAATGCTGCCGTAGCGTTCAGTCAGCCACTGTTGGAAGTGAATCATTGACGCATCGCAATAACAGTGCCGATTGCCCCCACCCAGTTCGTTGCTCACGTGCCACATTCGCACTGCAGGATGCTCGGCATAGCGTTCCGCAATCACACCAACGATACGCAGCGCGAAGCGTCGCCACACTTCGGAGCTCGGGCACCAGCCAAGGCGACCGCCCTGCGAGTAGTGGAGACCTTCACGAGAAGTCGGAACAATCTCTGGATGTTGCTGCAACAACCAGATGGGTGGGCTCGCGGTTGGGGTCGCCATATCGATTGCGATACCGGCCTCGTGAAGCAGGCTGAGCACTTCGTCCATGGCCGAAAAATCATAGGTCTCGTCAGCAGTTTCGATGCTTCCCCAGGAGAAAACCCCGAGCGTGACCATCGTGACACCCGCTTCGACCATCAGTCGAATATCTTCTCGCCACACCTCGGGAGACCACTGCTCCGGGTTGTAGTCACCGCCAAACGCAAAGCCGTCAATCGGCCAGAAAAATGGCTGCCTAGTCGGTTCAGCGGGAATCGGCATGCAGTGGTGTCCTCTCAACGAATTGCGATCTAGCCGAGTGTAGGCCACCACTGGAGAATCCTCAGATGACGCGGCGAATACCCACGATCGCTGCAGCCCACGCGTAGTCAACGAACGCGAATTCGACGAGGTCGAGACTTACCGGCTCAGCCGCGGGGTCGAGGCGCTCCTCAATCGCGGCATCCACCTCGCTCCTCGAATACCGCGCAAGCGCAAGCGCTTCACCCGTAATGATTACCTTCTCCGGGTCGATCAGGTCGGCGAGGTTCGCAACAACAACGCCGAGTGCGCGACCCGCAGCACGCAGCGCCCGGTCAGCTTCGACGTGGCCATTGGCGGCTGCCGTGAGAGTCTCTTCCAAGGTGTCGATTCCCGCGCTGCGGAGAATCGCCGGAATCGTCACGAATGCTGAGACACAACCGACGTGACCTCGGTCGCACTTCGGGCCAGTGTCAGTCACGAAAAGGTGCCCCACTTTTCCCGGATGCCCTCGAGATCCCCGAACCAGCTCTCCATTGACCACGATTCCTGCACCAATACCAGCTCCGAAACCAATGAGAGCCATCGTGGAACATCCAACGCCAGCGCCAAACCAGTGATGCGCGACGGTGAGAGCTTGGACATCGTTAGAGACCGATGCGGGCAACCCGGTGGCCGTCTCCACGAGCTCACCGAGGGGAACATTTTCCCAGCCGAGAAAGTGCGAACCCAACAGCATGGAGCGCTCAGCTTGGTAGGTGACGTCACCAGCAAGGCAGACCCCTACCGCCGTCAAAGAGAACTGCGCCGAGAAGCCTGCCACAACATCCGCGATTACCGCGACGACACTGTCAACGTCTCGCGAGCTAAGTTGGCGCTCTTCCGTTGCGATAACTGTCGCATGTAGATCGGTCACCACTGCGTAGAGGGCATCGCCCGTGAGCTTGATACCGACAAAGTTGGCGGCTTCGGGCCGTAGGTGCAATATTTCAGAAGGTCGACCGCGCCCCGCCGGAGCTTGTGTCGCCCCTTCGGCCACAAGGCCGAGTTCAACGAGCCCCCGCGTCAATCGCATGAGCGTAGCCCTCGAGAGATTGGTTCGCCGGGCCAGGTCGGCCCGCGAGCGCGAACCGTGGATGAGAACCTCAAGCAGCACCGTGCGCTGAGCGTCATGCAGTTCTGGCCACGCTGAGGGCGCACGCGTGCCTGTGTCGGTCATGTCGTGAGTTTACCTCCCCTCAGCGCTGAGAGACGGTGCTCACGACGTAACGATGGCTACGTCGGGTCGACCATCACCTTGAGCGCGGTGCGCTCATCCATCGCGGTGTAGCCATCGGGGGTCTGTTCGAGCTTCACCGTCTGGTCAAAGACGAGGCCGGGGTTGACGGTTCCGTCGAGCACGGCGGGCAGTAGCTGTTCGATGTAGGCGCGAGCGGGGGCGACACCACCGGTTAGGGTGACATTTTTCCCGAAGAGGCTGCGGCGGCCGACTGGGGCTTCCTCGTACTGAGGAACTCCAACGCGGCTGATGACTCCACCGGCGCGCACAACGCCGAGGGCTTGCTCGTAGGCGGGCATGAATCCCACCGCCTCGAGAACCGCGTGGCTTCCCGTGCCGCCGGTGAGCCCTCGCACTTTCTCGATGCCTTCCTCACCTCGCTCAGCCACGACATCCGTAGCACCAAACTGAATACCGAGATCGGTGCGGGACTTGTGACGACCCATGAGGATGATGCGATCGGCTCCCATTTGCTTGGCCGAGAGCACAGCGAGCAGGCCGACGGCCCCATCGCCAATGACAGTGACGGTCTGGCCGGGTGCGACGCGCGCCTTGTACGCAGCGTGCCAACCGGTGGCATAAACGTCTGAGAGGGTCAGGAGGCCGGCATACTGCGACTCGTCGACTGTTCCCTGCACCGTGACGAGAGTGCCGTCGGCGTAAGGAACGCGCACGGCTTCAGCTTGGCCGCCTGTGATCTCTCCATTGCCCCAGTAGCCGCCGTGGATGCACGACGTCTGGAGACCTTCGAGGCAGAACTCGCAGGTTCCATCGGAGTACGCAAAGGGGGCGATTACGAAGTCTCCGACGGCGAGAGTCGAAACATCCTGGCCAGTCTCTTCGACTACGCCGATGAACTCGTGTCCGATCGGGCGAGCATCCGCGTCATCCGGCATCGAATGGAAAGGATGCAGATCGCTACCGCACACGCATGCCCGGGTGATGCGAACAATCGCGTCGGTGCCCTGAATGAGCTTCGGGTCGGGGGCAGTGATTACGCGGACATCGCCCGCGCCGTAGATGTAGGTTGCTCGCATAGGTCTATTCAACGCCTACACAGCCCGGAGTGGCGAATCAGTCTTTCCTCAGCGAGCAGGGGCAATCGCGCAGTGACACCATAAAGTGTTGACATGACACCATTGTGGTGTCACTATGGTGTTATGGAACTTGGGCAATACATTACCGACCTGCAACGCCAGCTTGCGGATGTCGCGGAAAACGGCAGCGACGAAACTCGCGTTGTCGCTGAGCGACTCGTCACCAAGTTGGATTCCGCGGCGAGGCTGGTTCTTCTCGACGTACTGTCTGCGGCAGCCGGGGAGATCACGCGCGACCTCGCCCCAAGCTCTGTAGATGTTCGATTACGCGGACGCGAAGTTGACTTTGTCGTGTCCCACGCGAGCACTGAAGACGACGAAGGCCGCGGCATCACGGCCGCCGCCATCGACTTCGACGATGCGAGCACCTCACGCACCACGCTTCGACTACCCGATGCCCTCAAGCTACGGGTCGACGAAGCTGCTGCGATTGACGGAGTGTCCGTCAACACCTGGCTCGTCCGCGCGATTGCGGCAGCCGCTCAACCCAGCCATCAGACACCGCCTCAGCCGTCCGGGCATCCCCAGCGGCCGAAATCACCACAACGCAACTCTGCACTAGGCGATTCATTCGCCGGCTGGGCGCGCTAAAGCGCCCACCCGCCTCACTCCTCATTCCCTGCACTCCCGCGGGTTTCTCAACCATGCCCACAGAAAGGCGCCAGCATGCCCACTTTCACCACCCTGATTCCGATCGACCTGGCGATCAATGCCAAAGTTGGCAGCATCACTATCGTTGCGAGCGAGCGTGAAGACACCATCGTGACGATCACTCCCACCCACTCGGGCAAAGAGAACGATCGACGCGCCGCCGAGAACACTGCGGTTACTTTCGACAACAACCGCCTCACCATCACCACCCCACGGCCGCGATTCAGCCTCGTCGGCTCAAGCGAATCGGTGGAGGTGAAAGTTGAGCTACCCATGGACTCGAGGTTCACGGGAGAAATTTCGCTCGGTGACGTCAACACCGTCGGACGCCTCGGCGCAACGCGCATCAAGAGCGCGATGGGCTCTGTGGACATCGACATCACCGGCAACCTCTGGCTGAGGCTCTCCCACGGCAGCACAGCAATCGGCACCATCGAGGGTGACGCAGAACTCACTGTCGACAACGGTCAGATGCGCATCGGCAGCATCACCGGCGACGCAACGCTGAAAGCATCCCACGGCAATATCCGGCTTGGGGAAATCGGCGGCACGCTCGAAGCGAAACTCTCTTACGGCGACCTCGAAATCAACAGAGCTCTTACCTCCGTCACGGCCAAGACCGCATACGGCAGCATCACGCTCGACGAAGTATCGAGCGGCAATATCGACGTCGAAAGCTCACTGGGGCAAATCCGGGTAGGAATCGAGAAAGGCGTAGCAGCGTGGCTCGACCTTGTCTCCAAAACCGGCCGCGTGCACAACGAGCTTGAGCCCGGCGACAGTCCCGCGGACTACGAACAGTCAGTCTCTGTGCGAGCACGCGCGCACGTCGGTGAAATCAGGATTCGCCGGGCAGCACAATAGTTGCCCGGATGTCAGCGGCAGTTACTAGCATGCCGTCATGGCCAGCTTCGCCGACAAACCCATCCTCGATGTGACAGTCCCCGAGTGGACCGCCTACCTCGAAGACTCCCCGTCGCCCGAGGGCGTACGTCTCAAGCTCCGCAAAAAACTATCCAAAGCCACGGGCATGACCTGGTCAGAAGCGCTCGATGTAGCCCTGTGCTTTGGCTGGATTGATGGCCAAGTGGCTCGTCTCGACGACGATTACACTCTCCAAGCGTTCACTCCGCGCCGCAAGAACAGCCCGTGGTCACAAGTGAATCGTGACCACGTTGCGCGTCTCATCAGTGCCGGACAGATGCGGCCTAGTGGGCTCGCCGAGATCGAGCGCGCCCAAGCAGACGGCCGCTGGGATGCCGCCTACAGCCAGAAAAACATGACAACTCCCACAGATTTGCAAGCCGCGCTCGACGCCAATCCGGCGTCAGCCGAGTTTCACGCCAGCCTCACGAGGAGCACCCGATTTCAGATCTATGCGCGCGTGACCGCCATCAAAACGCCGGCCGTGCGCGCCGCTCGAATCCGCGAGATTGTGGAGAAGGGCGCGAAGGGCGAACACCATTACGCGCAGCCGAAGCCGCGGCCCTAGTGAAACTTTGACCCGGCCGGAGTCACGTCGCGCTGCCATCGTCGATCTCCCTTGACTCGAGATTCGACAGCAACTGCCTCTGAGTGGCATCAGTGAGCACGCATAAAACGGGGACCCGCGCTAGGCGCGGATCCCCGTGAGTTTTGCTACAAATTACGCAGCGGGGGTGAGTACACCATCGATGAGGTAAACGGTGGCGTTGGCGGTGTGGACACCACCACAGATGACGTTGGCACCGTTGACGGTGAGGTTGTCGCCGCTACCAGCAACGGTCACTGTTGCACCGTTGACGGTGGTCTGCTCACCAGCGATGTCAGCGGGCAAAATCTGACCGGGGACAACGTGGTACGTGAGGATGCTCGTGAGCATGTCAGCGTTAGCAGGGTCCTTGAGGGCTTCTACGGTCTCGGCAGGAAGGGCTGCGAATGCGTCGTCAACAGGAGCGAAGACGGTGAATTCTGAA
>TARA_R110002051_G_scaffold79066_4_pt1 | contig 17420 bp, 24 predicted proteins | sample TARA_R110002051 | Tara Oceans TARA_R110002051 (sample SAMEA4397023) | marine metagenome | biome: Polar Biome; feature: [MES] marine water layer (ENVO:01000295) within the mesopelagic zone...; material: water (ENVO:00002006), including particulate matter (ENVO:01000060) such as......
ATCCTGGAGCGGCAGCCCGGCGCGGGCCACCATGCCGTTGCCGTCGCCCGTGCAGGTGTGGGCCGACGTGGCCGAGAAATAGGCGCGTCCGTACCCGCCGGTGGCCAGCACAACCATCTTGGCGCGGAAGCGGTGAATGGTGCCGTCGTCGAGCTTCCAGGCGATGACGCCCTGGCATTCCCCGTTCTCGCCCATGATCAGATCGAGCGCGAAATATTCGACGAAGAACTCGGCGTTGTTGCGCAACGACTGGCCATAAAGCGTGTGCAGGATGGCATGGCCGGTGCGGTCAGCCGCCGCGCAGGTGCGCTGCACCGGGGGGCCTTCGCCATATTCGGTCATGTGACCGCCGAACGGGCGCTGATAGATCTTGCCCTGTTCGGTGCGCGAAAACGGCACGCCGTAATGCTCGAGCTCGTAGATCGCCTGGGGGGCCTCGCGGGCCAGATATTCCATGGCGTCATTATCGCCCAGCCAGTCCGACCCCTTGACGGTGTCGTACATGTGCCACTGCCAGCTGTCGGGGCCCATGTTGGAGAGCGAGGCCGCGATGCCGCCCTGCGCAGCGACGGTGTGGCTGCGGGTGGGGAAGACCTTGGTGACGCAGGCGGTCGAAAAGCCCTGCTCGGCCATGCCCAGCGTGGCGCGCAGTCCCGCGCCGCCGGCGCCGACCACCACGACGTCATAGGCGTGGTCGATGATTTGGTAAGCCGAAGCCATGAGCGAAATTAACCTCCGAAGGCGAGGACGAGAACCGAAACCAGGGCGATAACGCCCACGATCACGGTGAAAATGGTGTTGGCCGCCTTGGCCAGCGAGTGATTGCGCGGCTCGTGGATGTAATCCTCGATCACCTCGTTCATGCCGTTGCGCATGTGGATGAAGGCGACGGCGAACAGGACGATGGCGAGGATGGAAACCAGCGGATTGGCGAAGGTCGCGGTCATCTGGGCCCGGTCGGCGCCCGACAGCGAAACGACCAGCCAGATCAAGAACCCGACCAGAACGATATTGATCGCTCCGGTGACACGCTGGAGAATGAAGGCGCCGGTGCCCTTTTCCTTGGGATTTGTCTGCATGGTGTTCCCCCTAGAACCAGACGAACACGGCCCAGACGATGACCGTCGCCGCAATCGAGAAAACAAGCGTGGCAAGCGTGATGGCCTCGCGGCTGGCCGGATCGAACCCGGCGCCGGTGTCCCAGATGAAGTGCTTGAGCCCGCCGGCCATGTGATGGAACAGTGTCCAGGTGTATAAAAACAGCCCGATCTGGATGATCGGATGCCCAAAGAACCCCTGCACCGCTGCCAGCTGATCCTGTCCCAGCGCGGCCGACCCCAGCCAGAGCGCAAACAGGACGGTGCCCAGATAGAGCCCGATGCCCAGCACGCGGTGCACGATGGACAGGGTCATGGTCAGGGTAAAGCGATAGACGGAAAGATGCGGGGACGTCGGTCGGAACTGCGCCATTGTCTGCCTCGATCTGGCCCGCGCGGAGCCGCCGGGCACACAGCGCCGGTTGCCCGGCAGAAAACTTGCGGCCAACTTCTAATCGCGCTTTCCCCATTCGTCAAAGGGCCGCGCTTACGTCTTTGGTCTGAAAACGGCCAACGCGGCCCCCGCTAAAATATTGACTTTTAAGGTCATATTTTTGTCCGGCACTGGACAGCACCGGTTAAGTCGAGGCAAGAGTGGAGAAATGTCAGCCAGGTTTACCTACAAGGTAAAGTCAAGATGCCAGCCCACAACGCGATCACCATCACAGCCAAAAAAATACTCGCACGCGCCTGGGGCAGCCTGACCGAATATGTGCTGGCCTATCCGCGCCGGGACGGAACCAGCGTTTCGCTGACCCGCGAGGTCTATGACCACGGCAGCGCCGCGGCGATTCTGCTGCTCGATACCGACCGCCGGGTGATGACGCTGGTGCGCCAGTTCCGCCTGCCGCCTCACCTCAATGGCGACGATGGCAATCTGATCGAAGTGTGCGCCGGGCTGCTCGAGGGGGACGACCCGGAAACCTGCGCGAAAAAGGAAGCGCTTGAGGAGACCGGCATCGTGCCCTCCCGCCTGCGGTTTGCGTTCCAGATCTATGCCAGCCCCGGATCATTGAGCGAGAAAATCCACTGCTTTGTCGGCTTCTACGACGAAGGCTGCAGGCGCGGCCCAGGCGGCGGACTGGCCGAGGAGGGCGAGGAGATCACGCTTGTCGAAGCCGGATTCGATCAGGCACTGGCGATGATCGATCAGGGACAGATCATCGATGCCAAAAGTGTGGCGCTGATCCAGTACGCTGCAATCAATGGGCTTTTGGCGGACCCAAGGCGGGGCTAAGGGGTTGCAAGGAACGCGCCGGTCACCGAATGGAGCAATTGGGGATTGCTCCAGAGCACCCACGCGCCAATGGCCAGCGCCACAAGCAGCACCAGCCCGAACGCCTTGCGCACCAGCGAAAAGACCAGCCAGAACGCCACCAGCGCAATGGCGCCGATGACAATAAGTGAAAAGCTGTCGGTTGGAATCCCGGCCTCCCTGCGAACCGTTGAACCACCACCGATTGCACAGCCCGAGGGCGGCTTTTTGATGTCAGGCAGCGGGCCGGACCGGCAAAGGTCTGCCCAATCGTCCATGGAACCGTGAGCGGGGACAATAAGTTTGCCCACCAGAACCAACCTCATGGAAGGAATGCCAGATCATGAAAACATTTGCTTCGATTGCCCTCGTCATGGCCGGTGCCCTGGCCGTCTCCGGCTGCACCTCGACCCAGCAGAACATGACAGGGGCGGCAGTTGGCGGCGGCGCAGGCGCGGCCGTCGGCGGATCTGTCGCTGGCACGCCCGGCGCCGTAGTGGGCGGGGCCGGCGGTGCGGCTGCAGGCGTTGCCGTTTCCGAAGAAATGAACGACTGATTTGCCTCCGGGTGGCCGGTGGGCCGCCCGAGCGCATGTGCAAAGAAGCGGGGCCTGCTCACGTCGGCCCTGCTTTGTATTTTTAACGCGATCGGGTAAGGCCGGGCTCTAGGCGTTCGGATGGACCGAACCCGGCCCCACATCGAGCTCCCGCGCCAGCGCGCCGGAAACGGCGCGCAATTGAAGCCATTCCTCTTCGCTCAACCCCACGAGCAGATCGGCCAGGATCGCTTCGCGCGCCGCACAGGCGACTTCGACCGCAGCCAATCCCGCCACGGTAACTTCGATGCGACCCGAGCGACGATCATCTCCATCGGCGCGGCGCGCCAGCCCCTGACGCACTAGGCCCTCAACGAGCCGGGAGGCCGTGGGCGCCGAGATCTTTTCCTGAGCCGCCAACCGGCCAATGGTATTGGCCTTGAGAAAATGGATCACCGACAGCGCCGAAAGCTGCGCCGCGCTGCATCCGGTCTGCCGGTCTGCCGCCTGCAGCGCCCTGTCGAGCGGCAGAACCAGACGATGGAGCAATTGCAGGGCGCGCGACTTGTGAGACTGGGACACAGATTTCTCTTTCAATTAGTAAAGCTAATTGTTAGCATAGCTAAACATCTATTGCCAACGATCGCATCGGAAATTCACCATGGAACTTCACCGGGGACGGCTTATCGATCATGTGCACCTGCGGGTCAGCGATCTCCAAAAGAGCCGCGACTTCTATCGTGCCGCGCTCGGTGCGCTGGGCCGTGAACTGACCCTGGAAACGGATTCGTTTTTCGTGTCCGATGAATTGTTCGTCGATGCGGCAAACGATTATGTGAGCAGGGTTCATCTGGCTTTCCAGACCACCGGCCCCGACATGGTCGAGGCGTTCTACGAGGCAAGCGTCAAAGCCGGAGGCACTGACAACGGCGCGCCGGGCGAGCGGCCCTACCATCCCGGCTATTATGCCTGCTTCGTTCTCGATCCCGACGGCAACAATATCGAGGCTGTTTGGCACGGCCCCCATGACCGCAATACGGAATCGGTGGTCATCACCGCCCATATGTGAAGCCATGAGCACCGGCACTTCGCGCCTCAGCCAACCCATGCCCGACGATATCGGGCAAAGGCTCGAAGAGGCGGGGCTGCGCGCCGCCTATGACAAGCGGCCCGCCTATCAGCGCAACGACTATCTGGGCTGGATCGCCCGCGCCAAGCGCCCGCAAACGCGCGAAAAGCGGATCGCCCAGATGCTCGACGAACTGCAGACGGGCGGGGTCTATATGGCCATGAAGTGGGGGGCTCAGACGTAATCGACGAGCTTTTTGTCCGGATCGTAGGGCTGGTCCTCGACGTCCTTGGTCACCGCCTGGCCGCAGCGCATTTTGCCCGTGGCGGCATCGAAGACGTAATGGGGGGCGCCGTACAGCAGCCAGCCGTCCGAGAGCGCTTTGGTCACCTTGTGGCAAAAGGTCGAATCATCGTCGCCGGACAAAAAACGGTAGATCATCATGGAAATCAAAACTCCTTACAGCGCTGCGCGCCAGCACATTTGCACGCAGCGCCGACACCATAGCGATTGATCTTGGCCGCGTCAGGGGCTAATCGGCAGGGGCGGACAGAGTACAAAAGGATGCGAGCATGACGCAGCAATTCCCGCCCTTCCTGATCGAGGGCTACCGCAACTTCATGTCGGGGCGGTATGCGACCGAGAGCCAGCGCTACAGAAAGCTGGCCGAAGAGGGCCAGAAACCCACAACGATGGTGATTGCCTGCTGCGATTCGCGCGCCGCGCCGGAAACGATTTTCGATTGCGGGCCGGGGCAGTTGTTCGTCCTGCGCAACGTCGCCAATCTGGTGCCGCCCTTCGGGCCGGACGCCGCCTATCACGGCACCTCCTCGGCCATCGAATTTGCGATCATTCATTTAAAGGTCGAAAACATCGTGGTCATGGGCCATGGCCGCTGCGGCGGCATTGCCGGGGCCCTGGCCACCGCGGCCGGGCACGCGCCCGAGGGCGCCTTTATCGGCAAATGGCTGACCATGATCGAGGAGGTGGCCGGCAAGGTCGAGGCCAATTCGCTCCTGACCGCCTCCGAACAGCAAACCGCGCTCGAGCGCATCGTCATCCGCCAGTCGATCGGCAATCTTTTGACCTTTCCCTTCGTCAAGGACCGCGTCGAGGCCAATGAGCTTTCGCTGCACGGGGCGTGGTTCGACATTTCCTCGGGCGAACTCTGGACGATGAACGGGGAAAGCGGCGACTTCATGCGGCCTGAGCTTTAGCCTGAGGGCGAAGCCATCCCTTTCCCACAGCGTCATCCCGGGCTTGACCCGGGATCCAGTAACCGGCAGCGCCAGCGGTTCTTGCTTTGACGCTGAGTGTACTGGGCCCCGGCTCAAGGCCGGGGTGACCAAGGGTGGGCGTGGCTGGGTCGGGGAACCAAGCCAACCGCAAAGCCCTCTGGAGCCGTCGTTCCGCTAGACCCTAGGCGCGGATCGGTCATGCGCCCGGATTGATCGGCACCTGTCTGGGCCTCATCCTGGCAACCGTCAGAATGAGCCCAACAAAGATCAGGATGCCGCCCGCCACATCGGCCCCATAAATCGGTTCGCCCAGAATCAGGACCCCCGACGAAATTCCCGCGATGGGAACCAGAAGGGTGAAGGGCGCCACTGTCGCCGCCGAATGGCGCGATAAAAGACCCGACCACATGGTGAACCCGAACAGCGTTGCGGGATAGGCCAGGAAGGCAACCAGCATCACCGCGTTCCAGCTTGGCGGATCGATATAGGCGAAAATGGCCGGGCCGCCCTCGAAGGTGAACGAGAGCGCAAAAAGCGGAATAGATCCCAGCATATTGCCCCACGCCACGAAAGGCAGCATGGGGATCGATCCGGCCAGTTTCGAGATATTGTTGGCGACGCCCCAGCTCAGCGCCGCCAGCATCAATATGGCCAGCGGCAGCAATTGACCGCCCGAACCGTGGCCCCAGGCGATAACGCCGATGCCGCCGAATGCGACGAGACCGCCAACGATCTGCAGCCGGCGCGGCACCTCGCCGAAGACGAAGAACGCAATGGCGATGGTAAACATCGCCTGCACCTGCAGGGCGAGCGAGGCGAGGGACGCCGAAAGGCCTAAAAACAGCGTCAGGTTGAGCAGCGCATAAAGCGCGCAGGCCATGAACAGCCCATACCCGGCAACCAAAAGCCAGGGCGCTTTGGGCCGGGGGATGAACAACACCACCGGCACGGCGGCGAAAAAGAACCGCAGCGCCGCCGAGAGCAGCGGCGGCAATTCGGCAATGCTGAGTTTGATGACCGTAAAATTGAACCCCCAGATCGCAACGACAACGAGGGCGATCAGGATGTCGCGAAGGGGCATGGGGAGGCTCGCAAGAACAAAAAGGCAGGGGCCCTGCTCTAGCGCACCGCCCCTGCCCTGTCATCACTCACCGATGAAATTTCAGCGTGGTGCGATCGCCACGTCTTCATAGCCCGGAGCGGTGCCCCAGACATTGATTGTGGTGGTGGCGCGCAGGCCGTGGATCTGGAACGGATCCTCGGCGATGATCTTTTCGACCTCGGCCTTGGTCTCGGCCTCGAAGATCCACAGCCCACCAACCGGGCTGCCGCCTTCCTGGGCACGCATGGCGCCGGCCAGAACGATCTTGCCTTTGTATTTGCGCAGATAGGCCTGATGGTCCGCGGTATGCTCGGCGCGGATCTCAGCTGCACCCTCGGTCTTGTCGGTGAAAAGAGCTGCCCAGCGCATCATGCGGCCTGACTTTTCATCAGACCGCGCGCGATCAGCGTTTCGGCGATCTGGACGGTGTTGAGGGCCGCGCCCTTGCGCAGATTGTCCGAGACCACCCACATGACCAGCCCGTTTTCCACGGTCACGTCCTCGCGAATGCGGCTGACATAGGTGGCGTCTTCCCCCTTGGATTCGACCGGGGTCATGTAGCCGCCGTTCTCGCGCTTGTCGAGCACCACGATCCCAGGTGCATCGCGCAGCGCGTCGCGCGCCTCGTCGGGCGAAATCGGCCGCGCAAATTCCATGTTGACCGCTTCGGAATGGCCAACGAACACCGGCACGCGCACGGCGGTGCAGGTGACCTTGATCTTGGGATCGAGCATCTTTTTGGTTTCGGCCAGAACCTTCCACTCTTCCTTGGTGTACCCGTCTTCCATGAACACATCGATGTGGGGGATGACGTTGAAGGCGATCTGCTTGGTGAACTTGTTGGGCGTGGGGCTGTCGTTGACGAAAATGCCCTTGGTCTGGTTCCACAGCTCGTCCATGGCATCCTTGCCGCCGCCCGAAACCGACTGGTAGGTCGAAACCACGATGCGGGTCAGCTGGGCGAGATCGTGCAGGGGCTTGAGGGCCACAACGAGCTGGGCCGTCGAGCAATTGGGGTTGGCGATGATGTTCTTGCGGTCGTTTTTCGCCATATAGGCATCGAGAACGTCGGCGTTGACTTCCGGCACGATCAGCGGAACGTCCTCGTGGTAGCGGAAGGCCGAGGAATTATCGATGACGATGGCGCCGGTCGCGCCGATCCTGGGCGCCCATTGCTTGGAGATGTCGCCGCCGGCGCTCATCAGCACGAAATCGGTGCCGGTGAAATCGAAATCATCAAGGTTTTTGCACTTGAGAACCTTGTCCCCGAAGCTCACTTCGCGCCCGACCGAACGTGACGATGCCAGCGGTACCAGCTCATCGATCGGGAAATTGCGCTCGGCGAGAATGTCGAGCATTTCGCGGCCCACATTGCCGGTGGCACCGACGATAGCAACCTTGTAACCCATAATATGTCTTATCCTTTCACCCCACCTCCCGTGCCGCGGGGTCTAAACCCGCTCGGCCACAGATTGTCTTGCCGCCCTCCCCGCCGGGAGGGACTGGCCCGGGGAGTGCGTCAAGCGGTTTTGGTGGTGGTTTTGAGTGCGAACGGTCTTGTCCCGGCGCAATCGCCGGTCCTATCGAGCAGCGCTGTCATGGTCGCAAAACCCATGCAAAAGGGCTCCTGCCGTTCGGGATCAGCTTCATACGCGGTTCTTGGTGCTTTGCCAAGGTCAACCCGAAAAGCAAAAGGCCCCGCCGCAAGCGACGGGGCCCTCCAACGCAAGGGAGACGCGTTTTATCAGTTGGGGACGAGGACCGCATCGACAACGTGGATCACACCATTGGACTGGTTGACGTCGGCAATGGTGATGTCGGCGACCGTGCGGTTTTCATCGATCACCTTGAGCGAGCCGCCGATGATCTGGAAGCCGAGCAGATCGCCCGAAACGGTTTCCAGACCGAACGCGCCGTCATTTTCCTCGGCCATGGCCATCAGCTCTGCGGCCGAATAATTGCCGGCGATGACATGGGCGGTCAGAACCTTCTGGAGCATTTCGAGGTTTTCCGGCTCGAGCAGCGTATCGACGGTTCCGGCGGGCAGATTGCCGAACGCGGTGTTGGTCGGTGCAAAGACGGTGAACGGGCCGGGGCCCTGGAGCGTATCGACGAGCCCGGCAGCCTGGACAGCGGCAACCAGCGTTGTGTGATCGGCCGAATTGACGGCGTTTTCAATGATGTTCATTTCAGGCGACATCGGCGCGCCGCCGACCATGGGATTGTCCTGAGCGAAAATGGCGGTGGACGCGCCGAACGAGATGGCGACACCGAGCGCGAGAGCGGAAACGAATTTGAGCATAATGATCCCCCCTGATGGGAATGAAGTGTGCATCGGCCCCATTGGCCGTGCTGACAGGGAGAACTACGGGCGCTTACACAAAAGAGTTTCAGACGGCTCTGCGCGGCTTGCGCTCAGAACTTGACGCCGACCATCACGCCCAGATTGGACAGCCCCTCATTGGGCGCACACAGCTCGAGATTTGAGATGTGCTCGTAGCGCAAGGTGACCGTGACGTTTTCGCTGACATTGGCCCCGATGCCCGCCGCATCGTAGAAATTGAACGAACAGCCGAAATTGCGCGCCGGAAGGGTCGCGCCCGACAGGGCCCCATCGGTGACCGCGGCCCCGAAGCCCAGTTCGAGATAAAGCGGGGTTTCGAACACCGGGATCTGCCAGTTGAGATTGGCGTGCAGGATGTTTTCGCGGCCGTTGAAATTAAGCGTCGCGCCGATCTCGGGGCGCGGCGAGCCGATCCAGCGGAAAGCCTCGATATCGGGGGAGGTAAACAGCGCCGAAAATTTCACATCCTCGAGGCGCGACAAATCCCAGTTGTTGCCGGTGGGCAGAAAGCCGCCATAGGCCGAATGAAAGAACACGCCGGCCCGCAATTCGTCGAGCGCGATATCCTGAGCGGCAACGGGGCTGGCAACCATCAGCGCACCGAGCGCCACTATCACAGATTTACGCATGATCACCCAAAAGCCCTGATTTCCGCCGCCGCTCCGGTTGTGTGACACAGGATCGGAACGCACTCAAGGCGCAATCCGTTGTCCGGCACCACCAACGGAGACTTACCATCATGTCGATTTCTTCGCTACAGGATCTGTTCATCCACACGCTTCAGGACATCTATTTCGCCGAAACCCTGATCGTGAAAAAGCTCCCCACAATGGTCAAGGAAGCCGGCGCCGCTCCGCTCAAAAAGGCGTTCGAGGAGCATCTGGAAGAAACAAAAACCCATGTTTCCCGCCTCGATGAAGTGTTCAGGATTTTGGGCCAGAAACCCCAGGCCGAAGAATGCCCGGCCATCGAAGGGATCATCGAGGAAGCCGAGGAACTGATCGGTGAAATTTCCAACGCCAAGACCAAGGACGCAGCCCTGATCGCCGCCGGCCAGGCCGTCGAGCATTACGAGATCACCCGCTACGGCACCCTGATTGCCTGGGCCAGGGAACTGGGACACGAAGAGGTGCTGGGTCATCTGCGCGAAACGCTGGCCGAGGAAAAGGACGCCGACAACAAGCTGCTCCGGCTCGGCGAAGACCAGCTCAACCAGAAAGCCGCATGAGCTTTTTTGGATAAATCGCAAAATACCGATGAAGGCGCGCTTGAACCGGAGCGCGCCTTCTCCCATCTTGGCAAAATGACTTTGCCCCCGCTTTCCATTCAGGACCTTGCGCCGATCTCGCAAGGCTATTCCACCAAAGAGGCGCTCGCCAAAACCCTCGATCTGGCCCGGCTGGGCGACGAGATGGGGTTTGTGCGCCTCTGGTACGCAGAACATCACGGCATGCCCTCGATTGCCTCCTCGGCTCCCGATATCCTCATCGCCCACGCGGCAGCGCATACAAAGCGCATCAATGTCGGCGCGGGCGGGGTGATGCTGCCCAACCACGTTCCCTTGCGGGTGGTCGAGACCTATCGCACCCTCGAAGGGCTTTATCCCGGCCGCATCGATCTGGGGATCGGGCGGGCCGGCGGCTCGGACGGTCTGACCCTGCGCGCCCTGCGCTCGACCAATGGCGAGGATTTCCCGCACGAATTTGCCGAAATGCTGGCCTATGAGCGCGGCGGGTTTCCAGACGATCACCCGCTGGCGCGCGTCAAGGTCGTGCCCGCCGAAGTGCCCCTGCCCCCGATCTGGCTTTTGGGGTCCTCGGGCGCATCGGCGCAGATGGCCGGGCAATACGGGATCGGCTATGCGTTTGCCTCGCATTTTTCACCCACCCCGGCCGGGCCTGCCTTTGATGCTTACCGGCGCAGTTTTCGGCCCTCGGACCAGTTCGCGACGCCGCACGCAATTTTGTGCGTTGCGGTGATCTGCGCGCCGACCGACGAGCAAGCGCGGCACCTTTCGAAATCGATGGAGTTGACCTGGCTGCGCCTGCGGTCCAACGACCCGCAAAAGATCGCCCCGCCCGAAGACTCCGACAATTATCCCTGGACCGATCAGGAGCGCGCCTTTGTCGAAAGCCAATCCAATCTGTGGATCGTGGGCAGCCCCGAAACGGTGAAGGCAAAAATCGCCGAGAAGGTGGCTGAAACCAATGCCGACGAGGTCATGGTTTCAACCACCGTCCATGATTACGACAAGCGACTGGAGAGCTATCGGCTGCTCAAGGAAATCTGGGACGCGTGAGCGGGCCTGTCGGCACGCTCATGACCGCGGCGCAGCCGTCGAACCGCGCACGCTCAACGCGATTTCGAGATACTCCTGAACAGGGTCGGCCTGCGGGTTGAGGATGGCGTTGACGGCGCGCCGGCCGAGTTCCTTTATCGGCTGGCTGATGGTGGTCAGGGGCGGCTCGGAGACCGCGGCTTCGGGCACGCCGTCAAAGCCGACAACCGAGACATCGCCCGGAACCTCATACCCGTGATCGCGCAACCAGGCCATCGCCTCCAAGGCGATCCTGTCCGATTGGGCCAGAATGGCGGTGGGCTTTTCTTTAAGGGAAAAAATGTGCTCGAGACCGGCCGCGACCGTCTCGGGTTCGTTGAGCGTATTGTAGATCGGCACGGTCGCGACATCGATGCCGGCGCTGGCCAGGACCTCGAAATACCCTTTGAGGCGCTCGCGCGGCGCGGGATAGATCGCCGCGTCCACATCCGCCAGGTCGGCAGGACCCGCTCTGCCGTCTTGGAATTCGAGCGCGAGAACGGCGAAACGCCTGTGCCCGAGATCGACCAGATGACGGGCCGCAAGCCGTGCACCCGCGACATTGTCGATCCCGATGATGGAGATGGAGGTGTCGGTTTCGCCGAAGGCCAGCGCAACGAAGGGCAGTTTGCGTTCGAGCGAATGGGCAATCAGCTTGTCGGCGCCCACAAGGCAGAACAGGATGAACCCATCGACAAGCGCGCTGTGCATGTTCCAGGCGAGAGCTTCTTCCGAGACGGCCGAAACCAGCGAGATGCCAGTGCCGCTGGCGTCGCACGCCTCGGTTATCCCCTGCATGAGGGTCCGCGCGAACGGGTCCTCGAAAAAATAGCCGAGCGGTTCGGACGTGGCCACGCCAATCGCATTGACCTTGCCGGCCCGCAACAGCCGCCCCTTGGGGTCAGGCCCGCCATAGCCAAGCCTTTCGGCTGCCATTCTGACCTGCTCGCGCACTTCGGCGCGCACAAGCTGGGGCCTGTTAAAGACATTGGACACCGTCCCTTGCGAGACCCCGGCGGCTTTTGCCACATCGGACAATCTGGCGCCCTTGCCCTCACCCATTCATCACCCTTGACGCTCCACGATCTGTTCCAATCACTATCGCGCATGGATTGAACCGATTCAAGTTTTGCTTGACTCGAAGTCGCGCAGCATCCAGTTTTGAATCGATTCAATTTCATTTTCGTTGACGATTGAATCGATTCATTGTGTCTGTCGAAGGGATATCAAATGGCGATTTCCAACCTTGCCAAGCTTCTGACGCCCCATATCCGGCTGCCGCTCAAGCCATTGCGCGTTCCTGCACCCGATTTTGGTTTCATTGCAAAATGGATAGACCGTCAAAAGCACCTGTTCGAATTGGCCCGCCTGGCGCGCCATGATCCAAGAATCCTCGAGGATGCCGGACTCGACCCCGAAGAGGTGCACGACGCGCTCAAGGGCACCTGGCATGAGGTCAGCACCCACCAACACCCTCACGATGGGCATTAGACGAAGGTTTCGACGACCGTGATTACGGTAGGCGGCAAGGCGCTAACGGCTGCTCAAGGGGATTTGGGAGTCTTAACTGGCGATAGGGCGCGCGGTGCTGCCCCCTCTCGCACCGCTGTCATCCCGGCCTTGAGCCGGAATGACAGCGCGGTGGTAAACGGCTGGCGCTAGCCCAGTTTCGCGATGATCGCGTCGCCCATTTCGCCGGTCGTGACCTTGCGGGCTCCGGTCTGCATGATATCGCCGGTGCGCAAACCGTCTTCAAGGACGTCGGAAATCGCCGTTTCCAGTTTGCCTGCCAGATCGACCATGCCGAACGAATAGCGCAGCGCCATGGCGAACGAGGCAAACATGGCGATGGGATTGGCGATGCCCTGCCCGGCGATATCGGGGGCCGAACCATGGACGGGTTCGTAAAGCGCCTTGCGCTTGCCGGTTACCGGGTCGGGTGCGCCCAGCGAAGCCGAGGGCAACATGCCCAGCGAGCCGGTCAGCATGGCGGCGGCGTCCGACAAGATGTCGCCGAACAAATTGTCGGTGACCATCACATCGAACTGTTTTGGATTGCGCACAAGCTGCATCGCCGCATTGTCGGCCAGGATATGGTGCAGATCGATTTGCGGATAATCCTTGCCGGCCTGCTTGATCACCTCGTCCCAAAGGACGCCCGATTTCATGACGTTCTTCTTGTCGGCCGAATGCACCTTCTTGCCACGCGTCATGGCCAGATCGAAAGCGACGCGCGCGATGCGGTCGATCTCGTAGCTTTCATAAACCTGGGTATCGATGGCGCGCTTCTGGCCATTGCCCAGATCGGTAATTTCCTTGGGCTCGCCGAAATAGACCCCGCCGGTCAATTCGCGCACGATCAGGATATCGAGCCCTTCGACCAGTTCCTTCTTGAGCGAGGAGGCATCGGCCAGCGCCGAATAGCAGATGGCGGGACGCAGATTGGCAAACAGGCCCAGATCCTTGCGCAGGCGCAAAAGCCCCGCCTCGGGGCGCACATCATAGGGCACATCATCCCATTTCGGCCCGCCCACAGCGCCAAAGATCACCGCATCTGCAGCCAGCGCCTTTTCCATGTCCGCCTCGGAAATCGCCACCCCATGCGCATCATAGGCGCAACCGCCGACAAGGCCGCTCTCATATGAAAAATCGGTCGCGCCGGTCCCGTTGAGATGGGCAATGAGCTTTTCGACCTCGGCCATGATCTCGGTGCCGATGCCGTCGCCGGGGAGGAGGAAGAGGGTGTTGGAGGCCATGGTGATCCTTGTCAGGCAATAGGAATAGGAAAGTAGGAAGGAAAGCGACCTAAACCCAGGGCCGGTTTTCGGCCATCTTGCCTTCGTACCCCGAGATCGACTCGTCCCTTTTCAGCGTCATGGCGATATCGTCGAGCCCTTCGAGCAGGATGTGCTTGCGGCCCGGGTCGATATCGAAAGTGATGGTGCCGCCATCGGGGCCGGAGATCGTCTGGTTTTCCAGATCGACGGTCAGCGTGGCGTTCGAGCCGCGATCGGCATCGTCGAGCAGCAGGTCGAGCTGTTGGGGGGTAACCACGATGGGCAGGATGCCGTTCTTGAAGCAGTTGTTGTAGAAGATATCGGCAAAGCTTGTGGAGATGACGCAACGAATGCCGAAATCGAGCAGCGCCCACGGCGCGTGTTCACGCGACGAACCACAGCCGAAATTGTCGCCGGCGATGACGATTTTCGACTCGCGGTAGGCGGGCTTGTTGAGAACGAAATCTGCCTTTTCGCTGCCATCCTCATTATAGCGCATCTCGGCGAACAGCGCGGTGCCCAGACCGGTGCGCTTGATGGTCTTGAGGTATTGTTTGGGAATAATCATGTCGGTGTCGATATTGATGATCGGCATGGGCGCGGCAACGCCCGTCAATGTCGTGAACTTGTCCATGACTTTTTCTCCCACAGGGCGCCGGTCTGTCGCGCAAGGCGCAACCGTACCCGGCGGTACGATTTGGCTTGTCTGTCTCTAATGCAATCGCGCGCGCTTGCCAAGCAGGCTCGGGCCATTGCACGGGCCAAGGCCGCAAAGTATGGTGCGCGCCAGATTTTGACCAAAGGATAAAAGATGACGCCGCACAATCATGCCAATCCCGGCGATTATGCCGAAGCGGTGCTGCTGCCCGGCGACCCGCTGCGTGCCAAATGGATCGCCGAGACGTTTCTCGAAGACGCAAAACTCGTCAATTCGGTGCGCAATTGCCTGGGCTTTACCGGCACCTGGAACGGCAAGCCCGTTTCCGTGCAGGCGACCGGCATGGGCCAGCCTTCGACAGCGATTTATGTGCATGAGCTTTTGAACACCTATGGCGTCAAGACCATGATCCGCGTGGGCACATGCGGCGGGCTCAACACCAAGGTGAAAGTGCGCGACGTGGTGATCGGGGCCTCGGCGGCCACCGATTCAACGATCGTTACGGGCGCGTTCGGAAACTACAATTATGCCCCCGCCGCCGATTTTTCCCTGCTGCGGGCCGCTGACGACGCGGCGCGCGCCAAGGGCAAGACAGTGCATGTGGGCGGGATCGTCTCCTCCGACATCTTCTATCACCCCTCGGGGCTCGAGGCTTACAGCAAGCTGATCGAGCATGGCGTGCTGGGCGTCGAGATGGAAGCGGCAACGCTTTATACGCTCGCCGCCCGGTTCGGGGCGAAAGCGCTGACCATCTGCACGATGACCGATTGCCTGATCACCGGCGATGAGATCGACGCAGAGGCAAGGCAGACGTCGCTGAGCGATATGGTGGAGATTGCGCTGGACGTGGCGGTGGGGGTTTAGACAAAGGAAAGCCCCCTCACCGCCCTGCCGGGCACCCTCTCCCCGCAGGGGCGAGGGTTAAGATGGGGCGCCCCATGTTCATCGCTGCAGCGTGAGTGATACTGGACGAGCAGAGCGAGGACCCCGGCGATCGTTCGCCGCGCCGTCGCAGGCGCAGCGGAGGGCATAGCGCGGTTTCAGCGCGTCATGCCCGCAGCGGTGCGCGCCGTGAGACAGAAGATCAGTGCCTGAAATGGCGCATGCCGGTGAACACCATGGCCAGACCCGCCTTGTCGGCGGCGGCGATGACCTCTTCGTCGCGCACCGAACCGCCCGGCTGGATGACGGCGGTGGCGCCCGCTTCGACAAGCGCTTCGAGCCCGTCGGCGAAGGGGAAGAAGGCATCGGACGCAACGACCGAGCCTTCTGTCAAGGCGCCCTTTTCCTTGGCGGCCTTGGCGGCATCCTTTGATTTCTTGTGCGCGATGCGGGCCGAATCGACGCGGGACATCTGCCCGGCCCCGATCCCGACCGTGGCGCCGTCCTTGACATAGACGATGGCGTTGGACTTGACGTGCTTGGCGACCTTGGCCGCGACCAGCAGATCGGCCATTTCGGCTTCGGTCGGCGCGCGCTTGGTGACGATTTTGAGTTCGCAATCGTCAGCGTTCTGGTTGTCGCGGGTCTGAACCAGAAGGCCCCCGGCGACGGAGCGGACGGTGAGCCCTTCGGCCTTGGCATCGGGCAGGCTGTCGGTGACCAGCAGGCGCAGGTTTTTCTTGGATTCGATGATCGAGATGGCGTCGTCGGTGGCGCCGGGGGCGATGATCACTTCGGTGAAGAGTTTGACGATCTCGATCGCGGCCGCCTCGTCGAGCGGACGGTTGAGCGCCACGATGCCGCCAAAGGCCGAGACCGGATCGCATTTGAGCGCCGCCTGATAGGCTTCGACAAGCGTTCTGCCCTGCCCCACACCGCACGGATTGGCGTGCTTGATGATGGCGACGGCGGCGGCGTGCTCGGGATCGAATTCAGCGACCAGCTCGAACGCGGCGTCGGTATCGTTGATGTTGTTGAACGAGAGCTGCTTGCCCTGGATCTGGGTGGCGGTGGCAACGCCGGGGCGGTTGGAGCCATCGGCATAGAACGCCGCCCATTGGTGCGGGTTTTCCCCATAGCGCATCACTTCGCGCAATTTACCCGAAAAGCACCGCCAGGTGAGATCGGGCAGATCGAGGGTTCTGGCGAACCAGTTGGAAACCCCCGCATCGTATGCCGCGGTGCGCGCATAGGCCTTGGCGGCATATTTCTGGCGCGCGTCATAGGCGACTTCACCGCGCTCCTTGAGGGCAGCCAGCACGTCGCGGTAGTCGTCGGGGTCGACGATGACCGTGACATCGCCATGGTTCTTGGCGGCCGCACGGATCATGGCGGGGCCGCCGATGTCGATGTTTTCGATAACTTCGTCATAATCGCCGCCCTTGGCGACGGTCTGGGCGAAAGGATAAAGGTTCACGACCAAAAGATCGATGGGCGAGATGTCATGAATGCGCATGGCCGATTTGTGCGCGTCGTTGCCGCGGATGCCCAGAAGACCCCCATGCACCTTGGGGTGGAGCGTCTTGACCCGCCCGTCCATGATTTCGGGAAATCCGGTCACCTCGGAAATGTCGATCACCGGCAGCCCTGCCTCGGCGAGCGCCTTGCGGGTGCCGCCGGTCGAAACGATCTCAACGCCGAGCGCCACCAGCGAGGTTGCAAATTCGATGATACCGGTCTTGTCGGAGACCGAGAGCAGCGCCCGTTTGACCTTGGTTGCACAAGCATGAGCCATGGGAAGTCCTGCGCTTTTTTGTTGAGAGGGGAAAGATGGGCGCGGGCCTATCACGGTTTTCCCCAAACGGGAATAGGCCCCGGCACTAGCTCTGCCGCGTGAAAACCCAGGCAATGTCGGTATCGGAGCGGGCCGGGCCGTGCAGGACAATCTGTCGCGTGCGGTTGAGCCCGAAATAGGCCGAATGGCGCACGCTGTCGTCGATATCGGCTTCGGCCCCTTCCCACAGGAACGCCCAGACCTCGCCATTGCGATAGGTGAGCCGGAAAAACGCTTCCCCACTCGAGCGCTCCAACGCCACGCCGGGGGCGAGATGGAAGCGGATGGTGAAGGCGCCCTGCTGGCGGGAGC
>TARA_R110002051_G_scaffold311812_2_pt1 | contig 17398 bp, 16 predicted proteins | sample TARA_R110002051 | Tara Oceans TARA_R110002051 (sample SAMEA4397023) | marine metagenome | biome: Polar Biome; feature: [MES] marine water layer (ENVO:01000295) within the mesopelagic zone...; material: water (ENVO:00002006), including particulate matter (ENVO:01000060) such...
GCATCAATCAGAAACTTTTTTAAATATTATTTACCTCGATTTGCTGATGGTTTAATATCTGTTAAATCTTCTATTTTAATAGGGCTATCTGATTCAATACTTTTTCTAGCTGCTATGCCTATTATAGCAGACATTACACCATCACGACTTCCGGCTGCTCTTTCATAGGGATCTTTTTCGTTCGGAGTTACAAATATTTTATCATGCAAGCGTTTGTCGCCACCACCGTGTCCTCCTTTTTCAGTAGGAATTAATACTTTATCAAAACCATTCCATAATTTATGCACGATAATAGCTTCCGAGTTGGCTTCCTCTAAAGCATTTTGCTCCATTTCTTTTGCATGCATTTCTGCCTGATCAATATTTGTATTTTTATTATAGGGAATATCTAAAGAAGCTTCAATTCTGCCTTCTGTTCCGTTAAATGCTAACCTCCAACCTTCGAAAGGGGAATAGGTGGTTAAAGAGTAATTTACAGTAACATTGTTAGCATATTTTATTTGGGCAGACATTTTATCATAAATATCTATTTCTTCTCTAAATAAACAATTATCTCGAATATAACCATCGTACTTTTCATTAGCTACATATAGATCCATAAGATGTTTATCTTTAGTGATATCAATATAAAAATCACATCTGCTTTTATGCGTGCAAGTCCTGCAATTTTCTCCTCTGAAAGAATTATTTCTGCCATAAAATTCTAAATCTCCAATAGCAAATACTTCCTTCGGATCAGAATCTAACCACCAATTTAACAAATCAAAATGATGTGTAGCTTTGTGAACCCAAAGCGAGCCACTTTTATCTTTTTGACCATGCCATCTTCTAAAATATGATGCACCATGATAGGTGTTTAAATACCAATGAAAATCTACAGAGGTAATTTTTCCAATAGTGTTATTAGCAAGTAATTCTTTAATTTTTGTACTGTATGGACTCCATCTGTAATTAAAACCAACAATAAGTTTTTTGCCAGATTTTCTTTCAGCATTTATAATATCTTGAGCTTTAAATTCATCTGTAGTTAGTGGTTTTTCTGTAAGTACATCAAGGCCAGAATTTAAACCTTTAATAATAAATTGATGATGAGTTGCATCTACTGTTGTTACTATAATTAAATCGGGTTTTGTTTTTTTTAACATCTCATCAAAATCAATATAGGTCGGACAATTAGTGCCAATATATTCTTTTGCAAAAGCTAGCCTTCCTGGATTTATATCACAGAGTCCCACAAACTCTAAAATATCTGAGTATTCGTCTACTAATCTTTTCCCCCAAAAACTACTGCCACGAATACCAGTACCAACTAAAACAATTTTGAGTTTTTTTGTCAATCCAAAATTAAATGAGTTTATAGGAAATGCACTATATGCGGCGAGCATACTTATTGAAGTTAAAAAATTTCGTCTTGAATTTTTCATGATTTTAGGTTTAGTTGATTATAAAGTTAGCTGTAATAATTATTTTAAATTAATACAAATAGACTTGATGACCATCCTGTACTATCTTGGTGTTTATTTAAAAAATAGAGAATTAATTATTTATATCAAAAGACCATCAAATTTCTAATTGATGGTCTTTTGATTTTAATAGTGCAGATATTTTTAAGAATGGATATAATAAAATTCATCTATTTTGAGTATTGAAATCTTCCTTATTTTTAATGTGGTAATTTGTTTTTTAATAGTCCATAAATAAATGTTCCAAGCATAGCAGCTGCAATAACTATTAGCATACTATACACACCTGTTCCTAATAAAATATACATAGGACCAGGACAAGCGCCTGCTAGTGCCCAGCCAAGACCAAAAATAGTTCCTCCAAGTAGGTATCTTTTGAAGCTTTTGTCTTTAGGTGGGAGATTTACATATTTGCCTTCGGTTGTTTTTATTTTAAATTTTTTAATAAGCTTTAAAAATATAATCCCGAGTAAAACTGCAGAACCTATAATTCCATACATATGAAAAGATTGAAATTTAAACATTTCAAAAATTCGATACCATGATACAGCTTCAGATTTTACTAATACAATTCCAAAAAAAATGCCAACAAGTAAAAATTTTAAAAATTTCATAATTAAAATAGTAAGGGAAAAATTAAATGTGTCATTATAAGCCCTCCAATGAAAAAGCCTATTACTGCTATTAAAGATGGTACTTGTAAGTTGCTTAACCCCGTTATAGCGTGTCCAGAAGTACACCCGCCAGCATATCTGGTTCCAAAGCCAACTAAAAAACCTGCTATAATTAAAATAGATATTCCTTTAAATGTCAAAATATTTTCCCAACTATAAATTTCTGAGGGTAATATATTTTCTCCAGCGTGCTTAAAACCAAGTGCATTTAAATCTGCTATAGTATTTTGGCTTAAATTGATAGGTGAACCATCTGATAAAAAATGAACAGCAATAAAACCACCTATAATTGCACCTAAAACAACAATTAAATTCCAACATTGCGATTTCCAATCAAATTTAAAAAAGCTTGCATATTTTCCAGCTCCAGCAATACTACAAAGCGTTCTTAAATTTGAAGACATTCCAAAGGTTTTTCCAAATAAGACTAAAAATAGTAGAGTTAAAGCTATTAAAGGACCTGAAACATACCATGGCCAAGGGTGCAATATAAATTCCATTTAAACTAATTTTAAACAAATATAAATAGTACATTATTATAACTATGTAATCAATGTTACATAGAAAAAAATATCTTTATATAACAGGATGGAACAGGACAATAAATAGAAAAATATTTAAGATTTTTAACTAAAATTAAAAATAGTTTAATTTTAATAACTGTTAAATATTTTTAATTGAACCCAATTCTTTACAATTTGTAAAATAAACTCATGAAATTTAGCTTAAAAAATAAAACAGCCATTGTTACTGGTGGTGGTAGTGGTATAGGTAAAGCCATATCAAAAGCATTAGCAGTCCAAGGAGCTTATGTGCATATTTTAGAATTGAATACGGTTAATGCAGAAGTGACCAAAAGTGAAATTGAGAAAGAAGGAGGTGTTGCTGAGGTACACCAATGTAATGTAGCAAAACAAGAAGATGTTGTTACTATCATCAATAAAATTTCGAGTAAAAGTACCATTCATATTTTAATCAATAATGCAGGGATTGCGCATGTAGGAAATGTAGAGAATACTTCCGAATCAGATTTCGATCGGGTCTACAATGTAAATGTGAAAGGAGTGTATAATTGTATTTTTAGTGTAATTCCTCATATGAAAAAAAACGGAGGGGTAATCATAAATATGGCATCTATAGCATCATCAGTTGGAATTTCTGATAGGTTTGCCTATTCAATGTCTAAAGGCGCAGCCCTTACAATGACCTATTCTGTAGCTAAAGATTATGTTGCTGATGGTATTCGATGCAACTGTATTTCTCCAGCACGAATTCATACCCCATTTGTAGATGGATTTTTAAAAGATAATTACCCAGGAAAAGAAGCGGAAATGTTTGAAAAATTATCTAAAACACAACCTATAGGACGTATGGGACTTCCGCAAGAAGTTGCAAATTTAGCTTTATATTTATGTTCAGATGAAGCCTCTTTTATTACAGGAACCGACTTTCCAATAGATGGAGGTTTTATAAAACTAAATGGTTAAATTAAAAAACAGTAATTAGAGATTCTAACTAAAAATAAAATTTTAAAATAATGAAACTTATACGATTTGGTGAGATGGGTAAAGAAAAACCCGGAGTAGAATTATCTAATGGAAATAAAATAGCGATTCCAGATTTTGGAGAAGATTATACAGAGCATTTTTTTGAATCTAATGGCATTGAAAGATTGGAAGAATGGTTAAAAACGAATGCATCCAAGTGTGTTGCAGTACCTGATAATGCAAGACTTGGATCTCCTATTTGCAGGCCATCTAAACTAGTTTGTATTGGTTTAAATTACGCACAACATGCTACAGAAGCTGGGATGACAATTCCTAAAGAACCTGTATTATTTTTTAAATCTACAACAGCAATTGTGGGGCCATATGATGATGTGATTATCCCAAAAGGAAGTGCCAAAACTGATTGGGAAGTAGAGCTAGCAGTGGTTATAGGTAAAAAAGCTTCTTATATAAATAAAGACGATGTAATGGATCATATAGCTGGATATGTTTTACATAACGATGTAAGTGAACGTGCCTTTCAAATTGAAAAAGAGGGACAATGGTGTAAAGGAAAAGGCTGTGATACTTTTGCTCCACTAGGACCATTTTTAGCAACTAAAGACGAAATTAAAAATCCTAATAATTTAAAACTTTGGTTGAAGTTGAATGGTAAAATAATGCAAAACAGCTCGACATCAGATTTTATATTTAATATAGAAGAGTCAATTAGTTATATAAGTCAGTTTATGACATTACTTCCTGGAGATGTTATTTCTACGGGAACCCCATTTGGTGTGGGTTTAGGTTTAAAGCCGCCAATGTATTTAAAGCCTGGTGATATTATGGAATTAGGTGTTGAAGGTTTAGGAGTTTCTAAACAAAAGGTGATTGCTTATCCTAGAAAATGATTATAGATAGTCACCAACATTTTTGGCAATACAACTCGTTAAGACATGCTTGGATAACGGATGATATGGCTGTTATTCGGAAAGATTTTATGCCTTCTGATTTAAAAAAACTGTATCGAGAAAATGGTATTGATGGCTGTGTGGCAATACAAGTAGATCAAACCATAGAAGAAACGGACTTTCTTTTAAAATTATCTAATGAAAATGAATTTATTAAAGGAATTGTTGGTTGGATAAATCTAAAAGATGCTTCTATTATAACTAAATTAGAAACCTACGGTGGTCAAAAAAAACTCAAAGGTTTTAGACATATTGTACAAGCAGAAGCGGATCCTAATTTTTTGCTCCGGTCTGATTTTTTACGAGGTATCTCAGTACTTGAAAAGTATGGTTATACATATGATGTTTTAGTTTATCCTCATCAATTAGGAGCAGTTTTAGAGTTTGTTAGGCAATTTCCAAATCAAAAATTTGTCATAAATCATATAGGTAAACCTTATATTAAGGATGGTTTTTATGAGGGTTGGGCTGTTTTAATGAGAGAAATAGCAAACTATGAAAATGTTGTTTGCAAACTTTCAGGAATGATTACTGAAGCAGATCATAAACAGTGGAGGGTTGATCAAATACACCCATATATGGACTTGATTTTGAACACATTTGGTCCTAAGCGGATGCTATTTGGCTCTAATTGGCCGGTGTGTTTGGTGGCAGGAAACTATTCGGAAGTAAAGCAATTATCCATTAATTTTATTTCAAAATTAAGTGGTGATGAACAAGAGCAAATCATGGGTAGGAATGCGATAGAATTTTATAAGCTTTAATATGGATTTACATTTAAAAAATAAAGTAGTAGTTATCACTGGTGCAGCAGGAATCAAAGGAAGTATTGGGGAAACCATTGTACAAAGTTTAGCAAGCGAAGGTGCTATTCCTGTTATTGTTTGCAGAAACGATCGAGGATATGGCTATGAAAGTGAGTTAAAGGAAAGAGGGATCGATGCCCTTTTTGTAAAAGCAGATTTGACAAACCCTAATCAGATTGAAAAAGCAATCTCTATTATTTCCGAAAAGTATGGTCGCATAGATGCCTTAATAAATAATGTAGGGGTTAATGATGGGGTAGGGTTGGATGCTTCAATTGAAGATTTTATAGGCTCCTTAAAATTGAATTTGGTTAGTTTTTTTGCAATGACAAAGTATTGTTTACCTCATATTAAAAAAGTAAAAGGTACAATTTTAAACATAGGCTCCAAAGTAAGTCTTACGGGGCAGGGGGCTACTTCTGGATATGCCGCATCAAAAGGTGGTGTATTGGGTTTAACTCGTGAATGGGCTGTAGATTTAATAAAGGATAATATTCGTGTAAATGCTATTATTATTGCAGAAAGTTGGACTCCTGCATACGACACTTGGATAAAAACATTGGAAAATGGAGAGGAAAAATTAAAATCAATTGTCGATAAGATTCCTTTAGAAAATAGAATGACTACTCCTCAAGAAATTGCAGATACTTGTTTGTTTACTATTTCAGATAGATCATCACATACTACTGGGCAATTTATTACAGTTGATGGGGGGTATGTACATTTAGATCGATCTTTATTAACACAATAAGGAGTTAGAAAAAATATTTTTATTTTAATATGAAAGCAACAAAAAGATATTGTTTTTTTTGTGATTTGAAAGATGATCCAATTTTGATTGCTGAATATATAGCGCATCATAAAAATGTATGGCCAGAAATAGTAGATAGCATAAAAGATGCTGGTATTGAAAATATGGAAATTTATATTAAAGGGAATAGGTTGTTTATGATCATGGAAGTAAATGAGACGTTTTCATTTGAAGATAAGGCAAAGAGCGATAGGCAAAATTCAAGAATACAAGAGTGGGAAACTCTTATGTGGAACTACCAGCAAGCAGTACCAATGGCCAAAAAAGGAGAAAAATGGCTTCTTTTAGATCAGATATTTAAATTATAACCCAATTAATTTGCAAAAAAGCCTTTAATCTTAAAATTAAAGGCTTTTAAATTTATAATAGAATTTCTCTTTTACGATAAATAAATGTAGAGTCCTACAACAATACCACAAATAGTAAAACCAACTGGTTTTAAATATTTCCACGTTGTAATATCTACTTGGTTCGTGTATACTTGAACATAATCAGTTTCACGAGGCTTGAAATAACTAATGCCAAACATGATTACTAAGGCTAGTACAAAAATAATTCCCATAAGATGTAAGAAATGTGGGAAATAAATACCAGATTCAACAAACATTGGTTTAATGATGTATAGTGAAACAAGGTAAATAATAACACTAAAAACAATAGCTATATTGGCTGCTTTTCCTGTAACTCGTTTAGAAAAGATACCTACAATAATTATAGCTAAGATAGGTACGCTATAAGATCCATTTAATTCTTGTAAATAGGTAAATATACCTCCTTCAACACCATAAAGTAAAGGGGCAATTGCCATAGAGAATACTCCTAAAAGAATCCCAAAAATCTTTCCTGCTTTTACAGTTTGTGATTCAGAGGCATTTTTATTGATATACTCTTTATATAAATCCAATCCGAAAAGTGTTACCGAACTATTTAAAGCACTATTAAAAGAGCTTAATATAGCGCCAAACAGGACAGCTGCAAAAAAACCAACAAAGGCTGTAGGTAGCACCTTTTTAACAAGCATTGGATAAGCTTCATCAGCATTGGCTAAATCGCCATTAAAAATATAGAATGCAATAATTCCAGGAAGTACTACAATAAGGGGGCCTAATATTTTAATAAAAGCTGCTAAACAAAGTCCCTTTTGACCTTCTACTAAATTTTTAGCTCCTAATGCTCTTTGTATAATGGCTTGATTCGTTCCCCAATAGTAAAAGTTTACGATAATCATTCCCGTAAAAAGAGTCCAGAAAGGTACTGATGAATCAGGACCTCCTGTAATAATGAATTTTTCAGGAATTGCTGTGGTTAAGGTTTTTAAACCATCAAACATATTACCATCTCCGATATACATTAATCCAAAAATGGGGATCAAAGTACCTCCAATGAGTAAACCTATAGCATTTATAGAATCTGAAACGGCTACAGCCTTTAAACCACCAAAAATGGCATATATCCCCCCTATAAGGCCTATAGCCCATACGGTTATCCACAAAGCTGCTACTGGCCCTACTCCTAAAGATTCAGGAATATCAAACATTGTATTTATAGCTAATGCTCCTGAGTACAATACTGTTGGTAGCATTGATATGCCATAGCCTAATAAGAATAGTAGTGAAACAATTGTTTTTGTAGTTTTACCATATCTATTTTCTAGAAATTGTGGGATGGTGGTAATACCGCTTTTAAGATACTTTGGTAGTAATACAAAAGCGGTAAAAACCATAGCTATTGCAGCAACCACTTCATATGCTATAATTGGAAGACCATCAGCAAAGGCTACCCCATTTGCACCAATAATTTGCTCGGTTGACAAATTAGTAAGTAATAAAGAACCAGCAATAACAGGACCTGTTAAACTTCTTCCTCCTAAAAAATATCCATCTGAAGATTTTTCATCGGTGTTACGCGTGGCTAAATAAGCAATAATGGCTACTAATAAAGTAAATCCTACAAAAGAAAGAATTCCCATAATATTTTTTTAAAAGTTAATTTTTAATTAAAAATGTAATAATAACACTTATTATTCTTTTTTTACATAAAATTTAAATGATGTTTTTGAATTGTATACTTTTCCAGGTTTTAAAATTGTAGTTGGAAAATCTTTTTGATTTGGAGAATCAGGATAATGTTGTGTTTCTAAACAAAATCCAGATCTATGTGCATAAGTTCCCCCATTTTTACTTGGAAGTGTACCATCTAAAAAATTACCAGAATAAAATTGAATACCTGGTTCATCAGTAGTAACTTCTAAAACTCTACCACTTGTAGGATCATAAGCCTTCGCAGCAAATCGCATACCTATATTTTGATTATTAAGAACCCAGCAATGATCGAAACCCAATCCTTTTTTTAATTGATCATTGGCGACCTCAATATCTTTGCCGATAGTTTTCATCGTTCTGAAATCAAAAGGGGTGCCTTCAACGGTTGCAAGTTCACCAGTAGGAATTAAAGTTTGGTCTACAGGAATATAGGTATCAGCATTAATTTGTACTTGTTGATCTAAAATAGATTTTGAAAAATCTCCTGAAAGATTAAAATAAGAATGTTGGGTTAGATTTACAACAGTAGTTTTATCTGTAGTTGCTTGGTAGGCAATTTCTAATGTGTTTTCATTTGTTAGTGTGTATGTTACGGTAACGTCAATGTTGCCAGGATATCCTTCTTCCATATCTTTACTTAAATAGGATAGTATTAAGGAAGCAGAATTATCAGTAGTTTCTTCAGAAGCACTCCATACCACTTTATCAAAACCTTTAAGGCCACCATGTAAATGATTTTCACCATCATTAGTAGCAAGAGTATAGGTTTTACCATCAATTTTAAATTTACCTTTAGCAATCCGGTTACCATATCGACCTATGATAGCTCCAAAATATGGACTGCTTTTAATATACTCATCAAGAGAATTATACCCTAAAACTATGTCTTCAGAAATACCTTTTTTATTTGGTGTCTTAAGAGATGTAATAATGCCCCCATAAGTCATGATATTAATTTCAATACCATTCGTGTTTTTTAAGGTATAGATAGCTACTTTCTCTTTTTCAGGAGTTTCGCCAAAACTGCGTTTTTCAATAGTCACATCCTTAGTGACAACGGTTTCTGTTTCTACAGCTTCTTTTTTCTTTTCTGGCTTGCATTGTAGGTTTAAAATAGAGAAAAAAACTAGAGCTAATCCGTAAATACATCGTTTTAAATACTTCATATTTTTATAATTAATTGATTAAAGACCATGTTGAAAGAGGTGGTAATATGCTTCATTAGAATTTATTTTATCTTTAAAATCTCTAACGGTTGTTTTTTCGTCGATGACCAAAAGTTCTATACCAGCAATTTCGGCAAAATCTTCCATAAATTCAGTAGTAATGCTTTGGCTATAAACAGTATGGTGTGCACCTCCTGCCAAAATCCAAGTTGTAGCAGCAATATCTAAATTTGGTTTTGCATCCCATAAAACTCTTGCCACTGGTAAGTTTGGTAAATCTGACAAGGGTTGTACCGCTTCAACTTCATTAATAATAAGTCTAAATCGATTTCCCATATCTACCAAAGATGCATTTATAGCATCACCCGAAGGAGAATTAAATACTAAACGAACTGGGTCTTCTTTCCCGCCAATCCCTAACGGATGAACTTCGCATAAAGCTTTAGCATCAGCAATAGATGGGCAAATTTCTAGCATATGAGAACCGAGTACATAGGCTTTTTCAGGACCAAAATGGTAGGTGTAATCTTCCATAAATGAAGTTCCACCTTCTAACCCAACTGACATCACTTTCATAACTCTCAGTAAAGCTGCCGTTTTCCAATCGCCTTCACCACCAAAACCATATCCATCGGCCATTAAGCGCTGTGTTGCAATTCCGGGTAACTGTTTAAGTTCGCCTAAATTTTCAAATGTATCAGTAAAAGCTTTAAAACCTCCTTCTTCTAAAAAATCTCTAAGACCAAGTTCAATTTTAGCAGCATCTATTAAAGATGTTCTTTGTTTACCATCTTTTTGTAAGGCAGGAGATAGTGTATAGGTAGCTTCATATTCTTCAAGTAACGTATTAAGTTGTTCGTCGGTTACTTTATTAATATGTTTTACAATATCAGAAGAATCATAGCCATTTACCGAAAATCCAAAACGCATTTGCGCTTGAACTTTATCGCCATCTGTAACGGCAACTTCTCTCATATTATCGCCAAACCGAGCAACTTTTAAATTTTGCATTTCATCCCATCCAAGTACTACGCGAGACCAAACGCCTAATTTTTTTTGAACTTTATCTTCTTGCCAATGTCCTACGATTACCTTTCTTTTTTTACGCATTCTTGACATTAGGAATCCAAATTCACGATCACCGTGTGCTGATTGGTTCAAATTCATAAAATCCATGTCTATATTTTTCCATGGAATTTCAGCATTGAATTGAGTATGTAAATGGCAAAGTGGCTTTGTTAAAATAGTTAGTCCATTAATCCACATTTTTGCAGGAGAAAAAGTATGCATCCAAGTAATGATTCCAATACAATTTTTATCAGCACTTGCATTAATACAGGTATCTGTTATTTCAGTTGGAGTAGTTACGATTGGCTTAAATACTATTTTAATAGGTATATGTGATGAGTTGTTTAAACCTGCCACAATTTGTTGTGAGTTAGCAGCTACTTGTTTTAGTGTTTCTTCGCCATATAAATGTTGGCTTCCTGTGATGAACCAAATCTCTTTCTTTGTAATATCAATCATTGTAAAATATAAATATGTTTTAATACTTTTTTATTGACCATAATAAGCGTTTTTTCCATGCTTACGCTCGTAGTGTTTTTTGATTAATGAATCTTTTAATCTTGGTGCATTGGGGTTTATTTGTAAAGTTAAATATGCCATTTTCGCAATTTCTTCAAGTACTCTGCTATTATATACTGCTTTTGCTGCATCTTTTCCCCATGCAAAAGGACCATGATTACCTATGAGGATCATTTCTACCTCTTCATAAGAGATGTTTTTTTCTTTGAAGCAATCAAGAATTTGAATGCCAGTATTGTGCTCATAATTTCCTTCAATGAGATGATCGCTCATGGGTGCAGCACATGGAATATCAACGGTTAAATGATCAGCGTGTGTTGTTCCAAAAATTGGAATATCTTTTTGTGCTTGTGCCCAGGCAACAGAATGAGTTGCATGGGTATGCGCAATTCCGCCAATATTTTTCCATTTTTTATATAAAAAAGAGTGGGTTTTGGTATCAGAAGATGGTCGCATAGTACCCTCAATAATAGTATTATCAAAGTCAAGAATTACTATATCTTCAAGTTGTAAGAGCTCATAAGGTATGCCGCTTGGTTTAATGGCGAATACACTATCATTTCTATCTACAGCACTCACATTTCCAAAAGTATATACCACTAAGTTCAATGCATTTAATTGCATATTGGCTTCGTAGCACTCTCTTTTTAATTCTTTGTATTTAGAACTCATTACTTATTTACTTTTTAGTATTATCTTCTATAAAATTGCATAATTTACTGTATTCTTCCATAAGAGGATTGTAAATAGAAACTATTTGTGGTTGTGGGAAATATTCCGCTTCAAAATCACTTCCCATATTTTTACTAGCTTCAATTACATTCGGGTATAAACCAGCAGCTACAGCCGCATATATTGCCGCTCCTAAAGCTGGAGCTTGGTCAGATGCGGCAACTTTTATAGGTCGATTTAATACATTAGCTAATGTCTGCATGATAAATGGTGATTTTCGGGCCACTCCGCCAATACCAATGACACTATTTATTTTTATACCTTCTTCTTCAAAACGATCTACTATTTTTTTTGATCCAAAGCAAATGGCATTAACTAAAGCTTTAAAAATATGTGGTGCTTTACTTCCTAAAGATAAATTAGAAATTGCACTTTTCAATTCTTGATTTGCATCTGGTGTTCTTCTACCATTAATCCAATCTAAAGCTATAGGAATACTTTCAGACAAAGAAATATTTTCTGCTTGTTCAGAAAGTTTTTTAATAAAATTGACTTCTAATTCTTCTTTTAATTGCTCTTTTTGCTCATTAGTTAACACTGATGATGATAAAACTAAGTTATCTATAGGCCAAGAGAGCATATCTTTAAACCATGCTAATAGATCACCAAAAGCAGATTGGCCAGCTTCAAGTCCTATATAATTTGGAATTACTGAACCATCTACTTGACCACATATCCCTTTTATAGTATTCGTAGTGACAATCTCGGGTGATGCTACCATAATGTCACAAGTAGAAGTACCCATAACTCTTACCAAAACATGCTCATCAATTTTAGCACCTACTGCGCCAGCATGCGCATCAAAAGTTCCTACAGCAACAACTGTATTTGTTGTTAAACCTAATTTTTCTGCCCATTCTTTACTTAAATTGCCAGCAATTTCATCAGAAGTATAGGTAGTTGTGTAAAGGTTATTTTTGAGTTGTGATAGGTAAGGGTTTAATTGATTTAAGAACTGTTCATCAGGTAGACCATCCCAGTTTTTATGCCACATTGCTTTATGGCCAGCCGCACATCTACTTCTTTTAAATGATTTTAAATCTTTATTTTCAATTAGTAAGTAGGTCATTAAATCGCAATGCTCCATCCAAGTATGGGCAGCTTTTTTCACTTTTTCATCTACTCTTGCTATATGTAATATTTTTGCCCAAAACCATTCTGAAGAATAAATTCCACCTTCAAATTTCGTAAAATCTTCTCCACCCCAATTTTTGGCAAGTTCATTGATTTCATTTGCTTCTTTTATTGCGGTATGATCTTTCCAAAGTACCATCATCGCATTTGGGTTTTCTTCAAAACCATTTACAAATGCTAGTGGAGTACCATCTTCTGATAATGGAACTGGTGAAGAGCCTGTAGTGTCAATACAAATGGCTTTAATTGCTTTTGGATCTATATTACTTTTTTTTACAATAGCTTTTATAGTAAACTCTAATCCTTCGATATGATCTAACGGATGTTGTCTAAATTGATTGATTGATGCATTACAAAAATCTCCTTTTTTCCAACGGGAATACCAATGAACTTCTGAAGCTATTTCATTTCCATTTTCTGAGTCAATTAGAACTGCACGAACCGAATCCGAGCCATAATCTAATCCTATCACATAACTTTTCATGCTAAAAATATTGAGAAGCTAATATAGTATAAATTTATATAAGTGTAAAAAAAACACTTTATAATGTAGTTTTTTTTATTAAATTGGTCATTAAAAGTATATATGCCTTTAAATAGCTATAGTAAAGCAGATAAAATTCTTTTAGCAGTCGATAGTATAATTTTTGGTTTTGATCAAGGCGATTTAAAAATTTTGCTTATAAAAAGAGATTTTGAACCAGAATTAGGTAAGTGGTCTTTAATGGGTGGATTTCTAAAAAAAGATGAAAACTTAGATGAAGCTGCTATTCGAATTTTACACCATCTTACTGGTTTGCGTAATATTTATATGGAGCAATTGTATACGTTTAGTAAAATTGATAGGGATCCTGCAGAACGGACATTATCGGTAGCTTATTATGCGTTAATTGATATTGCTTTGCATGATAAAGAACTTGTTCAAAAAAATTCGGCAAAATGGTTTAGTTTGGATAAAGCACCAAGCTTAATTTTTGACCATAATAGAATGGTAGAAAGAGCTATTGCAAGATTAAAAAGAAGAGCTTTAAATAAACCTATTGGATTTGAATTATTACCACCAAAATTTACCATGCGACAATTACAAAGACTCTATGAAGCAATTTTGGATAAAAAATTAGATAAAAGAAATTTTATCAATAAAATTAATTCACTTGGTATTTTGGTGAGGTCTAATGAAAAGGATATGACAGTATCAAAAAAAGGAGCATATCTATATACTTTTGATAAGGAAAAATATGATGAGAAAGTTCAGGAAGGTTTTAATTTTAAAATTTAAGGCTTTAAACTTTAACTAATGATTTTGATGATTTTCGATAAATCATTTCAGTAGGAATTACTTGTGTAAAATAATCTTTTTCTTTTTTTGATACAATTCGTTTTATCAAAGTAGAAACCGCAATTTCGCCTAATTTCGTTCCATGCTGATTAATTGTAGTGAGAGGAGGATTGCTGTTCTCTGATAAAATACCATCGGTAAAACCTATTATTGAAATTTCTTCAGGAATTTTATATCCTTTACTAATGGCATGATTCATAGAAAATATAGCAGAAAGTTCATCTGCTGCTAAAATACCATCAGGTGTATCATTATCTAAATAGTATTCGAGTTCATTTTTTAAATGGGTGTGACTCGTGTAGTTTATAAACTTTGGTACACTTACTTTTAACTCATGATTTTTGATAGCTTCACTATATCCTTTTGCCCTTTCAAACCCTACATTAGTTGTGCTAATTGGTGAGACAAAGAGTATTTTTTTACAAGAAGCATCTAAAAGATGTTTAGTAGCATTATAGGCAGATTCAAAGTCATTAATAACTACTTTATCACATTTAACTTCATCGGAAGTTCTATCAAACATAACGACAGGAAGACCATTTTTTATAACTTCAATGATGTGTTTGTAATTATTTTTTACTTGAGTTTCTTTTGAAAGCGAAACAATAAAACCATCAACACTTCCTGCAGCTAACATTTGAATACTTTTTGCTTCTTTTTTATATGATTCATTAGAAATACAAGTAATCATATTGTATCCTTTTTTAGTAACTTCACATTCGATACCAGCCAATACCTTGGCAAAAAAATGCGATAAAATATTTGGAATTATAACTCCTATTGTCTTTGTTTTTTTAGACTTAAGACTTTGGGCCATTACATTAGGAGTGTAATTATAAAATTTGGCTAATTCTTTTATTTTTTTCTTCGTTTCCTTACTTATTTCATGATTGTCGGAGAGTGCTTTTGAAATTGTTGAAACAGAAAAATTAGATATGACAGCTAGTTGTTTTAAGGTAATTTTTTTATTCATATCTAATTGATTTTCAATTATAAATTACGATAATGAACACTACTTAATTCTCTTAAACTATTTGCTGCTTGTTCGGCAGTTATATCTCTTTGAGGATCAGCAAACATTTCATAGCCTACCATAAATTTCTTTACCGTTGCAGATCGTAGTAATGGAGGATAAAAAGACATATGAAAATGCCATTCTTGATGTTCTTCATTATCTGTTGGTGCTTGATGAATTCCAGCAGAGTAGGGAAAACTTGTACTAAATAAGTTATCATATTTAGTAGTTAATTCTTTAATGATTTTAGCAAATGAAACTTTTTCATTAGTATCTAATAAAGATATGTTTTGAATATGTCTTTTAGGTATTATCATAGTTTCATATGGCCAAACTGCCCAAAAAGGAACTAGCGCAACGAAATGATTATTTTCAATAATTATCCTTTCTTTTAATTCTAATTCCTGTTCAAGATAATCTAAAAGTAGACTTTTTTTATTTTTGTTCCAATAAGAAATGAATTTTTTTGATTTTTTCGCAATCTCTTGAGGGATAGATTCTTGTGCCCATATTTGTCCATGTGGGTGTGGGTTACTACAACCCATGGTGTCTCCTTTATTTTCAAAAATTTGAACATGGTTAACAAAAGACAAAGCACCTAATTCACTATATTCTTTTTGCCATAAAGTAATAACATCTGTTATTTTATCTTCTTCCATTAGTGGTAATGTTAAAGAATGGTTTGGAGAAAAGCAAACTACTTTGCAGATACCTTTTTCTGATTTTGCTTGTAAAAGATTATCGTTTAAACTACTTGATGGAACCTCAGATAAAAGAGCAGAAAAATCATTTATAAAAGAATATGCTGAAGTATATTTTGGATTTTCTTTACCTCCCATTCTTGTATTGGTAGGGCATAAATAGCAATTTTCATCGTATGTATTTTTTAACGGATCAACAGTTTTCTCAACCTTTCCTTGCCATGGTCTTTTTGTTCTATGTGGAGATACTAATACCCATTCGCCTGTTAAAATATTATATCTTCTGTGTGGATTTTCATTTAACGTTGTTTCCATTCTTATTTTTTTATTGATGTACCAGTATCGGGCATTGCGATATAAGCGTCTAATTTTATATTAAATTTTTTAAAATATGCTAGAGATACCTCTTCTATATATTTATCTATAGCATTTTCTTTTATTAAATTTATGGTACAACCTCCAAAGCCTCCCCCCATCATTCTAGAGCCCAATATAAAATCTTTATCTTCAGAATAAGCGACTAAAAAGTCTAATTCGGGGCAACTTACTTCATATTTATGTTGTAATCCATAATGAGATTTATACATGAGATTTCCAAAAGCAGTCAGGTCATTTTTCTTTAATGCATCTGTAGCTTCTAGTACTCGTTTATTTTCCTCTAAAACATAAGAACATCTATTATAAATAGTAGTGCTCAAATTATGTTTTGATTCTTCTAACATTTCATTACTTACATCTCTTAATGAGTTGACATGAGAATGATTTTGTTTTATAATAGTAACGCCACTAATACATTCATTAAGTCGTGTATTGTACTCACTGTCTGCAAGACTATGTGAAATATTGGTATTTAATAAAAGTAGTTTACAATCATTAAGGTTTAAAGGGATATATTTTGAATCTAAATTTTTACAATCTAATAAAATCACAAAATTAGATTTACTCATAACAGACGCGTATTGATCCATTATACCGCATTTTGTACCCACAAAGTTGTGCTCGGCTGCTCTTGATAAAACAACAATTTGTTCTTTTGAGAGTTGAAGATCAAATAACTCATTAAGTCCAAAAGCTAATCCACATTCTAATGCTGCAGAAGAACTTAATCCAGAACCGATTGGCAACGTACTCTCAATAATACAATCAAAACCGCCTAATTTATTACTGAGTTTTGAAATTTCGCTTACCACACCAAGGATATAATTTTCCCAAGTTGTTGAACTTTGTGTTACATTACTAAGAGAAAAAGATAGTTTTTTTTTAGTATTTAGACTAAAAATAGTACACGTTGATGAAGAATTATTTTTTCGTAATTTGAGCGTAATTTTTTTGTCAATTGCAGTTGGAAGTACATACCCTAAGTTATAATCAGTATGTTCTCCTATTAAATTTATTCTACCCGGAGATTCTATAATTAATTCGGGTATAAAATTGTCAATAAAGTTCATAGGTAAGAAATATTTAAGCAAA
>TARA_R110002051_G_scaffold174932_1_pt1 | contig 17380 bp, 17 predicted proteins | sample TARA_R110002051 | Tara Oceans TARA_R110002051 (sample SAMEA4397023) | marine metagenome | biome: Polar Biome; feature: [MES] marine water layer (ENVO:01000295) within the mesopelagic zone...; material: water (ENVO:00002006), including particulate matter (ENVO:01000060) such...
CCGTCTTTTTCAAGACGAGTGTCAGATCAGATCGAATCTTCTACACATTACTATTATCAAGCCTCAACAATATCATTCTTTCTAGGCCGCCCACGAGCATCTTTTGCTTTTGGGGGCTCACCTTTACCCATGCATCTTTTACCTACTTGTAGCTTCATATATTTGTCTGACTTTGTTATGTACTGCAAAGCATCATGCAGTCCTTCACGCATCTCACCATCATCATGCTTCATCATACCTATACCACATCTCTTGTAACGGGCTTTGTCGGCATTGCAGTTGTGGTATATACCTCTCCCCCTAGTGACTACATCCCTCCAGTACTCCCCTACCATCTTAGCAATAACTACATCCTCTCTCACGTGCGCTCCATTAAAGAAAAAGACCATGTGGTAGTGAAATCCCTTTTTTCGCGCATACTCCAACTTCCACACGTACCCGACCATCCATTTAAACAACCCATTTGACCTTCTATTTTCAAGAAAACGATTTAGATCTTCAGCCACCACATCCAAGCCAACGCTCGAGTTGTCTTTTGTATACCCAAAGTCCACCCTCAACACAAGCATCCTGGAATAACATTCGAACAAGGACTCTACATAATGAATAAGAGCCTTGTAGTTTTTATTGGACGATCGACTGTAAGATGCAACACTTTTTTTGAACCCTTCTGACGCAGCTTCACTTCTAGCCTCTGCCACGATCGAATTTAGATACGACGCCACTTTCTCTGCACTACCTTTTTCCATGCGTTCATTCAAGCGCGACATAAAAAATAAAAAGGAAGAATTGTTAATTTTTTTTGTAATTAATCGAATGTAAGGATAGACATTATTGTTAGCAACCACCTTCCCTTCAGCATCCAGAATCTCCTCCTTCATCGGCAATATGCTAAAGAAAACATTACTCAGCCTCCTCAGTTGCCTTCCAGATTCATTAGCCATAACGCGTGCCACATCACCGTCAACCTGAACAATGAATGCATCATCCTTTTTAGTAAGAATATTCATTGTATGGCTAATCACTTTATGCAGCCTATTAATAAGCCAAACACTAACTCCGCCGTATTCTGGCACTCCTTCATCGCCATCCTGATCTAAGCCCCGAGAAAGAATTAGCTCCATTCTTTTACTAGTCATCCCCACCCCTACCCAACATTAATAATTTAAAGCAACACAGAAATAATTACCAATAACATATAAACCAATATTATTTCATACACCTTACTCCTTTGCGACCAGCGTAACTTGTGAGATAACACAAGCCACTGGACAAAAATAGATACCCATAGTTATTCATATTTTTTATCAAGACCCTGAAGATTTTAATTTAAATTATGCATCTACCCCCTCACGTTTTCCTGCACATGTATTTCAATCCAATCAGTAATTTCACTGTCTATCCAGCCAATTGCCCTACCTCCGAGATTTATCGGCCTCGGAAAAGTAACGTCATGCCGAGGCGACTTCGGGTTCATTCGGTCGTATATCGTTGAGCGTGACAAACCCAGCCTTTCCGTCAGCTTCTTGAGACGTATAACTCTCGGGCCTGCTGCTTGCGTACTCATTATTTGTCCTCCCTAGTGCTGCTAGTAATGAGACGACTTTAAGGCTGACACCCAATGCTGAATAGACCGACAGCGACAAGTATTTTTTTTCAGCTCCGGGCTATCGCAGCTCTTTCCTCTCACGAGAACGGTGTTCGATGTAGTGGTCTAATGAAACCGGACACCCATTAGGCGACAATCCCCGCCACAGAGAGGTGTCTGATGACCAAACAACGACGTACCTTTTCGCCCGAGTTCAAACGCGAAGCCGCCGGCCTTGTGCTCGACCAGGGCTATAGCCATATCGAAGCAGCTCGTTCGCTCGGGCTAGTTGAATCGGCTTTACGCCGTTGGGTAAAACAGCTTCAGGAGGAGCGAAGTGGAGTCACTCCAACCAGTAAGGCGCTGACACCCGAGCAGCAAAAAATCCAGGAGCGGGAAGCAAGGATCAATCGGCTGGAACGGGGAGAAATCGATCCTAAAAAAGGCAACGGCGCGCTCTTGATGGCCGAGGAGCACGGGCGTTCGCGTTGATTGATCAACTTCGTGCTGAAGAACCGGTTGATCTGTTGTGCTCGGTATTTGAAGTCACCCGATCCTGCTATTACACGCACTGTCGCAAGCGCCGATCTCATGATGTTGAGCGGCTTGTTCTGCGTAGCCGCGTGAACGAATTGTTCACTCAAAGCCACAGCGCAGCAGGCAGTCGAAGCATCATGTTCATGATGCGAGAGGACAGTATGGAAATTGGGCGATTCAAGGTGCGCAAGGTGATGAACGAAATGAAGCCGGTCAGCACGCAGCCGGGTTTCTACGCCTATAAAAAGGCGACGGTCGAGCGGCCGGATATCCCGAACGTGTTGAATCAGGAGTTCACCGTACCGGCGCCGAATGAAATCTGGTGTGGTGATATCACGTATGTTTGGGCTCAAGGTCGCTGGCACTATCTGGCTGCTGTGATCGACCTTTACGCACGCCGAGGGGTGGGTTGGTCGTTTGCATCAAAGCCCGATGCCGATCTGGTGATCAAGGCCCTGGACATGGCGTACGAACAGCGCGGCAGCCCCCAAAACGTACTGCCTCATTCGGACCAGGGTAGCCAATACGCCAGCCGGCGCTTCCGCCAAAGGCTCTGGCGCTATCGGTTTAAGCAGAGCACGAGCCGGCGCGGCAACTGTCATGACAATGCGCCAATGGAACGGCTGTTTCGCAGCCTGAGAACGGAGTGGATACCAACCGTAGGATACATGAGCGCATCGTTGGCACAGCAAGATATCGGTCGGTTTCTAATGCAGAGATACAACTGGCAACGGCCACATCAGTTCAACGGTGGGCTACCGCCTGCTGTGGCCAAGGAAAAACTTAAAACTGTGTCCCGGATTAGTTGACCACTACAACCAGCCCCTGCTCGGATCTGCTGGATTCCCATAGAAAGGAACTAACTACCCACAGAAGGAACTAACTCCCCCCTGTGTGACGCTTCCCCTACGCGCCTTTCAGCTGGCCACACCAGAACCGTGCTCGCGAAACATCTAGACTTTTATCAAATCCATTCTCATGCGGTATGACACAGTCGTCTTCATACCCGGGGCCCGGGGGGCGCTGCGCTCGAGATTGGTTGACACTCAAACATCCGTTGGCTGACTAGGGCGTAACGCTGGCTCGTCCTTGAATAAAACGAAGCAGGTCAACAGTCCGGGGCAACTGATGGCAATATGCCGCTGTACTTAAAGAGTTACTGTCGAGTACCCTTATCAACTCGGAGCAAATAAGAAAATTAGAACGCTTGCATCCAGTTGTCTTTAGGGGAGTTAACCTAAGCATGCACGTCACTTTTGGTCTGTTCATGGATGCCCGCCAGGGGCCGTCCCCGATAAACTTTTTCAACTTCCCAGTAGTTGGCCGCCTCGGATTTCTGTCCCTGCTGGAAACCTACCTCGGTCTGAGCTCGCCGGAAGCGTCCATGGCCAAACGCGTTGCTGTCTACTCCGGCCTGCTTCAGGCCCATGACAACAGCTCGCGCTTCTACAGTGAGTCCCTGAAAGCTGACAGCATTGGTACGGCCTCGCGCTTACTGGCCTGGCGGGACGAGTGGCGACTCGGCGGCTGGGACGGCGGTGCACAACCAACGCACCCTTCGCGATTCCAGGAACTTGCCGCCATCGAGAAGACAGCGCTCGAAGTGCTACCACCCGGAGAAGCAGAGCGCCTGCACCTGGTGGTGCAAGCTCTACGCGATTCCGGCCCCGGCCCTATCAAGTCCGTTGAGCTGGTTGACATGCCCGAGGACTTCCCGCTCCTCTGGCGACAGGTGCTCGACCACCTGCCTGCAGTGGAGGTCCGGCTTCCTGAACCACAGGGCGAAGGCCAGCTCCGTGCATTGCAAGACAGAGCCCTGACCGTGATAACGGGGGGCGCTACAGGCAGTTTGGCCGCGCCGACTGATGGAAGTGTCTTGCTGGTGCACTCCCTCGCGGCCACGACAGCTGAAAACTGGTTGAGCGCACAACACTCGCACGCGCCTGGCGACCGACTGGTCTTAGCCGAAGACACCGGCGACTCACTGGACGTGTCTCTGGCCGCGACAGGCGGTGTCAGTTGTGGGTTCGAGCGGCCGAGTCAGCTTCGTCCCGCACTTCAGGCATTACCCCTTGCCATTGCGATGTGCTGGGAGCCTCTCGACATCAATCGACTGCTGGATTTCTTGACCCACCCGGTCGGCCCGTTCAGCCGTCGCGCTAGAAGCATGCTCGCCCGCGCTCTAGCCAAGCAGCCAGGTATCGGCGGCGAAGCCTGGACTGCGGCTAAGTCTAAGCTCACCGAAGGTGACAGCGCCCTGGAAGTCACAGACGCCATCACCTTTTGGCTGGAATCCGAGCGCTGGTCTCGCACCGACGGAGTACCCATCGATGCGCTCATCGCTCGGATCGACCGATTGAAGGAGGCGATGCGGCGCCGTCTTACTGGTGAGTCCTCCGGCGGGGTGAGCTTTGCGGCGGCGCATAGCCAGTGTACGGCCGTCCGCGACGCACTAACCGAGCTGGCTCTGCAAGGCTTGATGAGAGTGCTGCCGCGGCAAATTGAGCAGTTGGTCGCCCACGCCACGCCTGCAGGGGCAACCAACCCTGCTGCAGTCCCCCATGTCGGTTGCATGCGTTCGGCGAGTACTGCAGCCGCATGCGTCGAGGCAGCCGACGAGGTCGTCTGGTGGATGCCGTCCACGCCTGTTTTGCCACCCCCACTGCCCTGGTCCCCCTCGGAAGTGGAAGCTCTCACTCAGCAGGGTGTGCAACTGCGAGATCCTGCACGCGAGCTAGTGTCATTAGCACAGCAATGGCTGCGGCCACTACTTGCCGCAAGGAAGAAGTTTGTCCTCGTCTGCCCTCCCCCCCATGCAGAAGTACATCCGGTTCGCCAGCTTCTGAAGAAGCTCGTACCAAACATCGAAGCTGGCGCGCTAGATCTAGACTCCGCCCTTGGCTCCACGCTTCTCGGGACGATGGCCGAAGTGATTCCGCCTCAACCGCTTCCCGCGCCTCCAAGGGCAATCTTACTCCCGAACCCTGTCCAGCTCGGGGATTTCGCGCAGTCGTTTACCTCCCTTACCGAACTCTTCAACGACCCCGCCCTCTTTGTCCTGAAACGGGTGGCTGACCTGGAGCCCAGCTACGTTCTAGCGGTGGAGGAGGACAACCGCCTGTTGGGCATCCTTTCGCATCGCGTGTTCGAGAAGCTCTTTACTTATAACGATGCCTTGACTTGGTCTAACGCCGCTGCAATCGCCTGGTTCCGCACTGAAGTCGACATGGTCCTGCAGACCGAGGGAGCCATACTGCTCATGGAAGGCGCAGGTGTGAGCCAGCAGCACTTCCGCAAGGTCTGCGAAGGGGCCATCTGCAGTCTCCTCAACCACCTGAGGTCTGCTGGTGCGATACAGGTGCAAACTGAAGTCGAGGTCACCGGAACTCTGGGCGCAATCCCACTGATCGGCAAGATTGACCTCCTTGTCACACTTGGCGACAAGCGAACTATCGCCTTGGATATGAAGTGGCGAAGCGACAACTACTACGCCAAGTTGCTTAGCTCAGGCGAGCACCTGCAGCTGGCGCTCTACTCCAGCCTCATCGAACAAATGAAGGGTGTCGCACCCGCCGCACTTGGCTACTTCATCATGGAAAGCGGCGCGCTGTACGTCAACGCTGTCGACACCTTCCCAGAAGCGCAGGTCAGAAGGCCTCCGGGCGACGTTACCGTTACTACCGTAATGGAGCGCGCACGCGCTACCTGGAACTGGCGCAACCAGCAGCTGGGTGCGGGGACTATCGACGTCGTTCCGGAAGACCCGCCCGACGAGTTCCAAGGTCCTGACGGAACCCTTCATGTCAATGGCCCAACCAAATGGGACCGTGACCACCTCATTCTGCTGGGAGGCTGGCAATGATGTACAACATCGAATTCATCAGCGCAGGCGCCGGCAGCGGCAAGACCTACAAACTGACCGAAACGCTCGCCCAAGCACTCGAGTCCGGCGACGCTCGGCCTCATGCCATTCTGGCCACAACCTTCACGGTGAAGGCCGCCACCGAGCTGCGCGAACGCGCCCGCTCCTTGCTTCTTGAGAAGGGGCGTATCGACCTGGCCACATCCATCGGCCAGGCCCGCTTGGGAACCGTCAACAGCGTCTGCGGCCAGATGCTCAAGCGGTTCTGCTTCGAGCTGGGTCTGTCTCCCGACCAAACTGTCCTGAGCGAAGGTCAATCCAAACGACTGCTTAAAGCCACTCTGGCCGAATCAATGGACGTCGCCTCACAAGCAGAACTAGTTAGGCTCACCGAGCGGTTCGGCATCGAACAGGCCGACTGGTCCAAGATTGTAGAGACGGTCGTCAAGGCCGCGCTCGAGAATGACATAGCGCCAGTGGCGCTTCGCGCAATGGGTGCCCAGAACGCGGACGCTATGCTCGCGAACTGGCCGGCCCCATTTACAGGTTCAGATCCGACCGAGGAACTGGCGGCAGCATTGGACGAGGCGCATCAGAAAGTGGCCGCTTATGTCGTTCAGCAGCAGGCGGCGGGCGCCAAAGTTGCAAACAACCTATTTAATGGACTCGACGGGCTACAGAAACTGAACCACCTCTTCCGTGAAGGCCGCTGGTGCTGGCCAGACTGGATTGGCGCAGCTGGGATTGACGCTGGCGCCAAGGTCAGGGATATGCTGGAGCCAATAAAGGCCGCTGCCCAGGCCCACGAGGCTCATCCAGTCTTTCATGCCGAGGTCCGTCAGTACCTTGACCTGCTGTTCAACCTGGCAGCCGATGTTCTAGATGCCTACGAACAAGCTAAGAAGGCCCTGGGTGCAGTTGACTTCAGCGACCAAGAGCTGCTGCTACTGCGTGCACTGAGGACAAAACCAACCGTCCGCGAAGCCTTGGCGGCAGAGCTGGATCTCATCATGGTCGATGAGTTCCAGGACACCAGCCCTCTTCAGCTGGCGCTTTTCGTAGAGTTGGCCAAGCTCGCCAAACGGTCGGTCTGGGTCGGCGACCCCAAGCAGGCAATCTACGGGTTCCGCGGGACGGACGCGAGCCTTATCACCGGCGTCCTTAGCGCAATTAAAGGCTGGGGCGGAACCATAGGGGAGGCCTTGGACACCTCCAGGCGTTCCATCGGGAGCCTCGTCTGGCTCACCAACGACGTGTTTCGCTCCGCATTCGAGCCCGACCTAACGCCTGCGCAGGTCCAGTTGCAGCCATTGCGAAAAGACATTCCGAATCAGCCCGCGCTGCTGAACTGGAACTTTGAGAGTAGCCGAAACGACGCGGACTATCTGGGCCTTGGCCAGGCTGTCCGTGAGTTGCTGGAATCCGGTGCCAAGATCGAAGACAAAGACACTCAGGAACTCCGGCCGATTCAGGCCGGCGATATCGGAGTACTGTGCCGCTACAACGGACAGGTCGAATCTGCAGTCACGTCGCTTACCCGCTGGGGCATCCCATCGGCCAGCCCGCGGTCTGGCCTACTCGGGACCGCAGAAGCCATCTACGTAATGGCCTGCCTCAGACGCATGAACGACCCGACCGACACGGTGGCGACGGCACTGGTTCTCACCCTAGCCGAGGGCACTCCAGTCGAGACATGGCTCCAAGACAGATTGCAGCACCTAGTCACCGATGGTGCGAAGTCCTACGAGTGGAGGATAAAGGGCGACAGCGCTCATCCGCTGCTAGCCAGATTGGAAGAGCTGCGACCAACCCTCAATGCATTGACGCCACAGGAAGCACTACGACTCGCCGCTGCCGAGTCCCAGGTTGCAAGACTGGTCGGCCAATGGTCTGTCTCCCCTCATGAAAGCCGCACCCGTTTGGCCAATGTCGAGGCGCTGGTAGCGTTCGGTAAGACATTTGAGGACGAGTGTATTACAGCGAAGCGGCCGGCTACGGTCAGCGGCATGCTTCGTTGGCTGGACGAGCTCGCCAGCACAGAAGACGATAACCGGGCCACGTCAGCAGACAACGCCGTCTCGGTTCTCACCTATCACGGTGCCAAGGGCCTGGAGTGGCCAGTCGTCGTACTGACAAGCCTCGATGCGACGGCACGCAGTTCACTTTGGGGCGTTCGCGCCAGGACTGTTGGAAGCTTCGACCCGCAGCAGCCACTTGCCAACCGCTTCGTCCACTGCTGGTTGAAGACTTGGGGCAGACGGTCCCAGCCCCAGGCTGCCCTCAACGCCGAGGCCAGCGTGACTGGTCAATCTATGCAGGACGAAGCCCTGGCGGAAAACAAGCGTCTGCTTTATGTCGGCCTGACCCGCGCACGTGATATGAATATCGCAGTGTCGTTTGTTCGCCTTCGGGGGCCCGGGCGTGCCTGGGTTGGCGAGATTCAAAGCGCAGACGCACTGTTATTCGGCGACTCCGGAGCAGTGGCGCTTACAGGCAATCGGCAGCTCTCCAGACAGACAAGGTCCTGGAGCAAAGACGACTGCGCAGTAGAGCCACCTGCCAAAGCTTCTGAGGACTGCCACTGGTTCACCCCTCGCTCGCGCGCGCAGGCTAAGCCGTTGTGGCATCGACCGAGCTCTGCCTCAGGTGGCATATTCAAGGTTGTCGAGACCGACGCCGTAGGCGTCAGGCTAAGCTTGGCAGGCAAGCCTGACATGACGGCGCTGGGCTCGGCGCTCCACCTGTGCATTGCACGCGCCGCGGTCCTTGGCAGCGTCCCAGCGCCAGACGTAGAACGCATCCTGAAGACCTGGGCGGTAGCTGACTCTATAGACAAGGATGCCGTCTGCGCCCAAGTCGAAGCGTTCCTGGCCTGGATAGCCAAGCGCTGGCCTGGCTGTCCCGTCCACCTCGAGGCGCCCATCGAAGCGAATGGCCCGAACGGCACTCGAATCCGTGGTCGCATCGACCTGCTGGTGGAAGAGCCAAACGGCTGGGTTTTGCTGGACCACAAGTCGAACCCCGGCGGAGCCGCTAGAGATGAGGACTTGGCGGCCAAGCATGGCCCACAGATCGAGTCCTATGGTCATGCGCTGCTCAGCGCGACCGGAAAGCCCATGAGCCAGGGGTGGCTGTACCTGCCGGTGGCTGCGCGAGCAGTTCGCCTGTCCTGCGTGCCCAGCAGCCCGCCAGGCTCAGCCCAACAGAAACACGAGGAGACACAGGAATGGATGTGAAATTCTTGTCCGCTTCGCAGACGCAGGCAACTCTTATAGCGCTGGTCGAGAGCTGCGAGTCGATGCAATGGGCAGTGGCCTGGGCGACCGAGAATGCGGTCTTCGATGCCGCGATGAAAAACAGCTCGAAGTTCGAGCACTTTGTCGTCGGCACTCACATGTTCCAAACGCAGCCCGAGGTTCTTGATCGGGCTGCAAGTCTAGCGGCAGCAGCCGTCGTTCCCCCCACTGGCGACCTGTTCCACCCGAAGGTCTACTTATTTCGCAACGGGAGACGCATTCGCTGTGTAATCGGCAGTCCAAATCTCACCAAGGCCGCGATGAACCGCAATATCGAGGCAAGTGTTCTGCTGGATGGTTCTTCTGACGATACGGCGCTGGCAGAGCTCAGTCACTTCGTCGCAGACGCGTGGCAAGGAGCGGAAGACATCTCGCACGAGTTTCTCTATCGGTACCGCCACCAGTACGCAGCTAAGGCGGCAGCACGAGAAGAGTTGGCCAGGTTCGCTGATGTTCGGCCACCTTCAAAACCGAATAGCAAGCGCGCGCCACATGACATGAGCTGGGCGGACTACCTCGTGCAGGTCCGAAGCTCATCACACCCGTCTGCGCACCTGTTCGAGGAACGTTTGGAAGTCTTGAATAAAGCGCGCGCCCTTTTCACGACCGGCATACCCTACGCGAAGTGGGGCTTGGATGACCGCAAGCTGGTCGCCGGCACTCTCGGGCGCAAGAAGTCGCAGCAGCCTGGCGTGGACTACGGGCTTTTCGGGAGCATGGGTGCAAGTGGGACATTTTCGAACCTGATCATCGAATCACCCACTGGCCTCTCTGACGCCCTCGATTTCATCCCTTTGATGGGCGCGGTCACACAGGACGACTACGACCGCTACTGCAAAGCGTTCATAGCAGCCTTCGACTCGAACGGGCGAGTCGGCGGACTGCCGACCGCGACAAGACTCTTGGCGATGAAGAGGCCTGACACGTTCGTCTGCATCGATTCGGCAAATCGCAAGGACTTGTGCGAGAACTTCGGTGTCAGTCCGAGCACAACGAACCTGGAGAACTACTGGCAGCGTATCATCGAACCGATGCACGGCGATGCGTGGTGGAGGCATCCGCAGCCGAGAAATGTGGCTGAGGCCGAAATCTGGCTGGGGCGCGCAGCGCTCCTGGACGCCATCTACTACACGCCCAGCTGAGCTGCTGTTCTTGTCCGGACACAGCTCCTTCCATCTCTGCGGGAGCCACCATTTAAGGGCGGCAGGTTAATCAGGTTCCCGACCAATCCTTAATCAAAAACATTTCAGATCTATATCACCCTCCTGAGCACACCCAGCTAGCCCACCCGGCTGGCCTACTTCTCGAGGAGTACCTATGGATTTGATTTGTCCTCGCTGCAGCTCGCAGCACATCACCCACTGTAACTACGGCCGGCGGATCGGCGGTGTCGTTGGTACCGCAGCAGGCGCTATCAGTGGTGCCGCTACTGCTACGGTAACAGGTGCCGCTACCGGCGCACGTCTCGGCATGACCGCTGGGCTGATCGTTGGCCCCGCTGGAGCAAGCGCTGGCGCAGTGCTAGGTGCTATCAGCGGTGCCCTTGGAGGCTGCGTGCTTGGGCTACGTCTTGGTTCCTTGGTCGATGATCAATTACTTCATAGCTTCCGCTGCGAAGATTGCCGCTGCCACTTCACCCCCTGCTCTATCTAAGCCCCCTCCGGGTTTACTGTCTGCATTTGCAGCCAGAGGTCCCGATATTTTCATGGAGAAACCCCATGGCACACGAAATTGAAAACATGGCCTATGTAGGCACTACCCCCTGGCATGGCCTGGGCAACCAGCTATCTCGTCATCAACCGCTGGAGGTCTGGCAGCAGGAAGCCGGTATGAATTGGCATATCAAGCAATCCCCAGTGCGCTTCGTAAGCAATACAGCATCATATCTGGGCGGCATCCACGCTTTCCCCGAGAAGAAGGTGCTGTATCGATCAGACACTAAGGCACCCCTTTCCGTGGTTTCGGAACGCTATAAAGTGGTTCAGCCGTGGGATGTCCTGGAGTTTTATCGAGACCTGACCGAATACGCAGGCTTCGAATTGGAGACAGCCGGTGTACTCAAAGGTGGTCGCAAGTTCTGGGCTCTGGCCCGCACCGGACAGGCCTCCGTGCTCAAGGGAAACGACCAGGTCAATGGCTACCTACTACTGGCCACTTCCTGCGATGGCAGTCTGGCTACGGTTGCCACGCCCACAACGGTACGTGTGGTCTGCAATAACACCCTCGCCATAGCAGTGAATGGCGCGCCCCAGTCCATTCGTGTCCCCCACAGCACCGTATTCAATCCGCAGGCGGTTAAACAGCAACTGGGTATCTCAGTCTCCCAGTGGGATGACTTCATGTCCCGCATGAAGACGTTATCCAATCGCCGAGTGAACACGGGCGAAGCGCTGAGCTACTTCCTGCGGGTCATCTGTGATGCAGAGAAGGATGTAGAAGACCGTCGTGAGCTGATCCAACACAGGGCCCTGCAGAAGGTGCAGAACCTGTATTCCGGCAAAGGACGCGGATCGACACTGGAATCTGCCCAGGACACCGCTTGGGGTCTACTATGCGCTATTACGGAGTATGTGGATCACGAGAAGCGCGCCCGTAGCGTGGATCACCGTCTGGATTCAGCCTGGTTCGGCCAGGGTGCCAATCTCAAACAGAAAGCACTGGATCATGCGCTTGAGCTGGTCGCTTAACTCCCCTGCACCCTCACCCCAAGAACTGATTTCTCATTCACGGCATAAGCCCCGGCCAGCACATGCTGACCGGGGCTTTTTTGCGTCTGGAGGTTTTTATGAGCACTAACCAATCGGTACAACAGCCAAGCACCCACAAAACAGGCCGTGGTCTATTGCGCCTGGTCAGCACCAAGGATCTGAGCAGAGACGAATGGCTGGATGTCCGCAAACGCGGCATCGGTAGCTCTGACTCATCTGCTGCGATCGGCCTCAACCCTTACAAGTCGCAACTGGAGCTCTGGCTGGAGAAGACCAACCGTGATCAGCATCTGCCCAAGCCGAACCCCGACGACGACAGCGCACCGGTTTTCTGGGGTGTCGTATTAGAGCCCGTAGTCGCTTCCCAGTATCAGCGGCGCTCCGGCAATAAGGTACGCAAGGTCAATGCGGTCCTACAGCATCCGGAGATCCCCTGGATGCTAGCCAATATCGACCGTGAGGTGGTCGGCAGCGCTGATGTGCAGATTCTGGAATGCAAGACCGCTGGCATTAACGGGGCTAGGCTTTGGCGTGATGGTGTACCCAAGTACGTCGAGGTTCAGGTGATGCACCAACTGGCTGTGACCGGCAAGAAAGCGGCGGACGTAGCCGTTTTGTTGGGTGGCCAGCAACTGGAGGTATACCGCATTGAGCGCGATGAGCTACTGATCAAGCACCTAATCGAGCTGGAGCGCCAATTCTGGCATTACGTTGAGACTGACACACCACCGCCTGCCGACGGCTCTGACTCCTCCGAACGGGCCTTGCGCTTGCTGTACCCCGAAGATAATAGCGAGGAGCTGGACTTCAGCCAGGATCAGGCATTGAACGAAGCCTTCTTTAATCTGAAGCAGGTGCGTCACACCCAAGCGGAGCTCAACCAACGTGAAGGCGAGCTCAAACAGATGCTTCAACAAGCCATCGGCACCGCCAGCAAGGCTGTGTTTGCCGATGGCAGTATCAGCTGGAAGAAGTCCAGGGACTCCGTGGTCATCGATACCGCGACTCTCTTCGCTGATAACCCTGAATTGAAATCCCGTTATCAGATCAGCAGACCTGGGAGCAGACGCTTTCTCATCAGCTGACATTCGCTATCACCAACTCAACTTTCCAAGCCGACCGCCTGCGCCGTCGGCTTTTTTGTGTCCCTACATCAGGAGCAGTCCCATGATCAAAGGTCTAGTCATTACCCCACCTGCGCTGGGGCGGATATCCATTGGCAGAGTTGTCGAGAAAAACCGCAAGCGTCTGCCAGAAAAGGACGACCAGTTCACCATCACTTCCCAGGTTCAAACCCGCGACGGCTGGGTACCCCACCCACTGGATGAACAGCTCCGCCAGGAGCAAGGCGGAAAGATCCGCCGCATCCCTGTACGCCTGCTGTTCAACGATCCAGATTTAAATTTCCGTGCCGAGTACAGCCTGTTTGATCGCAACACTGGGCGCCCTTTATGCGTAGGCAATGGCGAGACCTGCAAGAGGTCCACAAACGAGGGGATACAGTCTTTGCCCTGCCCTTCACCGGATGGGTGTCCACTGGCTCAGGGTGGCAACTGCAAGCCCTACGGCCGACTGAATGTGGGACTCAGCGAAGACGACCCGCTTGGCAGCTTTGTATTCAGAACCACGGGTTACAACAGTATCCGTACCCTCACGGCCCGACTTGGCTACCTGCAGGCGCTGTCTGGCGATCGCCTAGCCTGCCTGCCGCTGGAGCTGCGCTTACGCGGTAAATCCACTCGCCAGAGCCATGGCGCACCGATCTTCTATGTCGATCTGACCCTGCGCTCCGGTATCAGCATGGAAGAAGCGCTGCAACAGGCGCAGCAATTGGATCAGGCACGCAGGGTCGCCGGCTTTGATCAGCAGGGGCTAGATGCTGCGGCCAGGCTCGGACTGCACAACGGTGCGTTCGAGGACAGTGAAGACGAGGCCCGCCAGGTACTGGAGGAGTTTTACCCGGATTCCGCCCCCTCCTCCACTTCGAGCGACAGACCGCGCCCACAGCAAAACACGCCGACCCTACATGAGCTGATTCTGGAACGCAGCCACCACATGCAGCCGCACGACACTGCCACCAACGTAGACATCTCAGCAGGAGCAAAGCAATGAACAAGGTAAAGGAGTATTTGGCGACCCCCAATCTGTCCGAGCTGGATGTATTGGAATGGGCACAGTCCATCCTCGAAGCACGGTTCAAACGCAGTAATTACCTGACCAACCCCTCGTTAGTCAGAGGCTATCTTCAGGCTCAGCTGGCAACGGAGGAACGTGAGGTGTTCGCCCTCATCCTGCTCGACAGCCAGCATGGAGTACTGGGCTTCGAAAAACTGTTCTACGGCACCATCGACAGCGCCAGCGTCTATCCCCGAGAGGTGATCAAGACCGTGCTCAATGCCAACGCCGCTGCGGTGATCATTGCGCATAACCACCCCAGCGGTAATCCCGAGCCCAGCCGTGCTGATATTGCATTGACGCAACGCCTGAAAGAGTCACTGCAAATCGTCGATGTGCGGATATTGGATCACTTGGTCATCGGCGGTAACGAGTCGGTGAGCTTTGCTGAAAGAAATCTGCTTTGAACCCTAGGATAGCCATATGCCACTATCTGTCAATCACGTATAACTACCGTTTTCCACAATCACAAACAGGAGAGTTCATATGCACGCTCACCAATGCTGCGCCTGCAAGTCAGCCACACTACTCGATAACGAAGTCATTCATCACATAGCAACGGCTGCGGGGTTGATCGATAACGCCCTCCGTCAATACAACCGACATGTCCGCACACAGCCACCCCAAGATCAGCCGTGGGCCAGCCTAAGCACGTTACTGGAAGTGCTACCGACTATCCTGGATAGCAAGCTTGACGGCATCAGCGAAGGGGCGGGTTTGGCTAAAAGCATTGAGAAAAACTGGTTGGGATGTTTTGAAAGCCTATGCCTAACATGCGGCCTCATGTTCCTACCTGATGATGAGCTATCAGATTGACATGCAGCGCCCATTAGTGAGCCAGACGGGAGCTTAGCTGTTCCATCACATCCAGCAGCAACTGTCGATCAAGCTGACTCAATGAACTCAGCATTTGAGATAAATGCCGCGCTTGATCATCCACATGTGAGCTGGCGGCGGTAAGCAAATCAGCTGTTTCGCAACCGAACATGTCTGCCAACTCAAACAGCCGTACTACCGTCAGCATTGCAACACCGCGCTCAAGCCGAGAGACCGCCTCGTTACCGATGCCTAACCTCTCGGCCACCTCCTCCTGAGTCAATCCGGCCATATTGCGACGTGAGGCGATGGCCTTACCTATCTGCTCTGCCAAGGTTCGATGTGATGTTTTAGGCATAGGCCCTCCTATTCAACCCATATCGTTGACCATCAACCCATTGACATGAAGGACTTAATACGATGAAATCCACCCTTAAAAGTTGCATTCATCATTTAAATATTATTTTGCTGCGAATGGACCTTCGATGAACGGATTCGGTTTACCCCATGGTCACATGCCGCAACCAGCCCAACGAAGGGCATAAGAACGAAGGAAGCAATCTCAGCCTCCTGGGGAATCAAGAAATGTTCCCGTTTATCTGAAGGCGTAATTTTGAGAAGGGAAATCACAGTGCACAAGAAAGAATGTCACACGAAGCACAACTGGATATGGGCGTACCGCAAAGCGCGCAGTTACCATGTCTCGTCCCTACAGGCAGCGTACCGGGCAACCCGCTTCAGTTTATGGGCTGATACTGGCTTCTTTGCTAGCCACGGTGGCTTTCGCAAATCGCGAATTCGGCGAACCCCCTCCTAAGTCATCAAGCATTAGTTCTTAAGAGAAAGCCCGTAAAAACCAGATTGCACCTGATGACACCCCATCACAATTAGGGTCTAGCAATAGTTACGGAGCAAGGAGACAACATGAAGTTCCAACCAACTTTTTTTCAGGTAGTCGAGGCAGCTGACAAGTTATGGTTGAACGGGGCCGAAGTAAAGATCAAGGACTTCAATACCACTCTTAAGCAGCTCGCTTTGGGAACAGATGATGAATACCTGGTTTTCGAAAATCAGATAGTGGATGTCGAATTCGGCGCATTCAAGGCTTTGACGGTGCTAGGTACTAGCCGTAATTTCCAAGCACAAATGGTTCGCCACATCGCGAAGAAGGATATTTCATGAATCTGCTTGAGATGCTTACGAACGGGCTCGATCTATGGCCGTACGGCGATCTGCCCTATGCTACACAAGATGTTGATGGTGAGGTATGGTTCTCAGGATCTTTACCAATCGCCACTAATAACGGCCTAGGAACCTACTGGAACGCTTCGGGATTAAGAGTCTGCTCTTCCCCTTACTATCAAAGTGACGGCCCAAATGCCGACGACTACGCCACTGCTGTTATCACAAGAAATCAATGGACAAGGGAGCGTAATAGAAAAAAAGGAAAGACCCGACCAGCAATAACGCCAAGTTATGACTTCACCTTAAAAATACAATCAGAGCATATAACGCTTGGTGTTATATTACTCGATAGCCAGCATGGCGTTTTAGGGTTCAAGCGACTGTTCGATGGAAATATATTGTCTGCAAGCTTCTACCGTCGAGAAGTAGTCAAGGCAGCGCTAAATGCCAGCGCCTCGGCTGTCATCACAACACATTATCTTTCTAACAGTGACCTCGAACCCGATGGTACAGATAAAGCGCTGATTAAAGGCCTTAAAACTGCCTTGGAGGCCGTCCATGTGCAACTGCTGGATCACTTGGTGATCGGTGGCGGAGAGTCAGTGAGTTTTGAAGAGAGGGGATTGTTGTGACACAGGCTTAGCTGATGGCTACTGTCAATCCCAAGGACTTTAAGACTGGAGCCAAGGCCGTAGATATCAGCAATTGGAAATCAGGTAGATTCGGTGGCTTCATACGCCAATTCCTTGCGACGCGGTAGCCCTCTCGGCCCCCCGCCACCCTTAAGAACATCAGTTGATCAATATTCTTTAGCCGCAACCAGCAGATCAATCTGGTTCCCGACCAGTCCTTAATCAAATACGATTCGGGTCTATATCACCCTCCTGAGCATACCCGGCTAGCCCATCCGCCAGAGCCATGGCACACCAATCTTCTATGTCGATCTGACTGCGCTCCGGAATCAGCATGGAAGAAGCACTGCATCAAGTGCACCAGTTGGATCAGACACCAGGGCTCCCGGCGTTGATCAGCAGGCGCTAGGTGCTGCGGCCAAGCTCGGACTAAACAACGGTGCGTTTGAGGACAATGAAGACGAAGCCCACCAGGTACTGGAGGAGTTTTATCCGGCTTCGGGCCCCACCATCTCTCCTTCCAGCGACTGAATCACACCGGGTTTTATGGAGGCCATTCCGTTTAAGTCAGGCCGCCACGG
>TARA_R110002051_G_scaffold247268_1_pt1 | contig 17378 bp, 20 predicted proteins | sample TARA_R110002051 | Tara Oceans TARA_R110002051 (sample SAMEA4397023) | marine metagenome | biome: Polar Biome; feature: [MES] marine water layer (ENVO:01000295) within the mesopelagic zone...; material: water (ENVO:00002006), including particulate matter (ENVO:01000060) such...
TACTAAAGAGATCCAAGCGGAAGCGCAGGCTATTGCCTCTGAAACCGGCGCTCGAATCATACTCACCGAAGATGTGGACAAGGCCGTCCAGGGCGTTGATTTCGTCTATACCGATGTTTGGCTGTCCATGGGCGAGGCCAAGGACAAATGGGCCGAGCGGATTGAGTTGCTGATGCCCTATCAGGTCAATGCCAACGTTATGCAGAAGACCGGCAATCCGCGCACCAAATTCATGCATTGCCTGCCTGCGTTCCACAACACCGAAACCGCTGTCGGCAAGGACATCGAGGCAAAATTCGGCATCTCTGCAATGGAGGTTACGGAAGAGGTGTTTGAGAGCTCCGCATCGATTGTTTTTGACCAGGCTGAGAACCGGATGCACACGATTAAGGCCGTTCTTGTCGCCACGCTGGGGAGCTAGAGATGCTGGTTGTCGCAGCCTTGGGGGGCAATGCACTTTTACACCGGGGCGAGCCGCTGACTGCGGACATGCAGCGGACTAATGTGGCAATCGCCGCTGTGGCGCTGGCCGGGATCGTGCGCGCCGGACACCGGTTGGTCGTAACCCATGGCAACGGCCCGCAGGTTGGATTGCTCGCATTGCAGGGTGCGGCCTACAAGCCCGACGAAACCTATCCGCTGGACGTTCTGGGGGCAGAAACTGCTGGGATGATCGGCTATCTGATCGAACAGGAACTGGAAAACGCTTTGGATCATGACAGGCCAGTGGCAACTTTGTTGACGCAGGTGGTTGTGGATGACGACGACCCGGCTTTTGGCAAACCAACCAAGTTTGTCGGACCGGTATACGAACAGGTGCAGGCTCAGACGTTGGCAAAGGCCGGCGGCTGGGCAATTGCGCCAGACGGTGATCGGTGGCGGCGAGTCGTCGCTTCACCCAAGCCACTCGAAATTCCGGATACGCGAGTCATCCAGCTTTTGTTGGATGCAGGCGTCATCGTCATCTGCACCGGTGGTGGCGGCATCCCGGTGCTGCGTCGAGCTGACGGAAGCCTGATGGGCGTCGAGGCAGTGGTAGACAAGGATGCGTCCAGTGCCCTTCTTGCAACATCGCTTGGTGCGGATGCCCTATTGCTTTTGACCGATGTCGATGCGGTATACCGTGACTTTGGCACGGACACCGCACGCGCCATTCCGGTTGTCACACCGGATGAAGCGCGACTTCTCAATGCACCAGCTGGGTCCATGGCGCCCAAACTCTCGGCCGCAGCCGGTTTTGTTACAGGCAAAAAAATCGCCGCCATTGGTCGATTGCAAGACGCAGTCCAATTGCTCAACGGAGGTGCGGGAACACGGATTTCCCTATGACTTGATGGCCAGCAAGGTGTAATCCATTTAGCTTTGCCGCTGGCGTCTTTCTTGTCGGGGGCGGCTCAGCAATTTCCATCGTCGACTGGCGCCGCAACAAACGATATCTTCCGATCGCCTTGATGGCGCTTTTTGCCGGGTTGCAGCAGTTCATGGAGGGAAGCGTTTGGTTGTGCATGACTGGAGACGATCCGTTCACGGTCCTCTGGGGTGCGATGGGATTCATCTTTTTCACATGGTTCACGTGGCCGGTCTGGATTCCCTTTTCAGTCTACGCGCTGGAACCGAACAATAGCCCCCGCAAGCGCGTGTCTCTAATCATGTCTCTGATCGGGCTAGGCTTTGGGCTTTTGGCAACACTGCATCTTGTTTACATTATCCAGATCAACAAATGCGCGCGATTGCCCGGAGCTCCTTGGAAGAGTTTGAACCTGGGCGTCGCCGCTACAAATTTTTGGCGGCTCTCTTCAAGCAAATGTGACCGAACCCTACCGCGCGATCTGAGGAAATCGGAAACCTGAACCTGCCCAAGCCAGTGCTGGCGCTGCAGTGGCTCGAGATGTTACCAACTATCCCACACAATGGCCGAGGCCACGGTTGCCGGAAGCTGCTCGACCGTCTTGACCAGATCGAGCGATTCAGCAATCCGCTCGGTTTCGTCCCAATTCGGATTACGAATAGCCAGCTCACCAACGCTGACCTCCGGCTCGCGCTTCTTCCGCGCGTCGGGAGGAACGCCCTCGGCCAGCCACCTGGACGCCTCGATTTTCCGATCCCAGGTTGGAGCCCTCCCCTCCCGCGTCGTTTTGTCCGGTCTTGGCGTTAGCCTCATCGGCGGCGGCAAGGAGCGTCATAATCCCTGACCAAGAAGCAGCCCAGGCGGAGTCGTTTCTCGATATACGCCATCTGGCCGGACGATCCTATGGCTATGGGCAGCTCGTGAATCGGTGCCCGAACGTCCATGTATGCATCGTGAATAACCAGATCATCGAGATGGACGAGCGCGACGGCAAGCCACATACTGGACAGGGAATCGAGGAAATCGGCCCCCGGCAAAGGCGGCTTACAGAGCATGTTGATTTGGATGAAAAGCAAATCAGAAGCATCATCCGGACTGGAGAAACTCAGAGGTTCCAGTTCAGATTCCGCGCCGTTGTGGGAGATCCGGCTCGCCTGGGTACTGCGTATTCTAATACTGGCGACTGCGGCATTTCACCTCTACCAGGGCGAGCTCCTGTACACGCTCATGTGCATCGCAGCCCTGATGATAATGGTCGGGCCGCCTCTGCTCGCCCATACGAGCCGGCTGAACATCCCCGTCGAAATCGAGCTGTTTGTCCTATGGTGGCTGGTTACCGACATGACGCTCGGCCGCATGCTTAACCTATACGAGGCAGTTTTGTTCTATGACAAGCTCATCCACTTCGGCAATTCGGGGCTACTCGCTATCCTGTCGTTTCTCGCCATCTATACCCTCAGGATGACTTGCAAACTCCAGACCGGCTTCTTTCTGAACCTGTCGGGCATCTTCCTGTTGACACTCGGTGCCGGTGCGCTTTGGGAGATCGTCGAATTCGCATCCGACGCCTTCTTCGTGCAGGGCGCGCAGGGCTCGCCGGACATGGATCCCCTCGATGACACGATGTGGGACCTAATCGTAGACGGGCTTGGCGGCTTTCTCGGTGGCCTGTTGGGCGCATGGTATATGCGGGTGTCAAGACGCAGCGCCGCGCGTTGGAAGAGCTTCATGGCGCTGGTATCTTGATTGGAAGCCGCATCCGAGTCGCGCGCGGCAGCGCGAACCGGCGACGGTCATAACAGCGACGTAGCGGCCCAGGCGAGGAGACCGGCGGCACCGCAGTAGGCCAGCATCGGCCAAATCGTGAACCGAATGATTGAACCTTCGCGCCCGACCAATTCGACAACCGCGGCGGCTGCAACGACATTTAGCACGGAAATCATATTGCCCGCGTTCGAGCCCAGCATCTGCGCGGCGAGAACGACCTCGGCGGGGGTTCCGGTGCGATCGGCCACCGAGAACTGGAAGAGCGCGAACATCAGGTTGCTGAAGGTCGCGCTGCCTGAGAGGAAGGCGCCGAAAGCGCCGACAAGAGGCGCGAGCAGGGGCCATGCGGATCCGGCACTGTCCGCTGCCAGAATTGCGAGCTCGATCGGCATGCTTTCACGCCCACCGGTGTTCACGCCTGAGTGAACGAAAATGCGAACCATTGCGACGGCCGCTATCAGCGGCAACGCGGCGCGTGCCGTGGCGACGAGCGCCCCACCCAGCACGCCAACTATGTTTGCAGCCGCGAGCCTGTGCAGCCGAAAAGTCAGCAGAACGACCAAAACGAAGGCCGTACCGGGAAGGTAGAGAGGGGCGATAGTGGCATCTATATCCGTACCGAGAATATTCTCCCAAGTGAATTGAACGCCTTGGAGCCAGGCTTTCAGCGGCAATGCCGGAATCCGTGTTGCGACAAGAAGGCCGACGAGCAGGATGTAAGGCAGCCATGCAACGGACAGCCCCATCGGAGCGATCGGCGGCGCTCCACGCAACTGCTCGAGCCGGATTGAGAATTCCGGGGGCGGCGCGATGAAGCCGCTGCGAAGCGCAGCCATTGTGATTAGAAGTCCTACCAAGCCGCCAATGAGAGAGGGGAACTCCGGCCCGAGCAAGTGCGCCACGGCAAGGGCGGTCAAGGTGAAGCTTAAGCCAGCGACAAGAGCAAGCCGCCACATGCGCAGCCCTGACCGCCATGTCCTTGCCTCGCCGAAGAACCGAGTGTAGATCGCCACTAGCACGAGCGGCACAAAGCTGCCGATGAAGACATCCATTGCAATTGCAGTTACCGCGACTTCCGCAACAAACGCGCCGACGGTTGTTCCAGCGAGCATCTGCTCTAGCGCTGGCGATGCGCCGCCCTCTTGCAGGCCCTCGGTAAGGCCGACGAGGACGGGCGTACCGATCGCGCCGAAGCTGACGGCGCTGCTATCCGCGATGAGCGGCAACACGACTGCGGCGAGCGGCGGAAAGCCCAGCGCAACCAGCAGAGGCGCCGCGATGGCGGCGGGTGTACCGAATCCGGCCGCGCCTTCGAGGAACGAGACGAACAGCCATCCGACGAGTATGATCTGGACACGAGGATCGGAACTCACGTACGCGAAGCCGGTTCGGATGCGGGAGAGAGCGCCGCTTCTCGTCAACGTCTTCAAGAGCAGAATCGCCCCGAAAACGATCCAGAGAATGGAGGTGGCGACAACCACGCCCTCGATCGCAGCGGCGGCGACATGCCGGACCGGCACCTGCCAGATTGCGGTACTGACGCCAGCGGTGGCTGCCAGACTGAGCGGCATGGCCACGCTCGCCGGCAGGCGGAGGAAGACGAGAAGCAGAAGAACTGCGATTAGCGGCGTCAATGCTGAAAGCGTCACCATGAATCCGCCCTTGCTGGCCGGGCACGGCCCATTCCCCAGAATCGAACGAGCATGATCGCCACGATGACCAATGCCGCGCCCGCGGCCTGGACCCAGTCAAGCCTCTCGCCAAAAAATATCACGCCGATTGACAGCCCGAAGATCGGCACGAGAAGTGTGAATGGATTCGCTCGATTGAGAGCTACCGGTCTGAGGGCGCCAAACCAGAGCCAGAAAGCAAGCGACGTCCCTAAAACTCCAAGCCCACCCAGAACCAGGGCGAATGTCGGAGACCACGTCACCTGGCCCCAGTCCTCGGTGGCGGTGGACAAGAGGGCCAATGGCACCGCCCCGAGCGGAAAGTGGATACCCATCCCCGCAAGGACATCCATGCGCGCAGGCAAGAGCTTCATGCCGATATTTCTGACCGAGACGCCAGCAGCGGCGAGTGTGATGTAGGCGATGCCGACCCAGTAGCTCACTGCAGTTCCGGGGCCGAGTCTGGGCGCTGCGATGCTGACTATTCCGGCAAAGCCAAGGGCGAGGACGGCCGCGAGCAAAGGCTGCGCATTCGCGACCACGTTCGCAAGTCCCGGCGAGACGAACTCCGCGGCGTAGAACATGCCGAGGAAGCCAAAGTCCGTCGATCCCAGCCCGACCAGCGAAAGCACGGCCCAGCTGCCTGCATCGCGAGGCACCGGACGGCGCAGGATGACTGCGATGGCGAGAAGTACGTATCTCTCGATCCCGGCGCGCATCGTCGCCAAGGCGAGATGAGATCGAGGCCAATCGTGATCAGCGGGTAGTACAAGGCCCACAACAGCGCTCCTCAGCGGCGGCATTCATTCTGGCAGGCCGGATCAGGCTCTTGCCGCGGGGATCAGTGATCATGGCGTCCCCGGTCTCCACTGGTCCACCCCATAAGGTAGACGCGCTCGATGTGGGCGCCTGCAGCAACATTTCTCCACCGATGCCCAGCACGATCTCCTACCTGAACCGCAATATATTGTCGCCGCCGTAGAGACGGTCGGTGAGGTGCCGCGGTCTTCGGACGCGTTCTCCTCAAGCCGAGTGTCGAGCAGCAACACCGGCGCCGAATGGCCGACCGGACATGTCAGCACACAGAGCCACGGTCTGATCCTGACCTGCCGATCCTCGATCGGCACTGCAACCATCGCTCCGAGCGGCGTCGCCCATTCCGCCGGATCCCATGGACCGGAACGGCCGGCCTGCTGACTCTCGGCATCGATCTCCTGGCGCAGGTAACCCTCGCGGGTGACGAGCATCACGAACACCACGGCACATCGAGATCGGCCGCCGAGCGTGCGGTGTCGACAGCGAGGCCGCCGGAATAGGTGTGGACCTCGGGGCGCAGCCTATCTTCATCAAAAAAATAGGCGATGCGGGGCCGCGACAAGAACGGGCCGATGGCCGTCATGCTCAGACCCGCCCCAGTGCTTCGGCCACCGCGCCGATTCCGAGGGAGCGGTTTGTCGCGGCGATTGAACGGTCGGCATCGCGCTCCCGCCCGGTCAGGGCTCGAAGCGCATCGATGGTCTCGGGGATTACAATCGCCTGGTTGTCGACCATGTAAGCGTAGAAGAGCTCGTCACCCTCGACCTTCAGCATGTCGGCCCAAAGCGCCACCTCGTAGAGATTGTCGTGCGGGCGCCCGAGATCAGCCATCATTTCCTTGACTGCGTTGATCGCCGTGAGGCCATCGCCGATCTCGATCAGCGCGATCCGCGACGAGGCCCGGAAGGCCTCGAGCACCTCCTCCTTGCTCGCCTCGCGAGTCAGTTGGACCGTCCAGTAGTGCAGGTGCGCCAGCGTCTCGGGAACTTTGACCGCCATCGTGACGACGTCGAGCTCGGGATCGACACTCTGCGCGTCGGGGCCTTGGTGGCTCGGAATCTCGGGCTCGGGGACTAGCGTGTTCATAATGCCACCTAGATGGCTCTCCCAAGGGTCTGTCGCCCGCCTGAGCAGTGTGCCGCGGGCGCGGCGCAGGAGGCCCGCCTGCTTCAGCGCCGACAGCGTGCGGACCGTCGACGTCGTGTTGCACGAGACGACGCGGGTGCAATCCCGCCCGACGGCGCTCTCGTAGTTCGACTCGGCGACGAAGGAGTGGCCGGTCACCTCATGCTTTTCGCCACCCTGCAGGATGAATTTCGTCCCCCTTTGCCGGTAGATCTCGACGTTTCTCGCGGCGACTTTCTTCGGCGTGCAGTCGACGATCACGTCAGCAGTGCCAAGCAGATCGTCGAGGGTGCCAGAGAGTTCGAGTCCAGCATCGCGCATCGAAGCGCGCCGCTCCTCGGCGGAAGCGTAGAGAAGAAAGCCCTTGCGCGCCGCCATCCTCAGGCGCCAGTCGGCTGTGATGTCGGCGACGCCCGCGATCTCCATATCGTCCTGTGCAGCGACCGCATCGGCAACGCGCTTGCCGATGACGCCGTAGCCGTTCACCGCAACTCGGATCCTCGATTGTTCGGCCATGGTTTTCACTCCTTGCTGTTTGGGTTACTCACGACCGGCGCCACCACTAGGTTCTGCGGCCGGCCCACGGCGAAGGCGCGGATATTCTCGACCGTGGTCTCGGCGATCCGCTGGACTGCTTCGCGCGTGTTGAATGCGCTGTGCGGCGTGATGACCACGTTCCGCATGCGCAGAAGCACGTGGTTCGCGACGAGGTCGCGGAGGTCGTGCTGCTTGCAATAGATCGAACAGATCAACTCTGCCTCCTCGCGGATGAGCGGCTCGTCAGGCAATACGTCGAGACCGGCCGCCGCCACCTTGCCGCTGTTCAGCGCCTGGATCAGTGCCCGCGTGTCGATGAGATCGCCCCGCGCGGTGTTGATCACGACGACACCGTCCTTCATCTTCGCGAACGTGCGCGCTGACAGCATGTGCCGGGTCTCGGGCAGCGACGGCACGTTGAGGCTGATGACGTCGGCCTCCGTGTAGAGCGTCGGCAGATCGGTGTAGTGGAACTCAAGCTCGGCCGCCAGCAGTGGCTCCGCGCGGACGTCGTGGGCGAGCACCCGCATCTGAAAGCCGCGCGCGATGCGGATGACGTGCTGGCCGATCCGTCCTGTGCCGATCACGCCTAGTGTCTTGCCGGCGAGGTCGAAACCCTGTAGTCCCTCGGGCGAAAAGTGGCCGCGCTGTGCCCGCTCCATCGCCTCGGGCATGCGGTGGCTAATGGCGAGGAGCAAAGCAAACACGTGCTCGGCCACCGTGTTCTCGCCGTAGCTTGGGACGTTCGCCACCGCAATCCCGTGCAATGCGCAGTAATCGATGTCGATGTGGTCGAATCCGGTCGAGCGGGTGGCTATCAGCCGCAACCGCGGCATCTGCTCCAGCACGGCCCGATCAAGGCGAGAGAAGATGAAGGTCGAGACGATCTCGGCGTCCGCATGTACTTGCGCTGTCTCGTGGTCGAGTGCACGCTCAAGGTAAACGAGCTGTTGGCCGTCCGTCAGCGGCTCAAAGGTGGCAATTTCGCGCGGCTCTGCCTCAAACAAGACAATCTTCATCACAAGTCTCCTACGGCGTCGATCTCCGCGTCCCTCGTGCGGTGCGGCTTTTCTTTCTTCGGGCGCCAGCCGTCATCTGCCTGCGCGCAGTCGAAGCTCAGAGTCTCGTCAAGTCTGAACTCGTGCAGCTGATCACGCACCCCGATGCGCTCGAAACCCGCAAAGCCGTACGGTGTCGAGATAGTGATCTCCTCGCAACCCACATCCGGGCAATGGATCGACGATTGTCGAACACCACGCGAGTGATCGCAGTCGCAAATCATGAAGCCTCCATCCCCGCAAACCGGGCAGACCTTCGCAATCCTTTCCCTCAACGCTGTTCGCGCGCGATGAACCCGAACTCCCAAGGAGTTCAAGCTCAGTCCTAGTTCAGTTGCAACAACCTTGCGTGGCTCGCCTCGTAGGTCAATCCGTGTTAACAATTCTGCCTGAGAGGGCCGAAGCATCTTCATCGCCGCGGAGAGGCAGGTGCATGCGGGCTCCGAAGTATCGGTCGCCTCGTGCTGGGTCACCTTGGTCTCTATCGCATAGGCCTCTGCGCCGCGATTTTGCGTTGCTTTCCGCCGGTAGTAATCGGTCAACGTATGTTTCAGGGTCACACCGAGCCAAGCATCCAGCCTCTCATCGTTCTCGATCTGAGCATAGTGGCGAAGCACTTTTAGGCAGAAGTCTTGAAAGACATCCTCGGCATCCTCTGATCTGCTCAACCGACCGCGAAGAAAGCGGAGAAACCGGTTGCGGGATTCGACGATTTTTGCCTCAACGACCGAGCGCGAGACTATTGTCGCACAGTTGTTAGGTTCAGCAAACATTCTTGCTCCTTTCACGTGGTTTTTTGCAGCACCGACAACCGATGCTGGCAGTCAGACCTGTGAAAGGAATCGTGGTGGTTGAAAGAGCAGGTACCTTACTCCAGACGGCGTGAAGTGCGGATCGTACTGGCGTTCCGGCGACCCAATTCCGATCACTAACACCAAGCTGCTGCTCGGAATAATTAATGCTAGGCAGCTATGTCCAATGTGGCAATTCACGCCCGGGACAGCTTTGTTTTCCGCGTCATCGCCGACACCCGCAACGTCGATGACCAATTCGTTGGCGGACTGGGCCGACGGAATGTGATGGCCGATCTCAGGGGCGGCGACTAAAGCAGAGTAAAGAAATGCCGACAGCACCGCGATAACAATTACCGCATGCAACCGCATCGTCCACCTTGCTATCTCCAATCTAAACATCCGTACAATTTTTCCAGACTCTACCCTTCCATTCTGGACCTTGTTCGCCTTGCTCGCCTTGACTTGGATCAAGCACAAAGATCACTCTGGGCGGCGCGTGTCGAACCGGTATCGATGCGCAGCCGCAGCCGGCCAGTTCCAAGGCATCAGTTCATCGATGTGGGGCATTTCGTGATCTGCGACACGGACCAGAATCCAACGGAGTCTCGCTTCAGGATTGACACTGTTCAAACGGCAACTCTCAATGAGAGTATAGGGAACGGCAGCGGCATCACGACCGTCTTTTGATCCCATGAACAGAGAATTCTTGCGTCCGAGAGTTACCGGTCGGATTGAACGCTCGCAGATAGTGTTGTCCAGCCCCAGCTTTCCGTATTCGAGATATGCCCGGGCCTTTGGCATGCGGCCGAGCGCGTAGCGGATTGCCACTGCCAGAGCCGATTTTCCGGAGATATTGGGTCCTTGCAGCGAGAACCATACCTGGAGGTTATCAAAGATCGGTTTGGCCTTTTCCTGTCGCACAGCGACGCGCTCTACAGCGGGCTTATAGCGCGCTTTTTTTTCCACGGCATAAAGGGCTGCGATGCGCTTTATCGCTTCTTCAGCGATAGCGAAAACTTCGCTTTCATAGATATCGACGAACTTTCGCCGCATGAAACATGCATGCCTGTTCATTGGAGCGCTCTGTCCCGATCAGCCCGTTGAACCCGGTGAACCCATCAGCATGGATCACGCCGTTGTATCCCTTGAGATGGGATGAGCGACTGTCTTGACTATCAAGCGTTTTGCCATGTTTTTCCGTCTCGGATGATGGCGTTGAGGGATGCTCAGCAGCTTGCGCATGGTGGCCACGAACGAAAGGCTTTGAACCATGGCAATGAATGAGGCTGCCACGCGTCAGGGGGAGAGTTCCCCGGAGCATGCCGTGCTGGATGGGCAAGGGGCGTTTTTCGGCTTCCTAGTTAGGCGGTTGCTCAATCGCACCGATGCCGAGGATGTTCTGCAGGAGTTCTACATCCGGGTGCTCGCACGGTGCGAGCAACTGCGCGACTTGGACCGGATTGATGCCTGGCTCTACGCCATCCTGCGCTCGACCCTGAACGACCATTATCGCAAATCACCGCAGCGCGGACGCCGGGCCGAGGCGGTGGCGCGGGAGCCGGAGAACTGGACACAGGATGCTTCGGAACAGATGGCGCGGCTGTGCACATGCCCCGGCGGTCTGATCTCCGGCTTACGGCCTGAGGATGGTAAACTTCTGCGCCGGATCGACTTTGGCGAAGAGGATCGCGCCGTCGTGGCCACCGATCTCGGGCTTACCCGCAATGCGCTCGGTGTCCGCCTGCATTGTGCGTGCAGTGCGCTGCGCGACGCGCTAACCGCGCATTGTGGTGGGCCCAAAGCGGTGCCATAAGCGCCGCACCTGCAACAAAGCGTGTAACGATCACGACCGACCTGCGTCTATCGGAAAGATGATGCCCGATTGTGGCGCGTCGTTGCGAGGACGCGGACTATGCAGTCCCACGAATGCAACACGGGCTATGACCAATGCGCAACCGGAAGCGACCTTTCCGGGACCGTAAGCCGGATGTGTTGCGCTTGTGCAGCAGGCCCGACTACCCTCGGTGCCCCGTTGCCGCGCGAGCTGTTGCGCCGGGTCGAGTGCGACGGTGAGGGTCTTGCCGAGGATGCCCACGCGCTCGGTCCTGGCCCAGGGGACGGTGCCTGTTTTCTCGCAGGCCTGCACCAGATGTGGCTGTGGTTTTTATGGCCGAGCTGCTGGCCGAGCAGGCCCAGGGTGATCCCGGCATCGACCCTCCTCGAACTTCAAAGGTGACGCACCATGAACAAGATAATGAAACCGAAGGACGTGGCCGTCGGCGTTGTGCCACAGTCGCAGAACGCCGTGTCGTCGCGTCCTTATGCGCAGGACGCAATGGAACGCTGGATCCTGTTTCTCGACACGCTCCGCGCACGCGCGAACAACATGATCGAGCATGAACGGCACGGCATGCCGCCGCTTCTGGATTTCGACTTTGAGACGCTGCTTGATGCGCGCCACTTCGACCCATCCGCGAACTATGCGCTGCTTCGTATCACCCGCTACGGCGACGATTGTTGGGACGATTGCGTTGATGAGACCAAGGCGCCGGTGATCGTCGTCGATCCGCGCGCGGGCCACGGCCCGGGCATTGGCGGCTTCAAGCATGACAGCGAAGTCGGAATGGCGATGCATGAGGGCCATCCGGTCTATTTCGTGGTCTTCTTTCCCGAGCCGGTGTCGGGCCAGACACTGGAAGATGTGCATAATGCGTTGCGCCGTTTTGTCGAAGATGTTGCCCGCCGGCACCCGGGCATGCCGCCGGTGCTCTACGGCAATTGTCAGGCGGGCTGGGCGGTCATGCTGCTCGCAGCCGATTGTGCGGGGCTGGCCGGGCCAGTGGTGCTGAATGGCGCGCCGCTCAGCTACTGGGCAGGCGATGCGGGGACAAGCCCGATGCGTACCATGGGCGCGCTGTCGGGTGGGGTCTGGCCCGCGCATCTGATCGCCGATCTGGGCGACGGGCGTTTTGACGGCGCGTGGCTGGCGCAGAATTTCGAGCGCCTGCAACCCGAAAAGGCGATCTGGGAGAAATACGCCGGCCTTTTCGACCGCATCGACACCGAGCGCGACCGATTTCTCGATTTTGAGCGCTGGTGGACCGGCTATTACAAACTGAGCCGTGAAGAGATCCTTGCCATCACCGGCAATCTTTTCATCGGCAACCAGCTTGAGACCGGCGAGATTCGGCTCGGCGACCACTGCACTGTCGATCTACGGCGGATGCGCAACCCGATCGTCATTTTCGCCTCGAAGGGCGACAACATTACACCGCCGGAACAGGCGCTGGGCTGGATCGCTCGGCTGTACCCGGACACGGCCGCACTTAAGGCGGCCGGGCAGCGGATCGTCTACCTGGTGCATGAGCATGTTGGGCATTTGGGCATCTTCGTTTCGGCGTCGGTGGCGCGGCTTCAACACCGTGCGATCCTCGAAAGCCTGCTCGAGATTGTGGCGCTGGAGCCGGGGCTCTATGAGATGGTGATCGACAACCCTACCGGCGACCCCGACTGCCACAAGCCGGCCTTCTCGGTGTGCTTTACACCGCGCGATGTAGCCGATCTGAGCAGTCCCGCCGATGGCGCGGCGCTGTCGCAGGCGGCACAGGTCAGCCGGTTCGGCGAGGCGGCCTATGCTGCCTTTGTCAGCCCCTGGGTCCGCGCCGCGACCACTCCGGCAAGTGCAGCGGCGATCGAGGCGATGCGCTGGACCAAGACAATGTTCTCAGAGCGGTTCAACCCCTGGATGGGCATCGTTCGGACGGCCGCGGAGGGGCTGTACGACACCCGCGATCCGCTGCCCGACGACGCCCCGGCGATCGTCGTCGAGCGGGCACTGATCGCCAGCACGGGTGCTGCGATCGCAACCATGCGCAAGGCGCGCGACGCTTGGATGCGGCAAACATTTCTTGGTCTCTACGCGGGTCCGCTGACGCGGATTCAATCGGCAAGGAAGGAGTGAACGGACATGCAATGGCTTTTGGAAAACTGGGTCTGGATCCTGCTGATCGGCGGGATGGCGGCGATGCATCTGTTCGGCCACCGCCACGGCGGCCATGGTGGCCACGGGAAAGGTCCCAGGCGCCCCGCCCGACGGAGCGACGATGCCGATGATGGCCCGGACCGGCCGGGGTTGGCCTGAAATGTGCGCGCCCGCATCTGACCCCACGCCGCAGGCGATACGCGCCGCATCCCGTTTTCCCGAGTGTTGCGACCCGCGGGAAATTCTGGACCTCACGGGACGAAAGGGGCTGGTCGTGGGCATCGCCAATGACCGCAGCCTCGCCTGGCCTGCGGCGATGCATTTCCGCCAGGCCGGGGCCGAGCTCGCCGTGACCCATGTCAACGACCGCACTATACCACATGTGGCCCCGCTGGCGGCGCGTCTGGAAGCGCCGATCTTCATGCCCTGCGACGTCGCCGTGCCGGGCGAGCTGGAGACGGTCTATGGCGCGATCGCGGAGCAGTGGGGGCGGCTCGACTTCGTTCTGCACGCGGTCGGCGCGGAGCGCCCCGAAGACCTGCACGGCCGCCTGACCGACTGTTCGGCGGAAGGTTTCGCCGAAGCGATGACGGTTTCGGTCCATTCCTTCATCCGCATGGCGCGGCTGGCTGAGCCGCTGATGGCGAAGGGCGGCAGCCTGATCACACTCAGCTATCTCGGCGCTGAGCGAGTGGTGGAGCATTACAATATGATGGGGCCAGTCAAGGCGGCGCTGGAGGCGAGCGTGCGCTACCTCGCCCACGAACTCGGGCCACAGGGCATCCGCGTCAACGCGGTCTCAGCCGGACCGGTGGCGACTCGCGCGGCATCGGGCCTGACCGGGTTCCAGAGTCTGCTTGCCGAAAGCGCGCGCATCGCACCCCTGCGGCGCGCCATCGAAGCTGACGAGGTCGGTCGTACAGCGCTGCTGCTTGCCAGCGACTACACCTCTGCCGTCACCGGTGAGGTTCTGCATGTCGATGCCGGTGTTCATGTTGAAGCACCGGGCGCGCCGCAATCCGGGGGCCCGCGCGCCAACCCCCACCCGCGTTGAAAAGGAGTCCCTGATGTTGGATAAGATGGTGCGAGACGACACTGGCGGCGGCATGGCCAGCCGCAGGGACTTCCTATACGTGACCACGGCGAGCGCCGGCGCGGTCGGTATCGGTGCCGCAATCTGGCCGCTGATCGACCAGATGAACCCCTCAGCGGATGTGCTGAGCACATCGAAGATCATGGTCGATCTGTCCGACGTCGAGACCGGGCAGAGGATCACCGTGAAATGGAGAGGCAGGCCGGTTTTCATTTGGCGCCGTTCGCCCGAGGCGATCGCTGCGGCGCGTGCGACTCCGCTCGACGATCTCGTCGATCCGGTGGATTATCCGAAAGAGAATCCCAATCGCGCGCAGGAGGCTCCCGCGCTTGATGAGAACCGCACAGCCGACGCGGCAGGCGAATGGCTGATCGTGATCGGCGTGTGCACCCATCTGGGCTGCATCCCGCTGGGTCAGGGCGGTGAGAGTGCGGGCGACTACGGCGGCTGGTTCTGCCCCTGCCACGGTTCGCACTATGACACCTCGGGCCGCGTCAGGAAGGGGCCGGCGCCACGCAATCTCGACATCCCGCCGTATGAGCTGGGGAACGATTTGCAACTGGTGATCGGGGCTTGAGCCCGGTCGCCGCTAAAAAGGAGAAAACCAATGAAAGCAAGAGATGTCATGACGACAGCGGTGGTCAGCGCGCCGCGGGATGCCAAGGTCGAGGATGCAATCGCGCTGATGCTCACCCATCACGTCAGCGCGCTTCCGGTTATTGACGAACAGGGTCTGCTGGTCGGGCTGATCAGCGAGGGCGACCTGATGCGCCGGGTTCGCGATAGCGACGCGCCGCGCCGGTCATGGTGGCTGGAACTGTTCACAGGAGCGGGTGAGCTCAGCGAGGATTTCATCAAGGCGCGCAGCCACCGGGTGTCCGACGTGATGACCCGCGATGTCCACAGCGTGACCGAGGACACGCCGGTCGGCGAGATCGCCCGACTGTTGGAGAGGAAGCGGATCAAGCGCGTTCCGGTGCTGCGTGACAGTCGGGTGGTGGGCATCGTCAGCCGGGCGAACCTGCTGCAGGCCCTGTCAACCGCCGACCCGATGGCGCTGCCGCAACCCGACGCCAACGACCGTGACCTCCGAGCCCGGATTGACGAGGCCCTGAACGAAGTGCCCGGCGCGTCTGTCAATCTTGTCAGCTACACGGTGGAATCCGGAAAGGTCGCCGTTCGGGGCGTGGCAGACAGCGATTTGGTTGAGACCGCGGTGCGGGTCGCGGTGGAAAACGTTCCCGGCGTCCGGTCAGTCGATGTCCAGATTGGCCGCCTGCCCGCATGGGGCTACGGCATCTGAAGCCCGCCCGGCCCGCAGCGTGCGAGTGAAGTCCCCGCGCCCCAGGCAGATTCAGCTTCGTCCGGTTTGGACAGCCCCTGTAACGGGCGCGGGCCTGCAGCGTCTACAATACGTCAGACAATGAAGGAGACACACCATGACCGCGAAAACCACTAAACCCGCCCCGTCCTCCGACACGCCGGAGTCGGGCGGAGGATGCTGCGGGGGCAAGGCGCACGCTGCGCCCGAACAAGACCGCCGCGACACCGCATCCGATGCGCGGCATGACGCCAAAGCCGGCGGTTGCTGCTGCGGCAGTTGATGAAACCTTTGGAGCCGGCGGCGTCCAATCGCGTTGTTCAACCTCTGCACCCGTCCGCCGCCGGCCCGTCCCTGACTCTTGCCCGAATTCCTAAGACCAGGTCACAACACCGAAGATGATGGAGGCGTCAGACTTAGATCAAGAAAGGAGTGCCGACATGCTACCGCTACTTTTTTCACGGCCTTTGCAGCGATCCTGCTCACCGTATAACGCCTGATTTGCGGACCTTGCGTCATGGGTCGGCACGGCACCATTGGTGAGATAAGGCTGCCGTTTGTCCCACGGGGCTGAACGCTCAGCCTGTTTCTGGCGATGGCCTTTGTGGTTTGCTTCGCCTTCGACCTCGTGTTGCCGCCAGCGATGGCGGCTTTTGGCACAAAAAGGATGACCCGGCATGAACTACCATTACCCGATCCGCGCGACCGAGCGGCAAGCAACGGTCTATACTTGTCCGATGCAACCCGAGGTGCGACAGGACCGCCGGAATCGCCGGACGCCCGAGAGATGACAGGCCCCGCGCTCGACACCCGCGACCGGCCTCGGATCTGGCTGCTGGGCGGCACCGGGGCGGTCGGGCGGAAGGTGGCCGACTTTCTGCCGCAGCAGGAGGTGGCCGACATCTTCACCGTGTCTCGCGGACCGGCGGCGACGGGGAACCTTCGGCATGTTCAGGCGGACCTGCGCCGGCCCGGCACGCCCCTGCACTTCCGCCACGGCGATCGGGTCGTCAACCTGACCGAACATACCCCGCCCGACATCGCCGCTGCCGCGATCCGGCAAGGCGCGGTATTTCTCGACAGCTCGGCCAGCCCCGGCTATGTCAAAGCACTGCGTCGCTTGGCCCAGGAGACCGCCGGTCCGGGCTACCTGGTGGATTGCGTCGGCACCGCGCCGGGGCTGACCAACATCATGGCACGCCACCTGGCCGAGAGCACGCCCGGCATCCGGCACATCGACATCGCCGTCGAACTCGGGATGGGCAAACATGCCGGTCCGGCGGCGACCGAATGGTTCCTGCGTAGCCTCGACACCGCCTACGAGGTGACGCTCGACGGACATCGCCACACCCTGCGCCCCGGTGAAATGCCGCGGCGCTTTGCCTTGCGACCGGGCATGCGGGACCGGCTCGCCCTGAACTTTCCCTTTGCCGAGCAATCGGTCCTGGCCGAAGAACTCTCCGGTATCACGATTCTGAGCTTCTTCGCGCTTGATCCACCCTGGGTCACGTCGGCGGCCGCGGCGCTGCTCAGACTCAGAGCGGGCGCCCTCTTGTCGCGCAACGCGGAGCGGCTGGCGCGCGCGATGCTGCGGCTGCCCGCCTTCGGCCCCGAGACGACCCGGATCCTGGTTCGCGGCATCGGTGCCGACGGCCTGGAAATCGGCGCGCTGCGGCTTGCCACCGGCGATCAGAGCACCGCGACGGCGGCCCTTGTCGCCGCTACGGCGTTGGCCGCCCCCACCTCGACCCCGGCGCACGGGCAGTCTTTCACCGCCGCCGACTTCCTGACGCTGCATCAGGCGGTTGCGATCCTGCGCGCGGTGTCGCCGGGAACGCAGTTCGAGGGCACGGCGGGGGCGGGCGCG
>TARA_R110002051_G_scaffold54780_5_pt1 | contig 17344 bp, 15 predicted proteins | sample TARA_R110002051 | Tara Oceans TARA_R110002051 (sample SAMEA4397023) | marine metagenome | biome: Polar Biome; feature: [MES] marine water layer (ENVO:01000295) within the mesopelagic zone...; material: water (ENVO:00002006), including particulate matter (ENVO:01000060) such as......
AATCAGTTTGATCTGCAGTGAGTAAAACGAGTGGAAAATAAAGGTCAGATGAAAATTTTTGCGCGATTAATTTTCATCTGACCCCAATTTCCCTAACCCCAATTTCCCTTTGGCGATCACTTTAACCTTTCAAAATTAATTTCAAATCGGTCTTGGTTCTCAATGCTTCTATAAAGGGTGATAGAGCTTCCCAAGTTATGACTGTTATCAATTTTGGCTTTAACTTGAGCAATCTCATCGTCAGTTACTCTGCACCCGAAGTACACTCCAGTCAGAGCATTATGTGTAAGTCTTTTAAAAAACTTCACATCTAATATTTCTTTTCTTCCTTGTGCTAAGGCTAAAAACCAAGGCAGCAAATCTCGCTTGGATGGGGTCGAAGCTTCTACTTGATATGTTAAGCCACCAAGGGGAGTTATAAGAACATCTTTAGTCTGACTTGTTGCCCAGTCAGTAGAATTAGCATTCACAATAGCGGCATCAGCTTCAGTTAAGCGAATGAGGTATCTGTATTCTTTTTCGTAAATCCAATCATTGCCTTTTGTCATAGCAAAGTGAGCATAAAAATTATGCTCGAAATATTCATAAATTGTATTATCTGGCATCTCGTAGCCAGGTCTGCGGTTGCTATACATCACCCGCTCAGGCTCTTTCCTAGAAACACCACAATTTTCTGTGAAACCATTATGATACTCAAAAGTTGAAGAATCACAACAAATTGAAATTATTATCCCCTTATGCTCATTTGCATAGTGCGACCACATTAGGGAAACGCTGATCAATTCAGCTTGCCGTCGTCTTTCGATATAATTATGACCCCGTTGCGCACTGACCAGGATCCACCATGAAGCAGACGAGTTTCGCCCAGGCAGAGTTCGCCGCCAAGAAAAAGACCACCCGGCGGGAGCGGTTTTTGGCTGAAATGGAACAAGTGGTTCCCTGGTCGCGACTCCTTGACGTGCTGCAGCCGCATTACTATCCCGACTCCAAAGGTAAGCGCGGTCGCCCGCCGACGCCCTTGAACCGCATGCTGCGCATGTACTTTGTCCAACAGTGGTACGCCTTGGCAGATGAGGCGCTTGAAGATGCTATTTATGACAGTCAGGCCCTTCGCAACTTTGTTGGCGTTGATCTGTCGATAGAGTCTGTACCGGACGCGACCACGCTGTTGAAATTCCGGCACCTGCTGGAAGAGCGATCCTTGACGAAGGTGATCTTCGAGGAGATCAATAGATACTTGGCCGAGAAGGGCATGTTGATGCGTGAAGGTACCATCGTAGACGCTACGATCATTGCTGCCCCACCGTCGACCAAGAACCGAGCAAAGGCGCGCGATCCCGAGATGCACCAAACCAAAAAGGGGAACCAGTGGCACTTCGGCATGAAGGCCCATATTGGAGTAGATGCTGCCTCCGGACTGGTTCACAGCCTCACGGGCACAGCTGCCAACGTGGCGGACATCGTAGAGTCCAGGCATCTACTGCACGGTGATGAAGCTGTTGCCTACGGCGACGCCGGCTATACAGGCGTAGCCAAGCGTGATGAGTTCAAGGACTCGAGTGTGACCTGGCTCGTTGCTGAGAAGCGCGGCAAGCTCAAGAAGATGGCGGTGGGCATGCGCAAAGAACTCACCATCCAGCTGGAGCATGCAAAGGCCCAGCTGCGGTCGAAGGTTGAACACCCGTTCCATGTCATCAAAAACCTGTTCCGACATCGCAAAGTCCGTTACCGAGGATTATTAAAGAACACAGCTCAGCTATTTACCTTGTTCGGTTTGGCCAACCTGGTGCTTGCTCGACGGTTCAATCCGACGCCGTGCGCCTGAAGTCCGCCCAGACGGCGAAAATAGCGCGAGAACGGCGTGGAAGCGGCCATAAATCTGGATTTCATTGCAAACTACGGTGTCTTTTTGGACGCTGAATGTTCGAAATCAGTCCGGTTGCGTTTGTTTCTGGAGTCGCGCTGCTATTGTTCCGCGTGGTGCCGTTTAATCAGCGCTTCCTTAGTAAATTATAAGGATCTTCCGTTAATGAAATTACTCCAAACTGGTCAAGACCATTTCGCAGGTTATTTTCATATGCTTCTCTAGCCCCTTCAAGATCCTCAAGAGGATCTCCAAACTCATTTCCCTCATCGAAAAAAAATTGTAGCTTTTTCTCAATACCTGTCTGTGTGGGTTTTGAATCGAACGGATCATTCAGCTGTAAAGGAGGCGTTAACCTCAACAAAGGATCATCAAAGAAGGAAAGCCTAAGAGGCATATATTTATAAAAAATGCTCAATCTAGATCCTCTCGGCCTCTGAATTGCTGATTAGCCAACATAACGCCCGCCATCACAGGTTTTGGCGTCCGGAGCATAACTGGTTATGCTATTTTCTCCGATCCTTCACGCCAGACTCGTTGATCTGCTGCTGCCTCTTCTCAATTTCCGGAATTTTGTGGTCCAGAACGAAGGTCACCTCAGGCGGTGGAGTATTTCTATCTGGTTCCGCAGACGTTTCTTGATCGCTTGACTGGCTTTGGTCATCTTTATCCGACATATTCGCCTCCTAATTTTGAAAGTAACTCGCTGAAACGATCAGCATAGCAGAGATGCTAAGAGCCCACATTGCTACCCCAATTTCCCGATAGCCCTTGATAAGAAGTTGAGACTTTTCAGAATTTCCAGCCCTGGCGTACTCCAACGCCGTTGAGCACGTTCGCATCAATGAGAAATGTATTGTGGGGAGGGATTTGGGTTCGTACTCATTAATGAAGACTTCGTGGAGTGGCAACCGGGGCATTTCGATAAATCGCAGCGCGCGGTACAAGAAACTCCATGCAGAGACCAGCACCAAATACGTGAAGACAACAACACTACATATTGCCCACTGTATAATTTCTTCAGGTGGAAAAAAGACAGGAGAGAAAAAGCGCAGCATCAGTGTATATGCAACAATGCCAATCGATAAAAAACTGAGGTATTTTGCTGCCTTATCTTCGATATTCCGGAATCTCTGCAGCTCGTCTTCGAATGCAGCTCGGGCATATTGGTAAAGAAACTCGTGCTTCTCACTCTTCATTAATTTACCTAGTTTTAGCTCTAATTTTTTCGAGTATAACAGTGATTAGATCGAAAGCTTCGACATAACACGCGTGGGACTGGCGCACTTCTAACAAGAACCCATACATATCAATGTCTTCCATGTTCTATCTCTGCTCACGTCTGCGTGTTATATCGAATGCATCAGGAAACCGGGTCAGATGAAAATTTCAACATCCGAGGGGTGCATTCACAAGCCGGAGGTCGGGGCGGCATTCCCACGCGGAGCGTGTGAACGATCAGTGCCTTAGCGAAACAGGTAACCGCTGCACGGACCCCACGTCCCCGTCTGCACGGGCGAGTAGCACAGAGCCATCGGGAGTAGAGCGAGGACTGTCTGAGGAGCGAAGCGACGAGTTCCGCAGCGGCCCGATGGGTCGAGCAACGCAGCAAACCCGAAGGGCCGTGCAGTTGGGGTGGCCTAGGGGGTGTCGGGGGAAATGGCCAAGCATTTCCCCTGACTCGCCATCAAGGCGAAAGACGAATCATGCCAACCTGCTGCGTGGTTGAGCATGCGCACGTGATGGACGCAGAGCGTCCGGGGCTGCATTCCCACGCGGAGCGTGGGAACGATCAGCGCGGGCGCCGGGTTAAGCCCGTTGCCTAAACACCAATACCAGCCCCAGCACAATCGCCCCCATCCCCAGCAGACTCAACGCCGCCATGCGATTCCCCAAAAACAGGAAATCCAGCAGCGCGGTACAACCGGGCATCAGATAAAACAGACTGGTCACATTGACCAGGTTGCCCATGCGGATCAACCGGTACAGCAGCAAGGTCGCGCCCACCGAAATCAACACGCCCATGTAGAGCAGCGGCACGATAAAGCCAACAGACCACTCCACCTCGAACGGCTGAAAGGGCGCGACCACCGCACACATCAGCAGGCCGATGGCATACTGCAGCGGCAGTACGTCCATGGGTGATTGCTGAATACCCTTCTGGAAGATCGAACCCAGGGTGATGCACAGCAGCGCCGCCAACGACAGGCCGATGCCCAACGCCGAGAAGCGCGCCGCGAGCACGACCAGCGTCAGACCACCTAGCGCCAGCAGCAAGCCCAATACCCGCAACAGGTTAGCGCGGCGTTCGACCAGCATCAGGGTGAGGATCGGTTGCACGCCCAGTACCGTTGCCAGCACCCCCGGCGTGAGCCCGGCGTCCAGCGAGAGCAGATAGAAGATGGTGTAGCCGCCGGTCAGCAGTACCCCGACCAGGGCTACCTGCTTGCGGGTACCGCGCGCTGGCAACCAGCGCCGCCGGGTGAGCGCCAGCAGCCCGAGGGCAGCGCAGGCCAGCACGGAGCGCAGCAGCAGAAAGACGAAAGGCGGAGTATCAGACAGCGCTGAATTGACCAGCGGGACACAGAGCTTCCCGGCACAGCATCCCGCAGAACAGACAGGTAGCGATGGCCAGGTTGCCCATGCGCATCAACCGGCCACACATCAGGTCAGAACGACCACTGCATGCGCCCCCACACCTGCGGAGTACGCTCGGTGTCACTGGTGGGATGCTCGCCGCTGCGCCATGCGCTGGTAGCACTGAGCGTCAGTTGCGGGTGGGGTTGCCACTGCGCCCCCACCCCCACACTGCTCAGATTGCGATGGTAGTCGCCGTCTTGCTGAGGGTGACGTTCCAGGCGAGCATAGCCGCCATCCACGAACGCCGTGAACTGCCACTGCGGCCGCCACTGATAACGCAGCTCAACAGTACCGATAATCCCCTCATCCGCGCTGGCCTCACCCGCGGGATAGCCGCGAACGGCATAGGGCCCGCCGAGCGACAAATGCTCTGAGCTATCAAGGTTGCCATCGGTTACCTGCCCCTGAACCGCTGCGTACAAACTGAATGGCCCGGCCAGCCGCTGCAGGCGTAGCAGCGAGTACTGCAGCTTGTCATAGCTGCCAAGATCAGCACTGTCGCCACGCAGATGCCCATGCACCCAGTTCAGGCTGAACGCATTTACCCCACCGCCACCGAGACTGTCGCGCCAATCACCGGACAATCCCAGCGAGACGCTTTCAGACGTCTTGTCAGTAACGATCAAGCCATCAAACAGTTTGTCAGTCAGATCCTTGCGGTCCACCTGCAAGGTGCTGCGCAAGTTCAGCGTACGGCTGCGGACCCAGGGGTGGCTGACAAACACGCCAACGGTGTCCGCGGTCCCGGTCGCGTCCAGGTCGTCAAAATCGCCACCCAGTTCGTAATCCATTTTTGAGGCCACAATACCCGCCCGCGTCCCCCACGGGCTGACCGGCACATCGTAGCGAGCCTGATAGTACAGTTGCTGTTCATCGGAGCCCAACAGAGACAGCGCGAAAGCATCACCAAACCCCAACGGGTTGGCCAAGTACAGCTCTCCGCCCAGACGATACGCCCCGGTGTGACGATTGCCGTAGTTGTCGACCGTCACCGCACCACTGACAAGCGGCTCATCTTCCAGCGCCACCACCAGATCAGACTGCCCCGGCTTGGCTCCTGCAGCGAGCGATGATGTCGCGCGTACACCCGGCACGTCATTGAGCAATAGCAGACGCCGCTCCAACGGCTTGAGTTTTACCGCATCGCCGGCCTCGAGCCCGCTCAGCGTCGCGGCAGGCAGCACGTCGTGCAAGCGGCTCGCGTTATCCAGCGTTACCCGGCCATACTCCCCTTCGGCTATCGCCAACGTAATCACGCCGTCTTCACCAATTTCCTGTGCAGGCACATAGGCTCGACTCACCAGGTAGCCTTGCTGACGGTAGTAGAGCGTAAGACGTTCTGCAGCCTGATACAGCTCGCCCAACGTCAGCGTCTGCCCCTCCAGATCTGCCAACTGCGCCAGCAGCGCATCCGTCGGCAGCGTGCGATTACCCTCAATCCGGAACTGCTGCACCGGAATTCGAACATCGGATTGCGGCGCCGTTGCAGGCACCTCTGTGGGTGCCTGTAATACAGGGTCCGCCGGGGCAGGCAACGCCGGGGCATGATCTTCAAGTATGCGTAAACTGTCGCCAGCCTGCGGCGGCTGTTGCGCCATCGCGGCAGTGGACGGCAGCCAACAGCAGACAGCCAACAACCCCAACCCTTTTGTACTCACTGCGATTCCCTCGATTTGTTCCATGACAACAGCCGCCAGGCCACACAGGGCCTGGCGTTATCCCTCTGATCGGTCTGATCTATTCGGCTTGAACGCCAGCGCGGCTATTCACCGCCATGGCCAGCTGCAGAGCATCAGCACTGAACGGCCGCGGGTTATCCGCTGCGCCGGCCTGCAGCTGCTCGGCCGACACCCCAAAGCGCTGCAGCAGCTTGGCAACAGACTGCGCATGGGCGATAAAACGCGGCTGATCGATTGCCCTCGCCCCCGCCTCGCCAGCCTGTTCCATCAACTGAACCCGCGCCTCGGGGTTGGCTTTCAGGAACGCCGCCAGCGCCCCCAGCAGGCCCTGAGTGGCGGCATCCGTCCTGCCGGGCTCACGACCTGAAAGGCCCGCCGCCTGCAGCTGCGACGAGTTCAGCCACAACGCGAGCGGACGCTCCGGAGCAGCGGGAACAGTCAACGTTACCGCCCCGCCCAACCCTGACAGATTGAGACCATCGCCCTGCACCTCAAGCTGCAGCGCCTGTTGCTCCGGCGTCGGCAACGATTGCCCTCCGGCCTGTTGCGGGGGGTGATAGTTGATCGCCTCCTGGTATCCCTGCGGCGGCAGGTAAGCCAAGATGCTGGCCAGAATCTGAATTGGGCTATTGAGCTGATAGTTATGGCTATCAGCGCCATCCAGCCCCCCTCTGACGGTCACGGTCTTGCCCTCGCCAATCTCGGCATCAGCAAACCAGGCACTCAGATTCACCCGCAGGTCATCCCCACTGACCACCCCGTCCAGCGCCGCCGTCACGTCCGCATCGCTCGTGCCGTCGTAGACTTTGTGTTGCACCAGCACATTGATCAGATCGATCACCTTGGCACTGATGTCAGCAGTTGTCGTAATGCTGTTCGCCGACAAGGCGTAGTTGCCGGCATCCGCGCCTGACAGCATCCCGCTGACGGTCACGGTTTTGCCGGTACCGGCGTTCTTGTCAGCAAACGCGCCAGTGAGCGCCAGTTGCAGATCATCCCCACTGATGACGCCACTAAGGCCCGCAGCCACATCCGCATTGGTCGTGCCGTCGTAGACCTTGTTCTGCGCAATGGCGTTAATCAGGTCAATGATTTTCGGTGTTACCGTGAGCGTACCACCGGTAGCGGTCAGGTCGACGTTGTAACCCGTGGCGTCCAGATCGCCGACCTGCCAGGTCAGCCCGTAGCTACCCGCATTCGCGCTTGCAGCAGCGCCTGCCGAGACAAGTGTGGGTGCACCGATGTTGCTGGCGTCGTCCTGAGTGAACACATTGCCGTAAGCGGCAGCGTCCACAAACCCGCTCAGCGTGTAATCGGTGCCGGCAACCGGCGTGATGATGGAGTACAGATCACCGTAGGTCTTGCTGCCGTCAACCGAGCCGGTGACCGTCAGCGTGGGCTGCATGGCAAACACATAGCGGTTGCCCGGCGCGGTGATCGCTGGCGAGCCACTCCATCTGGTATTCCAGAGCGCCTGGTTACCGCTGGCGAGACCACCAAAGGTGTTGTCATCCGGGTTATCGCTGTAGATCAACCAGCGGCCATCGGCATGACTGGCTTGTACAGCAGCACTACCTGCGTCGTTGATAAACGCCGTGCTGCTCAGCACCAGGGCATCGCCCGCTGCATCGGAAGAAAGCACAGCGCCCGCCGCCAGGTGAATATCGCCTCCAGCCTCGACCAACAGTGCATTGTTTTCCAGTGCAACACTGTCGCTGACGTTAACATCGCCGCTGGCCTTCAGGCTCAGGGTGGCTCCCGAAACGTTATCTGCCACCTTGACGCCACCCAGGGTATTGACCAACCCCGCCGTCGCTTCGATGGTGCGGTCATCCGTGAGCAGGTAGTGGCTGTTACTGATAGTGCCATTCAGCTGTAAACCAACCAGGCCGCCGACCCAATTGGTGCCTGTCACCGCGCCCGAGGCATAGGACTCGCTAACGCTGCCGCCGCTCCTTTGACCTCCAACCAGCCCACCAACCGCTCGATCCCCCGCAACCGCGCCTGTCGCATAGGCGTCGCTGATATGACCACCTTCCTGATAGCCGACCAGGCCGCCGACAAAATCACCCTCACCAGTCACCATGCTTGCCGCATAGGAGTCGCTTATGCTGGCGCCGCCCCAATGCAAACCGACCAAGCCGCCGACGTAACTACCCTCGCCGGTCACCCCCCCTGTCACGTAGGCATTGCCGATATCACCATCAAATTGATTCCCGACCAGGCCACCAACATAGCTCTGCCCAGTAACATCGATATTTTCCAGCCCCACATGACGCAGCGTAGCGCCATCGGTATAGCCAAACAGTCCGACATAGTCTGCGGCTCCCCGATCAATAAACAGATCACTGATCACATGCCCCAAACCATCAAACACGCCGCTGAATCGATTGGCGTCATCCCCAATCGGATCAAACCCCGCAGAGCTCCACATGCCCGAGTCATTGCTGCCATTGGCAATGCTGGCATCAATATCAGCAGCAAGGGTGTAGTCTGCCGTCAGGTCCAGCGCGGCCAGTTGCAGCTGGTGCGCGTTGCGGATGGTGGTGCTGTATTCGCTGTACAAAAACGGCCGGGTGGAGCCTTCGATCATGGCCCAGGTGGGATTGCCGCTGCCGTCTTTGGCTATATACACGTCGCCGTATAGCTGCTCCCAGGTGCCGAGATTTTGATAGGCGCTGTGGTTGTAGCGGTTAGAGGCTGTCACCTCAGCCACGCCGCCAGATGTCCCACTCCCAATCTGCCCGGTGGAGGCGCTATCCCAGTGGCTGTCAAAAATCGCGAAGTAGGTTCGGCCAACCAGCCCACCTACGTACGTGCCCCCTGCCACTGCGCCTGTCGCGTAGGAATTCCGTATGCCGCCACGGTTTAAACCGACCAGACCGCCAATCGCATCATCGCCAGCAACTGAGCCAACAGCATATGACTCGCGGATGAGGGCACGTTCCGACCAGCCCAGCAGACCGCCAACGTATCTACTTCCTTGCACGCTACTGGCGGCATAGGATTGGCTCGTATCGCCATCCTCCTGATAACCAATCAGACCGCCGACATTTTCCAGGCCCTGAACCACGCCGCTGACATAGGATTGGGTGATGTTGCTGTACCTGCTATACCCAACCAGGCCGCCAACATAGCGACTCCCCCTAACATCAACACCGTCCAACCCCACCTGGCGCAGGGTTGCGCCGTTGGTGAAGCCAAACAGACCTGTATGGTCGGACGCATTCCGATCAATAAACAAACCACTGATCACATGCCCCAGCCCATCGAACACGCCACTAAATCGATTGGCGTCATCCCCAATCGGCACAAACCCGGCACCGCTGTTCCAGCCTGCCGTGGCGCTGGCATCAATATCCGCCCCCAGCACATAGTTGCTGGTCAGACCGCTGTTGATAGCTTGCAGCTGTTGCAGAGTGAGGATGACGTTATAGGCGTCGGGGCGATTGCTTGCGGTGATGGCACCCGTGGGCAAGTCATGGCGGTTAAAGACCTGATTGCCCGACAGCCCCAGTAGATACGGCGTGGTCTGATCACCAGCATTGCCCCACACCTCGCCAAACTCGAAACCGGTGAAGCTGTCGGCGGAGAACATTTGGGCGGTGGTCAGGCCCGTGCCACCGCCAGCGCTCGTTGCCTGGCCGGTTGTTTCGGTGTTCCAGTAGCTGTTGGTGATGGAGCTGTAATTAGGGTCCTGATACGCGACCAGACCGCCAACCTGAGTCGCCCCCGTCACCGCACCGGTGGCATAGGACTGGCTGATGTTGCCACCGTTCTGACGCCCGACCAGACCGCCAACCTCGAACGTCCCCTTCACCGCAGCGGTGGCATAGGACTGGCTAATACGACTATTAGCGAAGCTGTCACCGACCAAACCACCAACGCGGTACTCCCCGTTCACTGAGCCACTGACATAGGACTGGCTGACACGACTATTGTATTGCCCGCCCACCAGACCGCCGACGTAATCCCGGCCCGTAATATCGACGTTCTCCAACCCCACCTGACGCAGCGCTGCGCCACCGGTGTAGCCAAACAGGCCGACAAAGTTTGTGGCTCCCCGGTTAATAAACAGGCCACTGATCACATGCCCCAGGCCATCAAACACGCCCTGGAAACTATTGCTGTAAGTACTACCAAGCGGATTAAACCCCGCACCGCTGTTCCAGCCTGCCGTCGCGCTGGCATCAATATCCGCGCCCAACACGTAGTTGCCTGTGAGCCCGCTGTTGATGCCTTGCAAAGCGTCTACGTCGGTAATGATGGTGTAGTCGACGACAGGGCCAGCACTACCCAACTGGGTACTGAAGCTGCCGGTTGACGCCAGGTTGATCGGCGCCGTGACCCGGTATTGGGCTTCGCTGCCGTTAATCACCCCATCGCTGCTGCCCTGCCCGTATTTCAGCGCCAGACCCGCGGTGCCGCTGGCGTTAAGGGACTCATTGACGTGGATATCACGCTCGGCGCTGAGTGTGAGGGTGTTGTCGTTCCAGCTGACGCTGTCATTAACGAAAACATCGCCGTTGCCGTCGGTGTCGCCATTGACGCTCTGAATCTCGACGTCGGTGCTGGCCAGCTGATTGCTCAGCGTGGCGCCGGTGATGTCACCGCCGCTGGCCGCGACGGTGAAGTCGTTGGGGTCGATCAGCCAGCGGCCGGTCTCGCCATGTTCAGCCTGCGTGGTGATCTGTGTGCTGTCAGCGATAGTGACGTGAGCACCGCTGGTTTCGATAAAGCCGCCATCGCCGCTGGCAGGCGCTGAGGCGTCCAGCGTGCCGTCGATAGTGGCGGTGCCGCTTTGCATATCCGCCAGCAGCACGATTTTGCCGTCGCGTTCGGCCACGTTCTGTGCACGAATCTGCCCACTGTTGTTGACCACCGAATCGAGCACCTGATCCGCGGCGTGGGTGGTGAGGTAAACACTGCCGCCATCGGCCTGGATCGCGCCGTGGTTTTCCACCAGGGCATTGAGCTTGCCTTGCTCAATGGTGAGGTTGATCAAACCGTCGCCGGCAAAATCCAGCTGGATTTTCTCCCCGGCCGCCATGGCAACGCTGCCCAGGTTTGCGCGGATCACTCCTTCGTTACTCACCTGGCCGCCGAGCATCACCACAGCGCCACCATCGGCATGGATGGTGCCACGGTTGATCACCGCCTGATTGCCGCTGCCCTCAAAACGGTAGTTGCCGTCGACAAAGTCCTGATTGTCGATATCCAGCGTGGAAGCCACCAAGCCACCCACATTGACGCTGGCCCCTTCGGCAAACAGCACCCCGTTCTGGTTGACCAGAAACACCTTGCCGGTGGCATTGAGGTTGCCGTAAATCGCCGAGGGATCGTTGCCGATAACGCGATTGAGCGCCACGGCGGAGCTGCTGTTCTGGTCGAAGTTGACGGTGTTGCCTTCACCGATGCTGAACGACTGCCAGTCGATAATGGCCTTGTTTGAGCCTTGTTCTATGGTGAGCGTGTGATCACTGGGCTGGCTGATGGATACATCGCCAGCGATCACCTGACCATTTTGCGGCAGGGTCGCAGCCAGAACAGACCCAGGTGCCGCGTACAACAACAGCAACATGCCTGAAGCGCCCCGCCATTGCCCGTTGCGTAGTGTGCCGCTGCCCTGCTTACCTCGCCCCTTGCCGCAGCCACGAGCCAACTCGGATACGGCCTGCCAAACGCCCAGCGCAGCATTGAAGACGGTTTTGAAGATGTGATTCATGGCGCTCCCTTCCCCGGGGGATGTCCGGCCCGGATTGGGCAATGACAGCTCCCCTGCGTGATGATTTCCGTTTGGGATGTAGGGTAGAGATCAGTGCGGTTAGGAACCACTTGGCGGATACATCATTTTCCGAGTTCTTATCATTTCCCCCGTATTGGCTGCCAAACCGGTGAATTCCGGTAGTATTCAGCCATGATAAAAAAACACGGAAGCGGCACGGAGGTGCCACTAGTTAAGGCAGACATGAGCGGTGGTCAGGCAATCGACCTGCCGGGCATTCGCGGTCGTATGGAACGTCTGGAATTCGCCAGTGGCATAGTGCTCTACCGGATGGAATATGAGGCGCTGGAAGACTGTTCCGTGCAGGTACAGAACAGTTTCAGCGAGCCGTGGATCGGCTCTGCGCTGCATCTGCAGGGCCACTCCGAACTGGCCTACCCCGACGGCAAAACCTTTACGCTGACACCGGATTCGGCACTGTTGATGCGGGTTGACCCATCAGGCAGCCGCTTTCATCTGTTCAAGGGGCAGCTCATTCGCCATGTGGGCGTAGCGTCGACCCTGGCACCACTGCAAGCGCGCTTCAACGGCCAACTGCCGGAGCGTCTGTCGCTGTTCCATGACAGCGCGTTTGGCGACTTCCAGCTGGGCCAATCATTCTCGCCCAGCCCGCGCCTACGTCAATTGGCAAGCAACCTGTTCGACAACCACGCCAGAGGCAGCGCCCGACTGCTGAAGCTGGAAGGTATTGCAAACCTGTTCCTCGCAGAAATCATCGAGCTGTTCTGCGAGGAAAACGATACAGAAGATCGCATTATCGTTTGGGAAAAGCAGGCCCTGAGCGACATCATCGCGCACATCGAAAACAACCTGGATGGCGCCCTGGCCCTGGCCAATCTGGCCGATATGGCAGGTCTGTCCGAGAACCGCCTCGATCAACTGTTTCGGCAAAAATTCCAGCTGAGCTGCGCTGAGTACGTGCGCAATGAACGCATGAGTACAGCCAACCGCTGGCTGGAAACAGGCGAATTGCCCGTGCGTGATGTTGCCGAGCGAGTTGGCTACAGCCACGTCAGCAACTTCTCTCGCGCCTACCGAGCACGCTTCGGGGAAACGCCGGCACGGACACTGCGCCGAAGCGCATTCAGCGGCAGGTAATGCATCACCTGAAGACGCGCCCCCAACAGGAGAACTGAGCCCCATGACACCCGCCGTTGCGGGTGTCATGGAGACAAAGGCCGCAAGCTCGGGCATGCCTGGCGCGACGCCGCGTTAATCCCTTTGTCGAAACACCAACACCAACCCCAGCACAATCGCCCCCATCCCCAGCAGACTCAACGCCGCCATGCGATTCCCCAAGAACAGGAAATCCAGCAACGCGGTACAACCGGGCATCAGGTAGAACAGACTGGTCACGTTGACCAAATTGCCCATCCGAATCAGCCGGTACAGCAGCAGGGTCGCGCCGACCGAGATCAGCACGCCCATATACAGCAGCGGCACGATGAAGCCGACGCTCCATTCCACTTCAAACGGCTGAAAGGGTACGACCACCGCGCACATCAGCAGGCCGATGGCGTATTGCAGCGGCAGTACGTCCATGGGTGATTGCTGAATACCCTTCTGGAAGATCGAGCCCAGGGTGATGCACAGCAGCGCCGCCAGCGACAGGCCGATGCCCAGCAACGAGAAGCGCGCCGCCAGCAGGCTGTCGAGCACGACCAGCGTCAGGCCACCGAGCGCCAACAGCAAGCCCAATACCCTCAGCAGGTTGGCGCGGCGTTCGACCAGCATCAGGGTGAGGATCGGCTGCACACCCAGCACCGTTGCCAGCACCCCCGGCGTGAGCCCGGCGTCCAGCGAGAGCAGGTAGAAGATGGTGTAGCCGCCGGTCAGCAGTACCCCGACCAGTGCTACCTGCTTGCGGGTACCGCGCGCCGGCAGCCAGCGCCGCCGGGTGAGCGCCAGCAGCCCGAGGGCTGCGCAGGCCAGTACAAAGCGCAGCAGCAGAAAGGCAAAGGCGGAGGCGTGTTCCAGCCCCCATTTGGAGAAGATCGCGCCCGCGCTCCAGAGCAATACGAACAGCGCAGTCGGGCCAATGGCGGCCCAGTTCAAACGTTGAATAAACATATGTCACCTGTCAGGACACAGGTTCGCCCTACGGCGTGACGCCAGTCAGGGAGAACAGAAATCAGAAAAGGGGTAACGGAATCAGTGCGCTGGTGGCGGTGAAGCCACGGCAGCCACGATGGCTACGCCGGGAGGGGTGACCGGCAGACAGGCCACGGCAGCCTGCACGCGCGCAACCACACCGGCGAGCGCGGGGCGGTTTACAACAGCGGTGGTCTGGGCAGTGGACATGCGGTCACTCGGGACAGGTAAAAACAAAAAGGCGTCGTTTGACGACTCGGTGAGATTAGCACCGTGTTGGTGCATGGGCAACCCGGGAGGGTCGAGCTCCTGCTCGACCTGCTGACTAGCGTGCAACACCATGGCCGAGTTGGAACTCGGCCCTCCCGAGCCAGCGCAGCATAGGTGGCGGATGCACGGAACCCAAGTCCCCGTCTGCGCGGGCGAGTAGCGCAGGGCTGCCGGGAAGAAGATGTGCGCGGTGTCTGAGGTGCGAAGCGCCGAGTTTGCGCGCATCCCCGGCAGACCGAGCAACGCAGCGAACCCGAAGGGCCGTGCAGTTGGGGTGGCCTAGGGGGGTGTCGGGGGAAATGGCCATGCATTTCCCCTGACTCGCCATCAGGGCGAAAGGCTGACGTGAACACGCCACAGCGGTGCGATACGGACGCGGAGCGTCCGGGGCTAGGTTCCCACGCGGGAGCATGGGAACGATCTGGTGCTGACGGTGCAGGTTGTGGGTATGGACGCGGAGCGTCCGGGGCTGCGTTCCCACGCTGGAGCATGGGAACGATCAGGTCCGAGTTAGAAGCCTTCAAGCACCAATTTACCCCGCGCCTTGCCGCTCTCCAACAAAGCATGCGCCCGCATCAAATTGGCCGCATTAATCACCCCATAATGCTCACCCAAGGTGGTACGCAAGGCACTGGCGTCGAGCAACTCAGCCACGCGGTTCAGCAGCACGCCCTGCTCGGCCATATCGGCGGTCTGATACAGGCTGCGGGCAAACATAAACTCCCAGTGAAAGGAAGCGCTCTTGCTCTTCAGTTGGGTGATATCAATGCTGTCGAAGTCATCAATCACGCCCAGCTTACCCTGGGGCGCGATGCACTCGATGTACTGAGCGTAGTGGTCTTTGGTGTGCGTCAGCGAGGCAATCAGCTCCACGCTCTCAATACCCAGAGCCTGCAACTGCGCCAGCATTGGCTTGCTGTGATCAATTACATGATGCGCGCCCAACTCCTTGGCCCACTCGGCACTTTCTTCGCGGGCAGCCGTGCCTACAACGGTCAACTCGGTCAGTTGGCGTGCCAGCTGAACCAGAATCGAACCGACGCCACCGGCGGCGCCAATCACCAGTAAGGTCTGCCCGGCACCACTACCTTCGGCCACACCGAGACGATCAAACAGCAGCTCCCAGGCGGTGATCGCGGTCAGCGGCAGCGCAGCAGCTTCGGGATCGCTCAGTGACTCCGGGGCGTGGCCAACGATGCGTGCATCCACCAGCTGATATTCGGCGTTGCTGCCGGGACGGTCGAGGGCACCGGCGTAGAACACCCGATCACCGACCGCGAAATCCTGAACCTTGGCGCCCACGGCAACCACCTCACCGACCGCATCCCAGCCAATCACCTGCGGCTCATCGACCGTGGCCGGCCGCTTGCTGCGGATCTTGGCATCCACCGGGTTGACCGAAATGGCAGCGACCTTGATCAGCAGGTCCTGCGGGCCAGGGGTGGGCTTTTTCAGCTCGATATCGATCAATGCGTCGGCGCGGTCAAGGGCGCCAGCCTGGGTGTAAGCAACCGCTTTCATGTGTTTGCTCCTCTGATCCGGGATAGGTAACGACTGATTCACACAGCTTGACTTGATTGCATAGAAAGAAAAACATTCGTTATAGCGAATCACTTTATTGGAAATCATGAAAATACAGCGTATCGATGATCTCGGGGTGTTTCTGCACACCCTGGAGTGTGGCAGCTTCTCGGCCGCGGCCCGTCAGTTGAATCTAGCCCCCGCCGTGGCCAGCGCCAGTATTAAGCGCTTGGAGCAGCAGCTGGGGGTACGTTTATTTGAACGCACCACGCGAAGCTTGCGGCTGAGCGAGGCCGGGGAGCGCTATTTGCCGCACGCCCGCGCCGCCTTTCACGCACTGCGCGACGCCGAGCAGGCGCTGGAGGCCGACGCCAACACCCTGACCGGCACCCTGCGCCTGACCCTGCCCTCCAACCTGGCGCGCAGTCACCTGCTCGACTGGCTGGAAGATTACCTGGCACGGCAACCCGGCATTCGCATGGAGCTGCAAGTCAGCGACCGCGTGGCCGACCTCTACCAGCAGCCGATTGATCTGGCCGTGCGCTACGGTCAGCCAGAAGACTCCAGCTTCGTCGCGCTGCCCCTAGCACCGGATAACCGCCGAGTGCTCTGTGCCTCACCCGCCTACCTGGCCCAGCACGGCAGCCCGCAATCCATCAGTGAGCTGAGCCAACACAACTGCCTGTGTTTTCGCTTGGGCGAAAGCCTGCACGACCGCTGGCACTTCGAGGCGCCCGAGCCCATCACCCTGCGCGTGCGCGGTGATCGCAACAGCGACGACGGCGACACCGTGCGCCGCTGGGCCCTGCGCGGGCAGGGCATCGCCTACAAATCGTACCTGGACATAGCCCAGCATCTGGCCAGCGGAGAACTGGTGCGGCTATTACCAGAGGTGACTGGCGAACCATCGCCGTTGATGTTGCTGGTGATCAACCGGCGGCGATTGAACCCGGCATTAAGGCAGCTGGCGGGAGAGATGGCCGCGTTTTGTCAGGGGTTGTAGAAGCCAATGGCCAGGCGGGTTAGCGGGTTAGCGGGTTAGCGGGTTAGCGGGTTAGCGACGATATTAGCCCATGCACGGACTGAAAATCCCCATCTGCGCGGGCGAGTAGCACAGAGCTGCCGGGAAAAAGGCGTGCGCGGTGTCTGAGCGAAGCGAGTTTGCGCGCGTCCCCGGCTGGTCGAGCAACGCAGCGAACCCATAGGGCCGCGCAGCTGGGTACCGAGGGGGGTGTCGGGGGGAGTGGGTAAGCATTCCCCCCGACTCGCCATCCGGTGAAACCGATATCCAACTAAACACATACTGCCTGAGTAACGCATCGCCGCTGAACTTGGTGGCGATCAAAAACCGAGGTTGAATACGTCTTTTCGAGAGTTTCGGGGCGAGGGAGCGTGTGATCAATATCGGCTATTTGTAACCAAGAATTCTATGCTGATCTCATTTCCGGTTTTCGCCTCTAGGCGAGCCAAGGGGGGATGCTTGCCCATCCCCCC
>TARA_R110002051_G_scaffold229452_2_pt1 | contig 17328 bp, 18 predicted proteins | sample TARA_R110002051 | Tara Oceans TARA_R110002051 (sample SAMEA4397023) | marine metagenome | biome: Polar Biome; feature: [MES] marine water layer (ENVO:01000295) within the mesopelagic zone...; material: water (ENVO:00002006), including particulate matter (ENVO:01000060) such...
CAATAATATTTTCTAATTTTATTATTGTAGAAATTAAAAAGGATTGTATATTTGCAGTCCGAAATGATTTGGTCGGCATTATGAACCGAAAGTTAAAAGCTAAGTAAATTGTTTTAAGATTATACCGCGGGATAGAGCAGTAGGTAGCTCGTCGGGCTCATAACCCGAAGGTCACTGGTTCGAGTCCAGTTCCCGCTACTAGTAAAATCAAGGCTTCTGAGAAATCAGAAGTCTTTTTTTATGCTCTGGGTACAACATAGGTACAACATTTTGATATTTTGCTAAGATTCCATAGAAATTGTTATAAATTGTCTTTATTTGGTGATTAAACTTGTTAATTTCTTTTTAGTGGACTTACAATAAAAAAGTGGACATAATTAACAATCAATTAACCGAAACAAAAATCAAAATAAATTTAAAAGAGTACAAGTGCTGAAAAACATCAGCAAAAAATGAAAGTTTATTTAGACACTTTAGAACGTTTTGAGAGTCGGTTTGATAACAAATTAAAGGGTGCTAAAATTTATTCTACTTGGGCGGTTGTGGCTTTTGTAATTACATTATTATTTTGTCTTGGATCAATAATATTATGGTTTATTAAGGTGAAATCTCTAATTTTAAATTTCCATTTTAATATAAATTTCAATGATTTATATCATTTTTAAACCAAGTTAAATATTTTACATTTAAGTATTTGATAAATATTTATTGTGCTTAAATTAAATAAAATAGAATCTTTCATTATTGAAATTGGTGAGCTTACATATTTTGCTCGTCGGTTTTTTAAAGAAGTCTTAACCAAACCTTTTGAATTCAAGGAACTTTTACGGCAATGTTATAATATAGGCAATCGCTCTATGCTATTGGTTGGCGTTACGGGTTTTATTATTGGCTTGGTAATCACTTTGCAAACGCGACCCACATTACAAGAATTTGGTGCCGAATCATGGATGCCATCCATGGTTAGTATTTCTATTATTAGGGAAATTGGACCTGTAATTATAGCATTAACTTTTGCAGGAAGAATAGCTTCCGGAATTGGTGCCGAATTGGGTTCTATGAGAGTTACCGAGCAAATTGATGCTATGGAAGTTTCAGGTACAAACCCATTTAAATATTTAGTGGTTACCAGAATTTTAGCAACAACACTCATGCTTCCTATTTTAGTGATTTTAGGGGATGCTATTGCACTTTATGGGTCTTATATTATCGAAAACATAAAAGGCGATGTGTCCATTCAACTATACTTTAATAAGGTATTTAATTCGTTGGAGTTTGGCGATATTATTCCCGCTACCATTAAAACCTATTTTTTCGGATTTGCTATCGGGCTTGTGGGCTGCTTTAAAGGCTATTATTGTAAAAAAGGAACTGCTGGCGTTGGTTTAGCTGCCAATTCCGCAGTTGTTTTTTCGTCGATGCTTTTGTTTATAATCGACTTTATTGCTGTTTTTGTAACCGACATATTTTTTGAAATTTAAAGATGAATCAAACACAAAACATACAAGATAATAAAGATGTTTTAAGTACTAACAAAAGGGTGCTTGAAATTATAGATTTAAAAAAATCCTTTGGAGATAATCATGTATTGAACGGATTTAACTTAGAGCTTTTTGAAGGTGAAAATTTAGTGATTATGGGTAAATCAGGCTCAGGTAAATCTGTTATGATAAAGTGTTTGGTAGGTTTGATGCAGGCAGATTCTGGAAGTATTAAAATAATGGATAAAGATATTACGAAGTTAAATAGAAGTGAGTTTGACGAGTTGCGTTCAGAAATAGGCTTTCTGTTTCAAGGGAGTGCCCTGTACGATTCTATGACGGTAAGAGAGAATTTAGAGTTTCCCTTACGGCGACATAAACACAAGTTTGGAAACATTACAGATACTACCCAATTGGTTACTGAAGCCCTTGAAAGTGTAGGTTTGGTTCATGCCATCGATTTAATGCCTGCCGAACTTTCTGGTGGTATGCAAAGACGCGTTGCGTTAGCTAGAACTTTAATATTGAAACCAAAAATTATTTTATATGATGAGCCAACTAGCGGATTGGATCCCATAACTGCTAAAGAAATTATAGAGCTTATGCGAAATATTCAACGTCAATACAAAACATCATCACTTATAATAACTCATGATGTGGATTGTGCACGCGTAGTGTCTGAACGGATGATTTTATTGGTAGATGGTATTAATTATGCTGAAGGTTCATTTGCGGAATTAAAAGCCTCCAAAGATGAAAAAGTCAGAGCATTTTTTAAATAATTAAAATTTTGTAATCATGAAAAAAACAACCAATGAAAAACTGAAGCTAGGAGTTTTTGTAATTGTAGGATTGCTTCTTTTTATAGTTGCCATATATTTAATTGGTAACCGCCAAAACATGTTTACAAAAACCTTTACCATTAGTGCCAGTTTTAATAATGTAAACGGATTAGTATTAGGTAATAATGTACGCTATTCCGGTATAAATGTAGGTACTGTAACAAGCATAGAAATGTTAAATGATTCCGTTATTAGAGTGGATATGAAGATTGAAGAAAAAATGGTTCAGCATATAAAAAAGGATGCCATTGCCACCATTGGGACTGATGGTTTGGTAGGAAATATGATTGTTAATATTATTCCAGGCGAAGGTAAAGAACCTGTTATTAGTTCAGGAGACATAATAAAATCGTATAGTAAAATTGGAGCTGACGATATGCTGAACACCTTAAGCGTGACCAACGAGAATGCCGCTATACTTACTGCAGAATTATTAGAGATTGCCAAATCAATTACGGAAGGCAAAGGCACATTGGGCATGCTTATAAATGATACTATAATGTCTTCAAACCTAAAGCAAACCGTTCAACAATTAAAACTTACTAGTATAGAAGCTTCCAAAACCATGAAGGATTTTCATGGCATAATTGCATCTATAAACATAAACGAAAGTGTTGCAGGTGTTTTACTTAATGATAGTCTTGAAGCCCAAAAAACAAGATCGATTATAACCAATTTAGAAGCTTCAAGCTTGGAGATAAAAGATGTTATTGCAACTATTAATGAAACTTTTAAAAATATAAAAGAAGGCGATGGGGCTTTCAATTATTTGTCTAATGATAAAGAATTTGTAAAAGAATTAGAGCAAACCATTAAGAATATAAATGAAGGTACACAGAAATTCAATGAAAATATGGAAGCCTTTAAGCATAATTTTTTAACCCGCGGCTATTTTAGAAAACTGGAACGCCAAGAGAGAAAGGACAGTAAAAAAACGAAAGAATAAATCTTAAACCATATTAGGTAAAGGCAAGTAGAGGAACGGAAACTGAGGCTTCCATTTCTTTTATTAAATCTTTGTTTAAAAATAAAGTGAAATTATTTTTCTCCCTGCGTTCTAGCATGGCCAATAAATCAGCTTTTTCATTTTTTAAGGTATTTAACAGTCCTGATTTAACTTTGCCAGAGGCAATTATTTTAAACGTAATTTCGGGATATGAAATTTGTTTCAAAAGCCTATTTTTGAATTTTTCCATTTTTTCTTTTGCTTCATATTGATCTATTTTAAAAACATGTATAACTTCTATAAGTGCAGAAAATGGACTGGCAATTTCAGTTAGTCTTTGTATGGACAATATATCTTCCTTTTCAAAATCGGTGGCATATACTATTGTTGAAAGGCTGCTATAAGCTACGTCATTTGGTAATATCAGTAATGGAACTTCTATTTTATCCAAAAGCGAGTCAGCAATGTTGTTTGAGAAAAAACCTCTTGTGCTATGACTATCTTTCATACCCAAAATAACCAAATCTGCTTGTATTGTCTCAGCGAGTTCTAGAATACTATTGGTAATTGATATGTCTTCAATGGCATGAATTATAATGGATTTTTGATGAAATTCATTTTTAAGATGTTTTGCACAGTAACTTTTCACTAAATCTTTTTGTTCCTCCTGCATGTGTCTCCTCAATATTTTTTTTGAGTTAATGGTTGAAAAGTTGATTGGTGGTAAATCATATACATGCAAAACATGAAAATCTGCTTTCATGGTTAAACTGAAACGATAGGCGTATCGTAAAGCTGATACGGTATTTGAGCTACAATCGGTAGCATATATTATAGTTTTCATGTGTTTATAATTATTGTTTTTTATCGGTCACATGTAGCTTCCACAATAGTCATTCCCTTGGGTATCGAATTCTCGTTATGGAAGTTTCATAATACTATTTTTAACCAATCAAATTTAGCATTATATATTATTCCTTGAAATGATAAAAATCATAAATCAGGGTTTATTCATTTTATTTTTTTGTTCATGATAATATTAAATATGTAAAAAAGTATTGCTTAAAAAACAATAAGACTAATCAAAGACTAATCAAAGATTAATCTGAAAATTAAAATTAATACTGCAATAACAAAAATACTTGTAGAAGTGGTTTGAACTTTTTGGATTGAGGCGAAAATTAGTCATTTTGTGACTAATTAAAGGCTTTTTTTCGTTGCATAGCCCCGACGCTTCGGGGCTACGGAACGAAAAAAAGACAAAAAATAGGTGCAAAAGAGCTCCCGAAGCCTCGGGATTTAGCCAATTAAAAAAGTTTAAACCACTTCGTATAAATAAGTTTATTGTTCTTAGCCAACCAATTGGGTAGAAAAATATCAAAATTATCCTTTGTAGAATCTGAATATTTGCGTGCCATAATAGTTAAAGGACAAAACATTTTGAATAGTAGTAATACAAAACCTTCTAAAATTACCAATCCAATACAAATCCAAACCCAAATGTCTATTTTATTGATGATTATGGCATACAATAAATAAAATATAACCACATTAAAGAACAACCAGATTAGTGTATGGACGCTTTTTATGATTAATAATTTATCTGCTTTCATTTTATTTTTATTCCAAGTTTCAACATGTCTTCTTTTAATTTTTCAGGAAAATCGGTTCTGCACTGGCAATTTTTTAAATGCTCTGTATGCCATACTATTCGCTGTTCAATAGTGGCGTTTTTTGGCATTCTGTTTGCTAAATGCCATGCTTTGTTTAGTTTCATGACAATGAACTCATCTTGACTTTTTCTATTTCCTAAAAAATGTCTAAAATTCGCCCATATTTCGTTACTTTTATTATCCGTAGCCCCGAAGCGTCGGGGCTATGCCTTTCAAAAAGTGTCTCATCTGGACAAATTTTATCTCATTTTCGGTTAAACACAAAAAGTCAAGATAAGTTCAATATATTTTAAAATATTTGTAGTTGATTATAGTTTAATTCTGTAATTTCAAAATTCAACCAATTAAAGTCCCCATCTTCAAGTTTCCATATAACTTCGCATTTACTCGGGATTTTAAAACCATTAAAATCTTTGTGTCCTTTTGTCTTTACTAACCAAGTTTCTAAGGTCGCATTTTTTCTTCCTCCATAATAACGTTGCGCTTCAAAACTTAGCATGTCTCCATCTTCTGAGAATTTGAAAATCCCTGAAACCGATTTTTCGTGTATTGTAAACACCCCTTTAAATGTATGTTCATCCATAACTTCCCAACGTATATAATCGCTTAAAGCCGCCGAAGGAAACCATGTTATCTCCGCCAAAAATCTTATCATGGCGGCAGAATTAATCTTTTCGTTGTTACCTTCATTTACCACTGGGATTATATCAGCTAATTTAATGAGCATGTCGCCTTCGCCATTTATGAGTTTATCCCTGCCAATCATTTTTACCATCGGCATAAAATCCACTACTGTTGACCATACAAAAGCGGGTTGCTTAATATTTAAATATTGTTCCGCTTTAAAATGCAACCATTTGCTGTGGGGTTTGGTTTTCATTTCGCCGTTTTGCTTCAACCTGACGGAAACAATGCGTTTCTTACCTATAACTCCTGAATTTCTCATCCATTTTTGAATTATTTCTGGTAAATTCAAAATATCCTTTTCAGAAATAACAGGGGTATCTTCAACTTTAATGTTTTGTAATAATGCTTTGGTTTCATTGATAACCATTTTATTAAATTCATAATTGCCGTAAGCAGAAATACTCACAATTAGAATGATAATATTTGCAAGGGTTCCAAATTTTGCTTCTTTCCAAGCTAGTATGATTAGAATTTGGGAAATGCATGCAGCAATAAAAGCAATATAAAACCATTTTTTATGGGTTATAAAAGCTGACGCAGAAACAATAAACATAATGAAAACCAGTAACCAAATGACACCAATAGGTTTTGGAATACCTAGCACTTGCTTGCTGATTTCTGTAGAATAATATGATTTTGCAAAACCTATTAAATGGATAATTCCGTGAATTAATAGTAATAAAGCAAAAACCAATCTCATCGTATAGAATTTATAACGTTTTAGAGATTCCTAGTCCAAAAGATATATAATTAAGATCTACGTTTAAAGGTGTATCTTCAACCTCTAAATCTCTGGATAATGAACGATATCTAATAGTTGGGCGTAAACTCCAATTGTTTCCTAAGTTATATTCTATACCTGCACCAACTTGCCAACCAAATCCATGACCAGAATCATCAATAAGATCTCCATCGTTATCTTCAAGTTCTAGATGGTTGTATATGGCGCCTGCTCTTAATAGATATGATAAGTTTTCAGAAGAGCCAATGGGATGAATAAATTGAAGTCCAAATGTGTATCCTGTTTCATCAAAATCGAAATCAGTATCCTCAATGGTGAATGTATTATAACCCCAACCAGCATACCCCGAAAGGTGTTCCATAAAACGATAAGCAAAAGTGACTTCAAATCCGAAGCCTGTTTTTATGTTTGAATCTCCAAAGTCTTCAGTTGGAAAATCGACCCCAGGTCTAAACTCTGCTGACCATTTGTTCTGAGCTAAAGTGATGCTTGAAAATACTATGAGCATCAGAATAACAAGTAAGAATTTTAAATTTTTCATGATTTAAAATTTATTTTAATGATTATAATTTAAATTTGTTTGTTGATGTTTTTTATATTCTTAATTTCAGGTTTAATAAATAAAGGAATAAGGATTAATAATGCACAAATTGTTGCGAAGCATATTGCAATGGTTTTTTTTATGAAAGGTTCTTTAATAAGTTTTTTATATAGGCCTGAGACAATTTTCCAATGCAGAAAAATATGTACTACCAATAAACCTATAAGAATGTATCCTAATACCAAATGGATGTTGCCCCATTGGTGTCTATCCATATTAAATAGATATAATTCTACATTGTTGCCATATTTTAGCCAACGCTCTCGCCCAGAAACAAGGGTGTATTTTATTAAAAAACCAATACCTATTATTGCAGACATACAGAGTGTCATTGCAGTATTTATGCTAAAGTTAAGTATAGACTTCCGCATGGCTTTGACTTATTTTTTCATGGTGTTTAAAAATTGCAATCAAAAGTATTTACTAAAATACATTGTTACAATGATATTGGTTAGGCTATTAGAGATTGACAAGCATTTAGCACATAAAAAAGGATGCTTTTACAACCTGCCAAAAATAACTAACGGTCTCCTTTACTGAAACAGTAATTATTTTTATAGGGTTTTTGTGGCAGCATTTTAGTTTTTCTCAAATGTCAAATAATCAGTTTCGCTATTTCCATCACTTACATCAATCAATTCAATTTTGGTAGATGTATGTAAAATGAAATCCCAGTCATCATTTAACTCTTCAAAATCATTTGTAAGATTAAAATTGATATTAAAATCCAAATCATCTTGACTATCTTCATCACTACTACTACTACTATAAGAAATGCTCCATGCGCCATCATAGTTATTTGTCCCATTATTGGCATTTAGAACACCAGAATTATAAAACGTAAAGTTATAGCCAGTAAAATAATTGGTTTTATCAGTTCCTGAATCAATAAAACCGGTTATTCTCCAAGTTCCTGATTCAACAATTGCTTCTATTTCTTTTTGTGTTGATGAATTCTTTGAGTTATCATCGTCTGAAGGACAAGAGGTAATAACAAGAGTCAATCCAAAAAGTAATAAAAAGATAAGTTTAAAATTTATTGTCTTCATGATTTTCAGTTTAAAAGATTCATTTTTTTAATAATAAAGTTGGTTTTATAGTTCTTCCAAAATATTTTAAAATCTATAGGTCATACCAAGAATCCAATAAAATGAATTTTCTAAATCTTCTTTATAGGTAACACCATCAACAGTTAAAGTTGCCGGTGTTTTTGGTATAACAAAAGCGGGTAAAAAAACGACTGTAAAAGGTTTTTTAACATACCAAACGGGTACGCTAAATTCAATAGCCATAATTTTGAATTTTTCGCTTTCCTCTAAAACTACCTCGGTTATAATTGTATCTGTTTGGTTGGTGCTTCCTCCAGTGCCTTGTCCTTGCCCATTGCTTTGTCCAGATCCAGTTCCTTGCCTGTTTCCATTACCAAAGCGGTTATAGATATAGTATTGTTCATAAAAATTTTGGGACCCCAAATAGATTCCAGCAGTTGGGGAAATTTGGAATTTGTTGTTATTTGTAACAAAATCATGACTTATTTCTGATGCTAAAAAAAAGTCGGTATTGCTATTATTATTATTAAAATATAGGTTTGTCATTAATCCTAAATTAACAACATCAAAATCGTATCTAAAGCTAGCCGAAAGATCTGCTTCCACCTCAGATATCACGTTATAACTATCGTCATTAAAAAAGTACTTGGTAAATGAGATATCGCCATCAAATTTTTTAACAGAAAAATCATAACCTGCAGTTATAAGGAACAAATCGATTCTACCTTGGTCTTGTTTTGTTAAATATGAAAACGACCCCGAAGCATAAAATCCAGATTTATGATGATACATGGCAGTAGGATACAAATAAGGAGCGGTTATGGAATCTTTTCTACCAAAACTAATAGCGTCACTAATAAAGTTGATACCTACTGAAATGTATGAGGAATCCTTGTTTTTTACCTTTAAATCTTCATTTGTTTTTTGGCCAAAAACGTTCCACGCAACAAAAAAAGATAGTAGAAATATTATGAAGGGTGCTATAGGTTTCATGATTTTACAATTTTAGCCAAAGAGGCTGTCTGAAAAGTAATATTCACTGCCTGTTTGAAGGGTGTCAAAATACTCAACTTGACAAAACAAACAACGGGCGAGCTTTTCAGACATCTCTTTAATAATCTATAGGGTTGCATTGCCCTTTTTCATGCTTTTTTTCTGAACGTTAGATTTTGTTTGAACCTTATTTTTCATTGTGGGTTTTTTAAGCATCATTTTTCGGTGTTGATAGGTGTTTTTAAATTTTTGCCCGTTCATATTTAAACACTCACCGTTTTTAAGTTGTAATTGCTTGCGTGCTTGTGTTTGGTATGTACCATCAGGGTTTACGGTAGTGCCATCATCTAATGTTAATTGGTTTTGCAGTCTGTTTTGGTATTGGTTTCTAACTTGAATAACCTCACCATTTGTAAGCGTAAAATGCACTCTATTCTGGTTTCTTTCTTGAATTTGAGCTTGCGATAAGCCTTTGTTTTCTTGTTGTACTTTATAGCGGTATTGATATTCGTTTTTATACTTTATACCGTCCATATCTAAGCACTCGCCATCTTTTAAACGCAATCTATCCCTGTCTCTGGTTGTATAAGAACCATCAGGATTAATTACAGTACCGTCGTTTAAGGTTAACTTGGTTTGTAGCCTAATTTGGTCACGATCTCTTATCTGTAATACATCGCCATCTACTAACATGAGGCGTACTTGGTCTCGGTCTTGATCTTGTGTTTTGTCTTGATCCTGTGCTGCAATAGTGGTAGTTCCCATAACTACAAACACTATTAAAAAGAATATTTTTTTCATTTTATTTAGAATTTATTTAATGATGGTTAAATGTAATCTTTGGAGTTTTTTTTTGCAATGACAATCATCATCCCAATAGTTATTCAAATTGGAAATAATCTCAATAAAGTGGCATTGTTTTTTTGACATAATATTTAAACTGATATATATCATAGTTAAGCCATTTAGGTTCAAATAACTTTATGAAGTTAAAAGAGTGCTAATATTTTTTTAATTAACTTTTTAAAACATGAAAGTTCTTGTCTATAGTGCAAAGGAGTTTGATATTTCTTATTTAGAAAACGCCAATGGTAGAAGGCATAAGTTGACTTCTATAGACGAAGCATTATCATCTGAAACGGCTATAAAAGCGGTTGGTTTTAATGCTGTTTCTATATTCTCCGCAGATGACGCTTCAGATATCGTTATTGAAAAACTAAAAGACTTCGGAGTTAAATATATTACGCTAAGGTCTGTAGGGTATGACAATGTAAATTTAAAAGCAGCCAATAGATTGGGAATAAAAGTAGCTCATGTGCCAGCATATTCACCTTACGCAGTTGCAGAACATGCAGTAAGTTTATTATTAGCTATAAATAGAAATTTAATACAGTCTAATTTAAGGGTAAAACAGTTTAATTTTGATATTAATAATCTTATTGGTTTCGATTTAAATAAGAAAACCATTGGTATTATTGGTACAGGAAATATTGGAGCTGTTTTTGTAAAAATAATGCATGGTTTTGGTTGTAAATTACTAGCTTTCGATATTGAAAAAAATCAAAGACTAATAGATGATTTCAACATAGAATATGTACCATTAAAAACATTATGTAAAGAGTCAGATATTATTTCTTTACATGTGCCTTTAAATACCGAAACATACCATTTAATAAATAAGAAAGTGATAACTTTAATGAAAGAGAACGTTGTTTTAATCAATACGGCAAGAGGTGCTGTAATTAACACATTAGATGTTATAACTGCTTTAGAGAATAAAACCATTGCTGGCTTAGGAATGGATGTTTATGAACATGAAAGACTTGTGTTTTTTAAAGATTCCTCATTAGACATACCTAAAGACGACCTGCTTATAAAATTAAATGCTTTTCCCAATGTATTAATCACGGGGCATCATGCCTTTTTAACAGAAGAAGCACTTACAAATATAGCAGAAACCACCATTTATAATTTAGATTGTTGGGGCGAAAACAGTATTACAGAAAACGAATTAACTGTGGTTTAAAGTAAGTTTAGTTAATAGAGTGGTTGTAAATATCTTTTAAAATAACGGGTTTGCCCCGGCTGTCAACATCATTCAAATCATATCTAATCTTAATTTTTGTGCCAATGGGCGCATAGTAATATATAACCCAGGCATCGGCTTCTTTTGTGCCAATACAGCCGTTGGAATAGGCCTTGTTTAATGTTTCAGGATTTGTTGTAGGGTGAATTAATTGACCGTTTTTAATACCATTTATTTCTGTTTCCATAAAAGGGATTTGAGGTAATTTGGTCACTTTTTCATCATCTCTTTTGGTTACAAAATACTGGTGTCCGTTTACGGGGTTGTAATAATTTGGGTTTCGTACATAATTTACAATTTTCCCGTTACCGGTTATGGTTTTTAAATCCATTATTCTGTCAGCCATTTTAAGGTACTTCCTTTCGTTTCTACCAACCCGTATTGGAAACTCATATAACAACACAGAATCTTCAAGGATGCGAAGTTTGAATTCTGGGATGTTTACATCAATAATTGTTTTTTTGAATGACTTCAGAATTGTGCCAGCTAAAATAGAATCTGGTAAAATCAAATGTGAACCTTTTAATAATACAATCATTCTTTTTTGATCGTAAACAAAAGAATCTCTTGCTTTCATTCTATAATAATCGGTATTTTGAAGCGTGTCAATTACCCAAGGATTAGCTCTTACCAACAAATGTTCTGTTAATGAATAGGGGGTAAGTGAATTATATTTTTGAATAACAGAATCTAAAAACTGAAAGTATTCAGCAATCGTTATGTTTTTTTCAAGGACAATATTTGGTATTTTATGTTTGGTAATCAAAGCTTTGCTGCTATTGAAATTTATTGTAAAACCCTCAAAACCATCATCTTTCGGGCAGCAAAGCTTTAACGTAATTAATGAGATGATAAGCATAGAAATTATTTGAGCTAGTTTTACCATCTTTTTTCAGTTTAAACTATTAGTTTTTCAATACTTCTTTTAGAATTTCATTTTTATCCAGTTTTTTTGTGCAGAAAAACCAATCTTCACATTTTAATTCGCCATTTGATGTCATCCGCTCTTCGGCAACACCGCACGAACCAGCAGGAGAAATGATAACATCGTCTCCAGGATTCCAATCGGCAGGCGTTGCCACCGAGAATTTATCCGAGGTTTGCATAGCAATTAAAGCTCTGTAAATTTCATCAAAATTTCTGCCCAAGCTTAAGGGGTAATAAATAATGGCTCTAATCATGCCTTTTGGGCCTATAAAAAATACGGCCCTAACCGCTTGTGTTTTACTTTCGCCAGGTTGAATCATGCCATACTTTTTGGCAACTTCCATGGTAATATCCTCAATTAAAGGAAATTTGACCTCGATATGTTTCATACCATTGAATTCAATTTTTTCCTTAATGGTCCTTAACCAAGCGATATGGCTATATAAGCCATCAATGGATAGTCCTACCAGGTTGCAATTTGCTTTTTTAAATTTTTCTTCTAAAGCTGCAAATGTTATAAATTCCGAGGTGCAAACAGGCGTAAAGTCTGCCGGATGGCTAAACAGTATAACCCACTCTCCAGAATAATCTTCAGGAAAATTAATTTCACCCTGTGTTGTTGTTGCCACAAATTCTGGGGCTTTATCACCAATTCGAGGCATAGATACGTTTTGTTCTTGTATGGTTTCCATTTTATGTGTTTTTATATTGTTTATGTTTTTTTTCAAATAGATTAAATAAAAGTAAGCCGAATGGCTAAAAATTGAAATGATGTTGGTCAGTTTAGGAAAATTAATAAGCCTGTCATAAGTATGCTGAAGTTTTACTTAGAGCTATGTTTTTTTATGTTTTTAAATATTTTATGCCACATAACACTTTGAACTGATATATATCATTGAAAATTAAAATATTAGAAGCTAGATTTATAACTTAAATTTTAATTCAATACACTATGGTAACTATAGAAAAACATGGAATTCTTTTAGCACCAACAGAAAATGAGTTTGAAAATAATGGCGTATTTAACCCTGGTATTTATCAAGAAGGAAATACGGTGCATATATTGTACAGAGCTGTGCAAGATGGTAATTTTTCAACCATTGGCTATGCAAAAACCGATGGCCCCCTTAAGCTTATAGAGCGACATGAAAAACCGTTGATTACCATGGATTTTGAATATGAAAATCATGGTGTAGAAGATCCTAGAGTTATTAAAATTGAAGACACTTTCTATATTATTTACACAGCTTATGATGGCGTTAATTGCATGGGAGCGCTTGCAACATCCAAAGACCTAATTCATTTTAAAAAACATGGGATTATAACACCAAAAGTTACTTATCAAGAATATGAAGAATATGTAACCTTTTGTGATAGCTGCGGATTAAACCCAAAGTACCACCATTACTATAGGCTTTTTGCAGAAATAGGGTTAGTATCAGATGAAATGCGTTTGCTTAGAGATAAGGATGTAGTGCTGTTTCCTAAAAAGATAAATGGGAAATTTGCCATGTTACACCGTATATGGCCTGGGATCCAAATTGTTTATTTTGATGATTGGAAGGACTTAACCAAATCATTTTGGGAAGATTACCTTAAAAATCTAACGGATTATATTGTACTCGACCCAAAAGGCATTTTTGAGGTCAATTATATAGGTGCAGGTGGCCCTCCTATTGAAACTGAAGATGGCTGGTTATTAATATACCATGGTGTTCAGGAAACTACTAAAGGACGTACATACCACGCCAAAGCAGCACTCCTGCATCGAGATAAACCAGAAATTGAATTATCCAGATTAACATATCCTTTGTTTTCGCCTACTAAAAAATGGGAAAAGCATGGTATTGTAGATAATGTGGTGTTCCCAACGGGCCATGCGCTTTATGGAGACGACCTTTATGTGTATTATGGTGCAGCCGATAAATATACAGGCGTCGTAAAAATGAGCTTAAAAAATTTACTTTATGAATTAAGAAAACAAGTATAGCATATAAATAAAATGAAGTTTTTACAAAGAGGATTAAAAATGCTTATCGTTAGCTCTTACCCGCCAAGGGAATGCGGGCTAGCTACGTTTTCTAATGATATTGTAAATACAGTTTCTAGAATGTTTGGCGATACCATCCCTATTGAGGTTTGTGCGCTGCAAAATGATAATGCCCCATATAAATATGGCGATGAGGTTACCTATACTTTATCTACTTCTTTTTTGCAAGACTATCGGATTGTGGCAGAAAAAATTAATGAACGCCATGATATTGGACTGGTTTGCGTACAGCATGAATTTGGGCTTTTTGGTGGTACTTATGGCAATTATATATTGGCATTTCTTTTGGCCTTAAACAAACCCGTGATAACTGTTTTTCATACGGTTTTACCAAAACCTGATAACAAGAGAAAAAAGGTAGTTCAGGCTATTGCGAATCTTTCAGATAGAATTGTAGTGCTTACAAAAAAATCTCAAAGCCTTTTAATAGATGATTATGGGTATCAAAAACCAAAAACCACATTAATCCCTCATGGCACGCATACTGTACTTTGGAGCCAAAAGGAAATTTTAAAAAATAAATATTATTATTCAAATAAAATTGTACTATCCACTTTTGGTTTACTGAGTGAAAATAAAAGTATTGAAACCGTTTTATATGCACTACCAGAAATTGTTAAAAAACATCCCGCAGTTATTTATTTGGTAATCGGTAAAACACATCCTGAAGTAATAAAAAAAGAAGGTGAGCACTATAGAAATTCATTAATAGATATTGTTGAGCAATACAATCTGGAAAACAATGTCGTTTTTATAAATGAGTATTTGGATTTAGATCAGCTACTGGAATATTTAACACTTTCAGATATTTATTTGTTTACATCAAAAGACCCCAATCAAGCTGTAAGTGGTACGCTTGCTTATGCTATGGCTTGTGGTTGTTCCGTTATTGCAAACCCAATACCACATGCGGTAGAAATTCTTAATGGCAGTAAAGGTATTTTGCTCGATGATTTCAATAAACCTGAAGCGTTTCAAAATGCCATATTAAGATTAATTGAGAATAAAGAAGAACGTATTGCCATGGCAAAAACAGCGTTTTCTTCTACAAGAGCTACAGCTTGGGAAAACGTTGCCATTAATTATGGGTTGTTATTTGGTGAATTGACAAATAGAACTGAAGACTTAAGGTTTAATTTACCACCCATAAAAATAGACCATATTAAAAAACTTACCACAGATTTTGGAATTCTTCAATTCTCAAAATTCAGTCAACCAGATAAAACTTCAGGCTATACGCTAGATGATAATGCAAGGGCATTAATAAATATGGTTATGTACTTTAAATATTTTGAGGTGCCAGAAGCCTTAAAATTGGCAAATATTTATTTAAGTTTTATTGAAGGTATTCAGAGAGACGATGGGTGGTTTGATAATTATAAAAATTTCAACCAGCAATTAACTAAGCAAAATTTAGAAGTGAACCTTGAAGATGCTAACGGAAGGGCATTATGGAGCTTAGGGTATCTTATTGGGCATAAACAACTCATCGCACCAGCACTTGTTTTTAGAGCAGAAAAATGTTGGAGCAAAGCATTAAAAAGAATAAATAATATTAAATCGCCAAGAGCTATAGCCTATGCCATAAAGGGGCTTTATCATTATTATTTAGTAAATGAAGACAAAAAAACAGAAAAACTAATAAGGCATTTAGCAGACCTTTTGTTACAACATTATAATATAAATTCTGAAGATAATTGGTTTTGGTTTGAAGATTATATGACTTATGCAAACAATGTGCTTCCTGAAGCCATGATGTATAGCTATTTAGTAACAAATGAAAAGCAGTTTAAAAAGATAGCCGAAATTTCTTTTGATTTTCTATTGGCACTTTATTTTATGAAAGGCCAAATAAAGGTCATTTCAAATAAAGATTGGTTTAAAAAGAAAAATGAAAGAACATTTCATGGCGAGCAACCTATAGAAGTAGCTACCACCATTATTGCTTTAGATTTATTCTATGAAGTTACAGGAAAAACCAAATATAAAGACCAATTGGAACTCGCCTTTAGTTGGTTTATGGGTAATAATCATCTTAAACAAATTATGTACAATCCAGAAAACGGCGCATCTTATGATGGTCTGGAAGACACCAAAGTAAATATAAATCAGGGTGCTGAATCTAGCTTGTGTTTTTTCAAATCACAAATAATTATACATAAATATTCAAAACAAGAACCTACTTACAAAACCATAAAACTCTCCCAAAAGTTAAGTAGTTAGTAAAAGGGTTAATTTACTTTTTCGTTAAATAAATTTAGGTTAGTATTTAAATGAAGTATCATCATTGGATTCTGTAGATTTGAATCTTGCTAAAGGATGGTTAGCCAATATATTATCAGCAGTATTATAGCCTAATTTAAAAATAGCCTTGAGGTATTTTTTATCAAAAGTACCATACTTGCTTAATGTTTTTGGATAGATAACCAAATCACATTGATTAAATTTTGATTGGTCTTCTTTTACCTGTTTTAGTTTAAATGCGCGTTCTACCACATTATACGAGTGCCTTAAATCGTTAATAGTTACAGTATCTACGCCATTAACATACACGCCAATTATAATATCACAGGTGTCCTTTAATAATTCAACAGGAAAATTATTTAGCGCACCACCATCTATATAATAGGTACTCTTAATTTTTACGGGAGCAAACAACCCCGGAAAAGCCGCTGATGCCAATATGGGCTTTATCAATTGGCCTTTATCAAAAATTTCAAGCTTTCCGCTTAGGATGTTTGTAGCTGTTATTTTGAGGTCTTTTTTTAAAAAACTAAAATCATCTTTATCTAAGTAAGTTTTAAAGTTTGAATAGAATTTTTCAGCATCAATAAAACCAGGTTTGTTAAGCGCATATTTTTTTAAATCCAGAATTTGAATGTTCTTAAAAAACTCCAAAATTTTATCCCAACTATGGCCATAGGCATATAGTGCGCCCACAATAGCCCCAACACTACTGCCAGCAATATGATTTGGGAAAATACCATGCTCCTCTAAGGCTTTAATAGCACCAATATGGGCGACCCCTCTCATACCTCCGCCAGATAAAACCAAACCAATATTCATGATATCCATTTTGCGTAAAAATAAGGTTAAATGCTTGATCGTGTTATGATTATTATCATTTTAAAGGGTCAAAATATCTAACTGATAAATATCATTTTGAAAAGGGTGTTTACATAATACCTTTAAGATTGAATATTACTTAACTAGGGCTTGCTGATTTTCAGAGAGCTTTTAATTTATGATTT
>TARA_R110002051_G_scaffold57918_1_pt1 | contig 17323 bp, 27 predicted proteins | sample TARA_R110002051 | Tara Oceans TARA_R110002051 (sample SAMEA4397023) | marine metagenome | biome: Polar Biome; feature: [MES] marine water layer (ENVO:01000295) within the mesopelagic zone...; material: water (ENVO:00002006), including particulate matter (ENVO:01000060) such as......
TGATAGTTTGCTAGGGCGTTTAAGCCTTCTTCGCAGTTTTCCTCGTGAAACCAGCAGCTACGGAACACATCTCTTACCTGCGCGATCCCGTCCTCAACAGACGCAATGCGTGGCACTGTGTGAATCGGCTGCACGCCAAGCCCTTCGAGTATTTCCCGCCTGCTGCGATTACCTGAGCCAAGCACAACAGCTTCAACATCATGTGGCAGATAATGCGTGCCGTAGAGATAGCCTCTGTCTCGCAGGACATGAGCGTAGTGATCAAGGTCAACTAAGCGATGTTCGTAATAGTCGATAAAATGATGCTCTCTGCCGATTGACTGACAAAACCACAGTGCGGTGCTGTCGTTGCGCCCCAAGTCGTAGTAGACATCGATAGGACAACTCTCGACAGGTAGCCAGCAGATGCGTCCATCATCTTTCGCTGCTTTCAATTGTTGTGCGTAGATCGAACCGTCAGCAAACTCTTTCAACTCGCCTTCATAGACGTGTTGATATTCTTCTTCGCTGTTTGCTTTTAACGTCTGCATCTCGTCTGGCAAGGTCGTTTGATGGAAATACGGGTTGTCTCGCCAACTGACCTTCTTCACGACTGCACTGTCTGGTGGATTCAAAACGAATCGCTGATATGCAGCATCACTTTTGAGTTCAGGGTTGAAAGAACACCATATCTCGCTGTTTGGTTTCCTGATTGATGGGATCAATGTGCGCCAGCTTGATTCTGAAACGCTATTGCCCTCTTCGACCCAGCAAATATCGATGCCTTCAATCGACTTGATCGACTGCACGTTCTGCCACAGGCCTGAGAAGATAATCGAGGTTCCATTCGTCCCACGAATCTCGTTAGACGTGACCTCGTAGAAATGCTCAAGTCCTAACGCTTTGATGCGCTGTGCGAGCAGGCTGTGAACGCTGTCTCTGATGCTGCGCTGTATCTCTCTTGCACACAGGATTCTTTTTGGCTTTGGCTCTGAACCTTTCAGCAAGAGTGCTGAAGCTATCTGGACGCTCTTCCCTGCGCCGCGACCGCCCCAATAACACTTGTATCGATGAGGCTCGTAAAGCTCTCGAAACGCAGTCGGAACGCTATGGGTCGGGGTCGTCTGTAAACTTAAGCTCATATGCAGCTATCTGTACTTGCAAAGGATTATCTTCGTCTCCGCTATGTTCGACACTCTTGAGGTCTGGCAGATACTTCGTAATCAGTTTCAGTTTTGTATCAACAACTACTTTGAGCCTTTGCAAGTCCATTGAGTCCAGGCTGCTATCCAGATCACTGATTTTGTCCAGGATTTCAACGACATGCTGAACATGACCCTGACCTTCTAGCTGCTCACGTAACGCTTTCTGACGCACGCTTTTGTTCATCTGCGCTCTCGTCATGCCCATTACTTGCTTTTCTTCTTCGCTTTCGCTGACAGGTCTTTGTAGTGGAACAGCGGGACGCTCGTCTTGGTATGAGACTTGTTAGTGTGCAACGTGCCATTAGGCATTTTATGTGTATTGCCTTTATGCTCAGTGCCATCTCGCCTGTAATGTTTTACGCCTTTCACTCTTATCCTCTTTCTGATTTGCCCTTCTTGGGCTTCTCTAGTTGCGCGACCTGGGCAATCAACTGCTGGAGTTGTCCGTTCAATATGACCACTTGGTTGAGCGCGTCATCTCGCTGCGTTTGCAGTGCGTTGATACGCCCGATGAATTCCTCTTCTGTGATCATGTGCGGTATTGCGGGTCTTGGGCGATGACCGTGATGTAAGCTCGTTCTTGCTTCCCGTCTGCAAATGTAGCCTCGGCTTCCACTACACCGTTACCGGAGTTATCGGCACTGACGTAGAAACTCGCGACGTTGCTGCTGACAGTCGGCGTTGTCAGTGTGAGCTTGCGACTGCCTTTGCTTTCGACAGTGACTCCACTGACCGCTGACCCTCTTGCTGTCGCTGTGTTGCTGAAATCGAGTTTGTATTCCATTTCAGATTTGATGGCCTGGCTGAATCTGGTCGGCTCGAAATCGTTGCGATAGGGATTAACAAGGATGCGACGCAATGTCTTTGCACTCCGCTGAAAAAATGTTTGGCTTTAGAATAGTGTCCTCCCTTTCGGGAGGAGACTAGTGTGCCCAGTGACGGGCTACAGCAAGACAAAAGCGAAGCTAAAGGAGGAAAAACGCCTGCAAAATCGCCTTGTGACATAAAGATTACCCCCAGCGCCGACCACTGAAAAACGTTTTTTTGAATTTTCGCTGAGAAGTATCGATAGGGTATCGATGGGGTATTGGTGAAAAGTTGCGTTAACCGGTTAACGACATTTTGTCATACCACAAAGGGTGCCTGGGATCAGGGGGTGATTTGCAACAATTTAGACGGAAACGCCCCCTATGAGTTTATCGAATGTTCCTTTTGTCTAGCCGGTTAGCGAAAAAGGTATCCTTAATAATCCCTTGCATTAGCGCTAATGCTTTGGTATATTATTACCTGTTGTTAAAGAGCATTAAAAAAAAGGGGAAAAGCATGAACATTCGAGAGGCGGCAACTTATTACGTTAAGTTGCACAAGCCAGAAAAAATCGATGTAGATTTTATCACCAGCACGTTTGGCAGCGTCGAAAACTACCTTGATCAAGAGGGAGCTAACAATGATCTTGGAGAGCGGTACGTCGAGATCAGTCAGCATGATTCGATTGATGGCGCTACAAAAACGGTTGAGTGGTATGAAGACAGCTATCAAATCGCCTTCTACACAAAACCTGAATCTGACCGAAGCTCGCCTGAAGATTTTACGCCTGAAATTTATTTTGAGCCTGATTTTGACGTAGCCATAGACGGCGCAGTCAGCCTGGTAAAAAATGATCTTTCGCATATATCTTGGGCCAGCAGCAGACACGCATACGACGTTTCTGTCACCAAGTACAAAGACGGAGCTGCGGTGGAAGATATCGATGTTTCGGAATACCTGCCATGAAACCCGAAATCACAAATAATTTCGATGCCCTGGTCCAAGCGCTGGAACTCGCAATCACAGCACCCACTGATGAAAAAGCGCAGGCACTGACAGCAATGGCTGAACAGTTTTGTGCGGGAATGGATGAACTGGAAGTAGCAAGAGCGAAAAAAATTGCGATGGAAAATGTGAAAGGAGAAACAACATAAAACTGACTGAAAAAGAGATGGTCTGCATCATAAGAAATGGGCTGATTAGCATCTTGAACGCGGAAGCACAAAAGCAGCAATAAAGGCATAAACCAAAAAAGGAGAAACAATAGAATGTCAGTGGAACGATATATTCATAAAGTCGATGCTTTAAATGACGCTGTAGTTGAAGCTCTAGAAGTTCTTGCAAACACAGCGCCAACTCATAAAAAATATTCAGAACGGACTGCAAAAGAGAAGGCTACTGCCAGAAAAATGAGTGATTGTTATATGAACGTTTGTACGGGATTGGATGATGTATATGAGGCTAGAAAAAGCTTAGTGATGGATTTAGCTCTTAAGCATAAAATCGATGCTTCAGTTCTAGTACGTTTAAAATTTGATGAATGAGTCAAAAGAAGATCGTGCTGCTCGCCTTAACCGTGAGCGAGTAGCGCGACATAAGAAAAAAGCCCAGGAAGAAAAAGGCTTGGTGAAGCTATCCGTGTGGGTCAGACGGGAATGTGTGGATAAACTAAAAAACTTCGCGAAGACATTGCGCTGAATTTTATCCTTCTTCTAGCAACAGAACGACCATATCGAAGGCTGCGTTCTTCAATTCCTTCGCTTTGGTAACACTGCAATGTAGCTGTTTGGCAGCTTCCTTCGTGCCGTGGGTGTAGACGTGTTGAAGTGCCAGCGGATATTTTTCGTTCACTTTTCCAATCTTCGACATGATTGAATCGATGAGCAGCAACTCTGTATCGACATGGCCTCTGCTTGGAGATCGTGTCACTTTGGGCTTGAGATAGTTTTTTAAGGGATCGTGTTGCCCAGCAACTGAAAATGCAAAATTCCCATCCAGCGCTTGGCTGGCGGCGTAGTTCGGAGAACCTTCAGTCGAAAGTTCCCGCGCCCATTTTTCAATTAGCCTGTCAGCTTTTAGCGTAAAACTTTCGTACATGATCGCGGAGGTCGGTTGGGATTAATGATCGTGCCAGCCCTTCGTTTTGAAAGACATAGCCCTTTTTTTGCAGTCGCTTCACTGATTCAACTGCAGCATTGATTGATAGCGACAAGCGATCAGCCAAATCAGCATACGATGGCGCGTAACTGTGTTCCGACCAAAATTGGCAAATTTCATCGTACACACGTTGTTGAGATTCAGTCAGATTAGTCGGGACAGCGTTCAGCATGCGTTGATGCAGCCTTGCCACTCGCTCAGGCGTTTGTCTGGCCCAACGGCTATCCAGCATCTCAGCCGCCGCCGCTAAAAAATCTTGTCTTTGAATCGCTGCGCGAAATTTCTCAAACAACGCAAGCCTCGGTCTGCCCAGTTGGAAAGCCATGTTAATAATGACTCTTTTACAGTCGCCAGGTAATGCACCAAAGCCAAAAAAAAGCTCAGTACAATCGCGACATGCAATCGCCACATCTTGTGTAAACAACGATTCACATCTCTCAGGAGTGATCGTATCTCCAATTTGTAATTCATTCTCTTCATCGTTTTTCCTTATCAAATGCCCAATGCCCACAGTGGGATGGCCTTCACTGCACAGGTAAACATCTAGCTTACAGCCCTCATCGAATGTGATTTCGTCGCGCAGTTTTTCCCTGTCTACCATCATGCTTTCCAGTATCTTTTCTCCAGCCTCTGAGTTTCGAGAACATCACAATGTTGCCGCCAATAAACGTCATTGTTGCGCTCTGTTCGACACGCACGACATTCACGATACGTCCGTCTAGTAAAATGCTCTTCCCCTTCAATGTGACACCACTTGCACACATATTTTTCTAACGTCTTGCTCATTTGCTCACCCCCCTCACACGCTCATAACTTCTGCCGCCCGACAATCCCAGCATCCCCAACAGTAGCGGCATCATCACGCCAGCATCGGCCTGTGGTATCTCAACGCCAAACCCTGCCGCAATTGGCGCAATCAGGAAGTTCACCATCAAACCCAAAACACAGACATATCCCGCTAATGGACGCCAAGAACTCTGGAACCAGTTGCCTGCCGCATCAAGTTTCAACACTTCGATTTGCTGAAGTGCTATTTCCTGCAAATGGCGTTCTGACATCGTGGCGATTTCATGCGCCAATCTGTTTTTCGTGTCGGCGTCAGGAATAAATTTGTCCAGCAGCCCAGCGACTGGTTGGATCAATTGCGTTAGCATTGACTCGCTTCCCTGTTTTGTTCGCGGTAATACTCAATCTTCGTTATTAGATATGTGCGGCTCCACTTCCACTTGTCAGTCGATTTTCGTTTTAGTGCCTCAACTGCCTCGTCGCCGATCTCGGATTTCAATCTCTTCTCAAATTCGACGGGTCTGCCAGCGTGAAACTCATTGCACTGACCGCACTGTGGGCGCACGTTGTCCTCCTCATATTTTGTAGGCGAGTAGGTACGCGGGATAAAATGACCTGCCTGGCAGTCACGATCACCAAGGCGCAGGGGCTTGTCGCAGGTGTAACATCTTGCAGGATGCAACACCTTGATATACCTCGCGAATTCAGGCCACAAGGTATTTTGAAGCTGGGGGATGGTTTTCATCTCCAGCTTGCGTGGCCCCTTACGCCCTCGCATTAGCTTCAGCCATGAAGAAAATATCTCGCATACGTTGCATTTTTTGTGCGCTCCGGTTGCGTCCGTATCACATGACCGCTATTTCTAAGCTCAAATATTCGGGCGGCAAGTCGGGTCACGCCAAGCGCTGACCAGGCATCCATGCTAGTTAGCCCTTGCGGTTTTTTTTTCAGTAGCTGTAACACTTGAATTGCTTGCGTCATGATGGGTTTTCTCCTTTGAGTTGTAATCAACCAGCCACTCTTCAGTGGTTTGGTCGCTAGGGTCTTTTTTAAGATTGAGGCTCAGATCATGCGCGGCCCACGCTTCGACCTGACTTAACAAATTATTCATGGACACGAAGCCACGCTTACGGTCAATGGGTGAAAGCTCTTCGTCAGTGGCCTTGTAGCGAGAACTCCGCATTGCAATGATGTGCGGCTCCATCCCTGGCACGTTTTCGATCAGCAGGCAGTTGCCCAGCGTGTGCAGGATTAATTCTTTCACTGTCTCCTCGCTCACCATCACCTCATCACTTTGCAGATGTTCGGCAATCACACGACACCACTTGTGCAGGCAATCGTTCTGTTCGAGTGAACGTTTCACAGTTTTTTCTTACCCACCAAATCTTTGATTGCCTGCATAGCAGCCTTCCCGATTTCAGGATTCTTCGATGGCTCGATCACCGCTAACTTGACTAGTTGGTGTTCAGGGCGTACCGCTAACAGCTTTTTGAATTCGCCTAGCGTCGGGGGATGGCTTGGGAACCTGTCAATCGCTTGGTCTACGGCTTGCGCGATCAATGCAGCCCTCTCCTGGTCATTTGATTCGCTTTGAATTTTTTTGAGATGTGCCAGCCAAATGTCCTTCGCCAGCGACACCTCGTCATCCCACTTGCCCCTCATCCAACTGGGGTAGATCATGCGAAATGTCTCGAATAACACGTTCACCGCTACGCTGACTGGATCGTGGTTGTTGGTGACTGCCTCTGGTTTTTTCGTTTGTTGACCACCTTGTATCAAAGATTCTTTCTCGGACATCTCGTCGCTCCTCAAATTGGTCGTAGAACCGCTCATGTTTTAGGAATCGTTCTGCATGTTGTACGTAGCGGAAATTTTCTTTCAGCCACTCAGCATCACACTCACACCTTGTGCGAACGTGATTGATGATTTGTTGGTGAAGTTCTGGGGGGATTTTCTGCCATTCGGCAAATGCGGGTCGTTTGTTGCCTCGCCTGTTTTTCGGGAAGGCTTCCCAAAATTCAAGAAAACGCGGGGTGTATTCTTTATTTCTTGTATTTAATTTCTTTAACTTCTTGTTAGTCGTCTGTTTGATCGTCGCCTTTTTAACCCTCTGAACGTCGGGTTGCTCGTCGCTTTGATCGTCGGCATCGATCATATTAATGTCGAAAACCTGCGTATTTACTAGCTTTGCGATGGTTCCCTTGCTCGTCGGTTTGAACGTCGCCAAGCCCGTCGCCTGAAGGCGTTTTTTCGTTCTTCTGTACGCCGCTTCGCTCGTCGCCCCCATCAACTTCCAATCGCCAATAAGAGCCTCGCCTGTTTTTCGGGATGCGCGGAACGCAATCCAAGTTAACAAGTTGAATGCTTTATGGTCGGCACTGAGCAGCGCCAAGGCTTGATCGGAACGGTGAAGTTTTAAAAAACCAAGTGCCATTAACATCTCCTTTCGGAGACATTAAAACACTTTTTAGTTTATTTCAATATGTGAATAGAAATAGTATTCTGTTTTAGAAAATTTCGATGAAGGGTATCTTTCGATATGAATCTATCATGCGGCTCCACAACCTGACTCCGTCAGCAATCTCTCTCGGAACAAGCGTTGATCCGATGATGATTGCAAAGTCATCTTCGTTGATAGAATCAGGATAAGGAACCTTGAACATCAGGTAGAGGCGCAGCGGCCCGCGAAATTTCTCAAAGTGATTTTCTGAAACTTCGTGAGTTTGTACGTGATCAATTGCGGCGAAAATTGGTACGTCTGGATGACTTCTTTTGGCCTTACTAACTTCGTCCAATGTTTTATGAATCAGATAGCGGTTGACTCGATGTCGCTTTGCAGTCTCTATGCTGTCATAAGACGGTGTATTATTATGATTGACCCAATGAACATCATTTTTTGATATCAAGTTTCTGTCAACAGTGTGAGCTTCTCGCCGCAAATGCGGCTGACTAAACGGATGTTCGGTTAAAAACAGGTGCAGCATTACCCCTATAAAATTTGCGCTACAGACTGTTGGTAAATCCACACTCTGCTTTTGGTTTAGAAGATCGCTGCTTTGCTTCAACGAGTCTTTATCTGATATTGCAAACCGATCATAGCAATCATAGATTTTGTTGATCTGCCAAAATTTATGCTCTTTAATCTCTTTTGGGATATTTTTTAAGTCGAAGTCAGCGTTATCGCTGCCTTGAAATTTAATCCGCATCCTTTTTGACTCCTTTGCTATTCGCGTTCGTTGCGTTGAGGTGATCAGTGAGCAACATGTCGTAAAGATTCTTCAACGTGTCTATTTTTTCCTCGGGCAACAAATCGATATCGGTGAAATGATCAATTGTTCCAGGCGCTTTGTCACTACTTTGGAATTGCCAATCAATTAGCAAATGTACCGGAATTTCGTAGTATTCAGCGAGGGCGCTTAAAGCGACAATGTTCGGTGGTCGCTTCAAACCCTCCTCTTTTTCCCATTTTTGGTAGCCTGATTTTGAAATCTTGTAGCCGCTGTTTCTCAGCACCGCTACAACCTCGTCTTGGGTCATTCCTTTCATTTTTCTAAGGCTTTTTACTCGTGCAGCAAAAGTTACATCTTTAGCCATATTTGTTTCCTCCTGCACCAAAAATATGCTTATTAAGCTAGATGTCAATTAAAACTTTCGTTTTTTTAGAGTATTTGTTTGAGGAATACTACTTAAGGTGGTTTTTAACTTCTATTTCACCAAAATAGAAACACTTATTTATTTTATGTATAATTTTGCTTATAAAAATTACAATTTTCTAGGTGAAACAATGATTGAGAAACCAGTCTGGGCTGAAATGAAGAAAATCGGTATTTCCAAGATCGCCCGTCAGATGGGCATCACAAGAGCAAATTTCTATCAGTGGCGAAATTCAAAACCTGTCCCCGATGGTCGGCTTTTGGAGCTTGAAAAAGTTACTGGAATTGCCAGACACCTCCTGAAACCTCGTCTTTTTGAAAATTATTCCGTTAATAAAACTCATTAATTACTCTTAGTATACTTTTTATTGACACATAACCTCGAAAGAGCGAAACTCTTTATTGTGTTTTTTCAATCTAAAGGAGCTTGTAATGTTCAAATACGAAGTAAAAATCTGGGATGAGTTTGTGAAAAACGAACTGCCCAGAATTTCGATCGATCTCCAAACCGAAAGTCCGCAAGCGTTAATTGACAGCATCATGGCGCTCTATTCTGACTTTGAAGAAGAAATGTATCAGCTTGCTGCTGACCACGATCCAGAACACGGCCAGGACAACTGGCAGGCTGTGAACCTCATCGACCAAGTGCGTGCAGAGAATGATGATTTGTTGCGAGATGTTTTTCGCAGCCAAGCAGATTGCTTCACGGAAACGGAAGACGCCTGGCAGTTTCCCAGTGTGCGTTGGGAGAAAGCATCATGATTGTTACGCGAGATAATGGCGGTTTCACATGCTTCGGAAAGTTCATGGGAAGAATGTGTCTCAGCTTCAGCCCAAACAGAAAAGAAGCCATGCAGTTTTTTGCACAGCTTGTCGATCAAATGAAAAAGGAGAGTAACAATGAACACCAGCGAATCCATTAAAGAAATCGCAACTGCATTATCAGCGGCACAGGGCAGCTTGCAGGATGCGACGAAGAATGCCAAGAACCCACACTTCAAAAGCGACTATGCCGACCTAAGCCACGTCTTAGAGGCCATCAGACCAGCGTTAAAGGCACAAAACCTGTCAGTGGTACAACTGCCCTTCTCAAGCGGCACACGGGTTGGAGTGACCACACGCATCATGCACAGCAGTGGTGAATTCATTGAGGAGTCGATTGATCTTGAAGTTGAAGGTCGAAACCTCGCGCAAGCTGCTGGGAGTCATATCACCTATCTACGCCGTTACAGCTTGGCAAGTTTATTCGCCATTCATCAGAAAGATGACGATGGAGAGAGCGCACCGAAACGAGAGGCGCGTCCAAGCAAGCCAAAAGCCAGCGCACCATCGCAGCTTGAACAGCAAGCGATTGATGCAGGCATTGTGACTGCCGAAAAACTGACTGATTACAAAGCTGCGAGATCAGAGAAAGAAGTAAACGATTGGCTCAATGAGCAGATCGCATTTCAACAACGTGCAGAACTGGTGACGGTATGATTGATCGACAAAAAATTGATTTAGATCAAAACACACCGCCCTGGCTGTATTGGCGCAAAAGTTATCGAATGGCGAGTGATGCAGCCACCGTTGTCGGTGCATCGCCTTACGCGAAGCCTGCCGACCTCTGGCAAGTAAAAAACGGCTTGAAAACTGTTGCGGTCACCAAGCCAATGATTCACGGGAGCAATTTGGAGCCGACCGCACGAGCCAAAGTCGCTGAGATTTTGGACGTTGAGTTGGAACCACAGTGCTGGCAATACGGCGCTTATGGCGCCTCGCTCGATGCGATCACAAAAGACGGCAAGATCAAGGTCGAGATTAAATGCCCGTTTTCTGAAACAAGCGCGATTTACGGGCACCTGCAAGCTGAAGTGCCAGAGATAGTGCCTTACGTTTTCTGGCAACTTGTTCATCAGCAATACGTTTGCCCTACTCAGAAGACATATCTATTCGTCTATTTTGACGATGAAAAGTGGGAACTGATTGACGCCACGGGATTGATAAAGAGCAACCACATCGAACAACTTCTCGATGCCTGGGATGACTTTTATCAAAATCCCCCGTTGATTCAACGTGACGACGATGTCATTAAAAATCTTGTGATGCAGCACAGACAGATACTCGCTGAAGAAGAGCGGCTGAAGATTCAACGTGCTGACATCGAAAAGCTCCTCAAGGCTGAGTGTTCACAAGACACCATTGCCTTTGGCAGCAGGATTGTGACCCAGAGTCGCAAAGGGTCAATCGACTACAAATCCATCACAGAATTGAACCCTGTGAACCTAGAGGCGTACAGAAAGCCTGCTTCAAGCTACCAGGTGATTAAACATCCAAAGGAGATGTCAGCATGAGTGGCGTAAATAAGGTCATTTTAATCGGAAATCTTGGTAGCGATCCAGAGATGCGTGCTATGCCTAATGGCAGTCACGTCACGAATCTTTCGATTGCGACCAGCAAAAGTTGGCGTGACAAGGATAGCGGTGAACAAAAAGATCGAACAGAGTGGCATCGCATTGTGTTTTTTAACAAGCTGGCAGAGATAGCGAACCAGTACCTCAAGAAAGGTTCAAAGGTGTACGTTGAAGGCGAACTGCGAACCCAGGAGTGGGAGCGCGACGGTCAAAAGCATTTCAAGACTGAAGTTGTCGCCAGTGAGATGCAGATGCTCGATAGCAAACAAAAGAACGACGATTTCAACTTCAACGACAAAATTCCGTTTTAGGAGCAGATGTGACTTATAAAAACGACAACAGTTATCTTAGCTTGATAGAGCTAAAAGATTTGACACGAGAGAGCAGTGTGACACAGATAACACTGGTTTTACGCACTTGGGGTATCACGCCCTTTGTCGTACCGAAAACTGGCTTCCCAGTGGTTTTTCGAGATAGTCTGTACAAGGCTCAAGCAGGCGAGCCAGAATTCCGCATGAATTTGGATGCTATCTAATGCCCAAACGGAGAACAAAAGACTTTGATTTGCCGCCGCGATGCGAGCGCCGATACAAAAGCGGTCGCATCTCATATCGTCCAGCAACAGGGGGCAGAATCAATTTTGATCTGCCACCCAACGCCACAGTCGGACAAATATGGGATGAGTATGAGCGCATCAATCAAACTCATAAGCCTCATTCGTTAGAAAATCTTTTCGCAGTTTTTGTTGAATCAGAGGATTACAAAAAATATTCACAACGGACTGCAAAAGATCACGAACACTATATGACGCAACTTGAAAAAGTTTTTGGCAACAGCGATATGTCTTCTGCCCGACCAGAACATATTTTGGCGTGGCGTAACAAGAAGGCAGAAACAGCAAAAACTCAAGCAAACAAACAACTATCATTTCTACGCATCGTCTTGCAGTACGCAATCAGTGTCGGATTACTAAAATCTAATCCAGCGAAAGATGTGCCTAAGTTGTCTCTCACGCGAGAGGAAAAGATAAAAAAACAAGAAGATAAATATGCGATGATTAACGTCGCGACAGACGAAAAGTTTATTGCGATGTACGATTTGTTAGGGCGACACCTGGATGATTACGCACCGCCTATGCTGCAATGCTACATGGAGTTGCAATATTGCATTGGAGAACGAGTGGGTGATGGCCTTAGCCTAGAGTGGTCGCATATCGATGATAAAGAAGGTCGCATTTTGATAGTGCAATCTAAAACATTGCATCGCCATAACAAAATCATCACGCCAAGAGTATCCGCTGTGCTGCATCGTGCGAGAAGAATTCAACCAATATCGAAGTATGTGATCCACAATCAACAGGGCAAAAAATACTCAGTCATGGGCATGAGGGCAAATTGGGATCGTTACAAGGAACGACTACCAAAGCATCTGTGGTTTACATCAAGTTCAATCAGGAAAATGGCAATTAGTGACGCTGTGGATAAGCAATTATTCTCTCAGCATCAAACGTCATCAATGGCAAAACACTACGATTACAGCATCCCAGACGCACCGTCTCACTGAACATGAAAACTACTGTATATGACCTGTTTTATGACCTGTTACATGATTATATATACAGTAGTTATTCATAAGTGATTGATTTAACTGGTACGCCCGGCAGGAATCGAACCTGCAACCCTCGGCTTAGAAGGCCAAGAGTTAGCGTACTGTTTATGCGCTTTATAAGCCATTTTAGGTCATAAAAATCGCGCCAGATAACTACTGTATATGACCTGCTATTGTTTCACAAACCGTCCACGCTTGTCACGCTTGGGCTGCGGTGCGGGGAAGAAGAAAGCAATGAGTTTTTTCCAGAAGGACATAGGAGTTATTCTTGAATAGCCATCGTAGTCGGGACAATGCCTGCTCTAACATTTTGCTGCGTAAATACGCTGTTGACGATAGGAGCAATCCGCGAGGCAGTTTGCCCCAACTGCGTCCTGTTAATAGGAGCCTCAAACACTTTAATAATTTCGTTCTGACTCATGCCTCTGCGAAACAAATTATTAGTCAATTCCTCTATGAGTTCTGGCGTGGGTTTACCTTTGCTAAGAACCCTAGCAACTGTCGGGATGATGCTTACAGGGTCAACAAGGCTCAGAAAAATAGATGGATCAAGCGAATCCCTCAAATTATTCATTGCCTGCCCCCTTTGCGCTGTATCGGAACCAGAGGTCAAGGCCGATCGCGTCGAAGCAAAATCAGCCTCGCTTCTCAGAGTTCGCAAAAAACCCTCAACATTATCCTCGGGTATGATCGCCGCTAGGCGTTTTCGCATACTTTCTGAACCGATAAGTTGCTTAACCACATCAACATTATCTCGACCTTTTTCAATAACATCCTGCAACGCTTTCATCGCGCCAGTACGAAACGCATCAAGTTCAGCAGAAGGCAAATTCTGTGTTGTTACCTTCAATACATCTGGATCAACTTTTAAAAACGTCAATCCATCTTCCATCGAATTAGTAATTGCAGAATGACTGGAAAAGGTTTCTAAGGCTTCACCATAAACGGGGTTTTGTTGTATCAGCAAACTTTTAAGACCATTTTTCTTGCGAGTATAGAAAAGCGCATCGTAATTCTCTCCTTTTCTTTTTGCTGCTGAAATTTTATCGTCAAGAGAACGTTTTAATTGATCAAGGGCACGCATGTTTACATCGCCAGGTTCCATCTCGCTTTTTGCTTTTCTCTGCGCTGTTTTATACAAAGGTTTTATCAAGTCATCATCAATAAACTCTTGTAGCGTTTGCTGTATCGTAATCGGATCGTCAAAACCTGTAACGGTTTGCTGATAAGAACCTGGTGCGTTCAAATCAATTGCGAAGTCATGCGCCTCACGATACAAGGGGGTAGATGCCCGTTGTCTTGCAGCAATGGCTGCCTCGTAATTTTCAAAGTATTTAGCGCCATCAGCGCCGAAAGTTTTGGTTAACAGTTCTTTTATTCGTTTTCGTTGCCCTGCTTGTCTTTTGTTCACTAAAGACCTGCCTGCTATCTTTGCTTGGTCACCTAAGTCCATCGCTGCTCGAGCAGTTGTCTGAAACGCAGGGCCAATATCTGAGATCGTTGCCTGACCTAGATTTGCTGATTCTATGGGCGCACCAATCATTGCACCTGTGTTTGCAGCAGTTTGATTTAACTGTGCAACTCGCGCAGCGGCTTGTTGTGGAGTAAGCCCCTCTTGACGCAGCGCATCCTGTAATACACGCGAGGCTTGATCAGCAGGGGCATCTGTCGCTTTCCTTGTTACAGTTGAAACTCCGCGAGAAAGCAAATCACCTAATAAGTTGACTGCGCCCGCCCCTGCAACAGCTAGGGGCGCACCAATCATTGCGCCTGTAGATGCTCCCTCTACTCTTTCGTCGGGCTGTGCCTTGCCTGCGCCATATACGGCTCCTTCTGCACCACCAACAGCGGCAATCCTTCCAGATCGTGCAGCAGGACTTAAACGGTTTAAGGCTTGCGTCGCTAACGCTCGACCACTAGCGGCAATGCCAGCAGGTAAAGCTCCAGCCATTTCTGACAAAGGTGCAAAAATCGGATTTTGTTTTTCAAATTGTTTTCGTTGGCTTTCTAATTCTGACAGCCTTTCCCGATAGCTCTCAGTGATTGGTGTGCCTTGCACAGCAGCGTTGTACAATGCTTGCACACCACTTTCCAACTCGTCACGAAAACCAAACAATAGACCCTCAGTTACACTTGACAACGCTCCTTCCGTAAACCTTCTGTTTTCAGCACTTGCTTGCCGTTTTTTTTCTTGCTCAAACGCTTCCGCCATTGTTCCCATTATTTGCCTTCCAGTTCGTTCATTCTGTTTATTACTGCTTCGTATAATCCAAGCCTTTCCAAGTTTTCATCATCTAACTGCCCTAGTTGTTCATAGGTCATTTCTAGTAGTTTTGGGGGCAATGAGAACGATTGACTATCAGATCGCGGCGGGGTTTGAGATGACGATGTTTCTGACTCCGCTATTTGTGGTGCAGCCCTACCTGCAATTTGCAGCATTTGGTCTTGCGCCACCTTTCTACCTGCACGTTTTTTAGCAATGGTTTCTGCACTATCTCCAATAACAGGGAAGAATCTGGCATATTCTTGAGCGAACTCATCTTCTCCGATAGCTGCGCCAGACTCCTGCCTTAACTTACCTGCAACCCAAGCAGAAGCAGCGTTTAAGTATTGCTTTTCTTTTTGGCTTTTGAATCCCTCTCCTATTGCGACATTACGCTTTAGTGCCGCCTCTGTGCTGGTTATCTTCTCTAAAAATTCCCCAGAGTTTTCATCTTGCTCTAGTTCGTCGATTGTCGGGGCAGCCTGCATCATTTGACTGTAGAAAAACGCAGCGTCTCTTTCTCCCTGTGCTGGCTGGTTGGCTTTTGCTCTTTCCTCCTCTCCCAAAGCTACCAGTGCTTTATTATGTAATTGTTGAAATTCATTTTCTGTCGTATTTGGGTCGTAATATTTTTGTCTATCAGCAGGGCTTAATAAGGATGCGGCTTTAGGATCGCGGGGGCGTGTTAGCCCAAACGACCTGGGATCGTCGCTTATTTTAACTGGTTCGCGAGAGCCATCAGGATTTTGAACCACCTGATAAACTGCGTCTCCCTGGCGATATGGATTGCCTACATTTTTCCTGTTGGGTCTCGTTACAGGGATTCCGGCTTGCTCAAATCGGTCAGCTAACGTTAATGGCTGCGTAGCTGACGGTGGCGAGGGCATAACGGGGGTTGCTGTGCCGTTTGGTTTTATTACTTCGCTTATTCGATTATCGCCCGTCGCTTGTTCTGGTGGCGTGACGATATTTCCTAACAGGTTATCAAACGTCGGTTTTTCAAAGGTTATGGAGCCGTCAGGATTTGTAATTTGGATCAGTTTTACCGACTGCCCTCCGCCCAAAGGATAATCAATCAATTCTCGTTTTGGCTGAGTCAGCGTTCGCATTTCAGCATTGCGCTTGGCTTTTTCAAAAGCTAGTCGTTCAGGCGAATTAAGACGTTGTAACTCTTGCAGCCTGGCATTTTCTATTCCTTGCGCTGTTTGCTGCTGACGCAACTCCATCATGCCTGAGTGTGTTTCAGGCAACGGGCGACCAAAGATATCAGTGCCGCGCCTTGCTTCGTCTAATTTGAACCCTCGTACAATATCAACCATTATTTGCTCCTACCCGAATATCCCGCCTAGAATGTTGCCAATCTGCGTGGCTCTGTCGTTTGATTTTGCTCGTTGAATTTCAGCTAAATTGCCATAAGGACTAGGATTTCCAGTGTATCCCGCACTCAGATAACCTGTTTCGCCGCCTGTTAATCCTGAAGCGCCTGACTCTGACATGCCAAGCAAACTTGCTAACGCATTCGCTGGTCTGTTTGCCAAGCCATAATCCTGCTCTGCAATTGCAACCGCTTGATTGAATTTCTGTTGCCCGATATTCTGGCCCGATTCAAATCGAGCGGTATCAGCAGCCAGTTGCACACGATCTTGAGCGTCTTGAGCCAATTGCATTGCAGCCAATTGTTCAAGGTCTTGACCAAAGAGTTGCTCCTGATTTCCGATGAGTTGATTGTAGTATTGTTGATCGCGGGTCAGTCTCGACGTGTCTTGGGTTTGACCAATATTGGCGAGATTCTGAGCGTATTGAGCAGCGGTGCCAATGGCCTGATTCTGTAACTCTGCCAGTGTTCCGCCACTATTCAAGCGCCCTTCTGCCGCGCTACTCGCTTCAATGGCTCGCCTGCCTTCGTCTTGCAAGAATCTTAATCCTGCATCCTGTGGATTGAAGGGATCAATTTGATTGACATCGGAGTACATTGCATCAGGCAAAGCCCCTCGACCGACTTCGCTTACCATTTGAGCAATATTGAATTGGCTAGGCTGAGGATCGACAAGCTGGCCTGTGCCTCGCTCGTCCATCAAATCAATACGTGGATCGAAAGGTTCTTTAATCGCTGTACGATACTCGTCCAACGTTTCATCTAAGTACGTTATATCGTCTGCGGTGTTAAAGATTCCATCTGGCCCAGGGGCAACGCCGCCTAGCGAGTAGAACGGTGCGTACACATCCTCTCGAGTTTCCATGAGTTCTCGCAGAAGTGCGAGTTCAGCATCACTAGCGTCTTTTAGCTGATCAGCTTCGTATTTTCTGGCTATCTCATCTCTGATAGCTGCACCAACAACGTCCGGCGCATTTTGCACGAATGTGTTTACGACATCGGTAATCGTGTCGCCTATGGATTGACTGCCTGTCGTGGTATCTCCGACGCTACCGCCTTCCGCAGCACCGCCCTGACCAACACCGCCTTGTCCAATA